>FWPV01000376.1_pt1 | contig 144923 bp, 135 predicted proteins | sample 2228371 | NCBI WGS metagenome assembly FWPV01 (sample SAMEA103939776, study PRJEB20133) | metagenome | reverse complement strand
AGGAAATCCAGCCTTTGCACATCACAGCAAAGGCCGCCTGACGATGACCCGTGGCCAACGCCGAATTTACACCATCTTGACGGACACGACCTCGATTCCACCAAGTGCGCAGGATGCTCCCCATGCAGACGTCCTTCGTTAGGAATCGTTAAGGAATGCTTCGCAGAGACATCATCTGCACAAGCCACTCGTCACTCGCAGACAAGCATATGCTTGGGATGGGTCCATATTCGTCCGATTGCGTCTGTCGGACAACCTCGATCGCAGCCGCCTTCCTTTCCAAAGGTAGACTATAGCACGAACCTCCGCCGGAGGCATGGCGCCTTACCGGCGTCACGCGACGGCTTTTACGAAGGTGAGGATCATTCGCCTTCTTCGCTGAGAGCCATGAGATTGGTCGGATACGGCACTGTTTCGCGATTTTGCCGCAAAATTCGTGCGTATCAGCGATGGTGAGCAATTTTTTGCCAAAATGGCAGCATTTTGATCATATCATCCGCGGCTCAATGATGGCCAATGTTAGCCGGAGGCTCCATGCCCGATATTCCTACGCCTGATCGGGATGAATATGAATGGCAGCCATGTCGTCTTGTGCTTCCTCGAATCGCTAAACTCCTAAATCGCGGCGGTTTGCACACGCGCCTGCTTATGCCCGGAACATATTTCTTCCGACGATCCCGCACGCTCGGATGCCGTATCTATCGCAAATAATTTCCCGATCGTTCAGCGGAACGGCGAATGCCGCGACTAGCCCAGGGCCGTTTTCTCTGGCCTCTCCGAGGTTCAAATGGCGACTTCCAGCGAATTATAACATCGGTGTGCCCGGGAAGGCCGGGATGACGAATAGGGAAAGGTCGGGAATCCATTCCTGAGCAGACATGGCTCAAATAAGCCTTTCCTACAAATTTGCGACCGCATACGCTGCCTCCATGGTCGATAACCGACCAAAACCACGGCACTCGCCTCCCCACGCACGGGGGTCGTTATATCGACAAGTTTGACAACTTCGGACGAAAGCTGCGCCAGCGCGCACGAAAATATCAACGTTTCGTTAACCATAACGCAACCGCTGTCATCGTAATTTCACAAAGCCATCCGCTTTTCCCTTGCGGTGGGGCGGCGGCGTCGCCACGTTGGCTTTCTAAGGGGGCCGCTCTCCCCGGCCTGGTCCCCGCAAGGAGATGAAGACCATGCCGTCCTTTTCGGAAAGCCTCGAAAAGACATTACATAACGCGCTGAAGGCCGCTTCGGAGCGTCACCATGAATATGCGACGTTGGAGCACCTGCTTTACGCGCTCATCGACGACGATCATGCCGCCGAAGTGATGCGCGCCTGCGGCGTCGCGACCGACGACCTGCAATCCGCCGTCGTCCATTATCTCGACACCGAACTCGACAGTTTGAAGGTCGAAGGGCACAGCGACCCCAGCCCCACCAGCGGATTCCAGCGCGTCGTCCAGCGCGCGATCCTGCATGTCCAGTCGTCGGGCAAGGATGAGGTGACGGGCGCCAACGTCCTCGTCGCGCTCTTCTCCGAACGCGAAAGCTATGCGGTCTATTTCCTCCAGCAGCAGGATTTGACCCGCCTCGACGCGGTCTCCTACCTCAGCCACGGCGTCGGCAAGGGCGGAAAGCCCTCGCCGCAGGCCGAGCCCGAGGAGAAGGAAGAGACGAAGGACAAGAGCGAGGGCAAGTCCAAGAAGGAAACCGCGCTCGACCAGTTCACCGTCAACCTCAACGAGAAAGCCAAGGGCGGCAAGGTCGATCCCCTGATCGGCCGCAATGCCGAGGTCGACCGCACGATCCAGATCCTATGCCGCCGCAGCAAGAACAACCCGCTCTATGTCGGCGATCCCGGCGTCGGCAAGACCGCGATCGCCGAAGGCCTCGCGCGCAAGATCATCGAGGGCGACGTGCCCGAGGTGCTGCTGCCCGCTGTGATCTATTCGCTCGACATGGGCGCGTTGCTCGCGGGCACGCGCTATCGCGGCGATTTCGAGGAGCGGTTGAAACAGGTCGTCACCGAACTCGAAGGGCTGCCGCACGCGATCCTGTTCATCGACGAAATCCACACGGTGATCGGCGCGGGTGCCACGTCAGGCGGCGCGATGGACGCGTCGAACCTGCTCAAGCCCGCCTTGTCGGGCGGCGTCATCCGCTGCATCGGCTCGACGACGTACAAGGAGTTCCGCAACCATTTCGAAAAGGACCGCGCGTTGCTGCGCCGGTTCCAGAAGATCGACGTGGTCGAACCGACGCTGGAGGATACCAAGAAGATCCTCGCGGGCCTGCGCAGCGCGTTCGAAGCGCACCATCAGGTGCGCTACACTCCCGACGCGATCAATGCCGCTGTCGACTTGTCGGCGCGCTACATCAACGACCGCAAATTGCCCGACAAGGCGATCGACGTGATCGACGAGGTCGGCGCGATGCAGATGCTCGTCGCCCCGTCGAAGCGCAAGAAGACGATCACCGCGAAAGAGATCGAGGCGGTCATCGCGACGATGGCGCGCATCCCGCCCAAATCGGTGTCGAGCGACGACAAGGCGACGCTTGCGAGCCTCGAGACCGACCTGAAGCGCGTCGTCTTCGGCCAGAACACAGCGATCGAGGTGCTGTCGTCGGCGATTAAGCTCTCCCGCGCGGGCCTGCGCGACCCCGAAAAGCCGATCGGCAATTATCTGTTCAGCGGGCCTACGGGGGTCGGCAAGACCGAGGTCGCGAAACAACTCGCGTCGATCATGGGCATCCCGCTCCAGCGCTTCGATATGTCCGAATATATGGAGCGCCATAGCGTGTCGCGCCTGATCGGCGCGCCGCCGGGCTATGTCGGTTACGATCAGGGCGGGCTGCTCACCGATGCGATCGACCAGAACCCGCATTGCGTGCTGCTGCTCGACGAGATCGAAAAGGCGCATCCCGACCTGTTCAACATCCTGCTTCAGGTGATGGACAACGGCCGCCTGACCGATCACCACGGCAAGACCGTCGATTTCCGCAACGTCATCCTGATTATGACGACGAATGCGGGCGCCAGCGACATGGCGCGCGAATCGATCGGTTTCGGCCAGTCGACGCGCGAGGATGTGCAGGAGGAGGCGGTGAAGCGCATGTTCACCCCCGAATTCCGCAACCGCCTCGATGCGATCGTGCCGTTCGGCTATCTGCCGCCCGAGGTCGTCGCGCGTGTCGTCGACAAGTTTATCCTCGAGCTCGAACTGCAGCTTGCCGACCGCAACGTCCATATCCAGCTCGACGATGCGGCGCGCGAATGGTTGACCGCCAAGGGCTATGACAAGCTCTATGGTGCGCGTCCGATGGGCCGCCTGATCCAGGAAAAGATCAAGCAGCCGCTCGCCGAGGAACTGTTGTTCGGCAAGCTCGTCCATGGCGGCGAGGTGAAGGTGAAGATGAAGACCGGCGACGACGCCCATGTCGGCAATCCGCTGACCTTCGAAATCACCCCCGCCGCGCCCAAGGCCGGCAAGGGCAAGGCGAAGGGCAAGGCCGAGAAGGCCGCAGAATAAAGGTGAAGGGGCGGCCATGGTGCCGCCCCTCGCTTTTTGAGGCCCCAGCGACTATATCACCCCCATGTACGACTATGTCTCCGTAACCACCGCCGACGCTGGCGCCCCCACCCCCGTGCGCGACGGCACGATCAAGCTGCACGACGAAGCGGGCTTTGCCGGGATGCGCAAGGCGGGGCGGCTGTCGGCCGAAATCCTCGACGCGCTCGTTCCCTTCGTCCAGCCCGGCGTGACCACCGCGGCGATCGACGACCTTGTCCGCACGATGATGCTCGACGGCGGGGGGATTCCCGCGACGCTGGGCTATCGCGGCTTCACGCACAGCTGCTGCACCAGCATCAACCACGTCGTTTGCCACGGCATTCCCGACGACAAGCCGCTGCGCGACGGCGATATCGTCAATATCGACGTCACCAGCATCGTCGACGGCTGGCACGGCGACACCAGCCGCATGTATCTGGTCGGCGACGTGCCGATCAAGGCGAAGCGGCTCGTCGAAGTCACCTATGAATGCCTGATGCTGGGCATCGAGCAGGCAAAGCCCGGCAACCGCATGGGCGACGTGGCGCACGCGATCCAGACGCATGCCGAGCGTCACCGCTATTCGGTCGTGCGCGATTTCTGCGGCCACGGGCTGGGTCAGATGTTCCACGACGCTCCCGAGGTCGTTCATGCGGGCCGCCCCGGGACCGGACCGGAACTTCGCCCCGGCATGTTCTTCACCATCGAGCCGATGATTAACACCGGCAAATATGCGGTGAAGATGCTCCCCGACGGTTGGACCGCGGTCACGCGCGATCGTTCGCTGTCGGCGCAGTTCGAACACAGCATCGGGATCACCGAAACCGGCTGCGAGATTTTCACCGCGAGTCCGAAGGGTTTGAACGCGCCGCCGTGGTCGTAATTCCCTGAGACGTTCCCCGGCGAAGGCCGGAGTCCAGGGCGTTATCACGCGACGTCGGCTCTATATTGCTCTAGACCCCGGCTTTCGCCGGGGAGCGGTTCGGTTCCTATTTTTCCCCTTGCACCCGTTGCCCTTCGCGCGCAGTCTTGACGTTAACGTCAACGATAGGCGGGGGAGAGAGATATGGCGAACCGGGTCTTTAAGGCCGCAATGCTGGGTGGCGCGATACTGGCATTGGCGGCATGCAACGCGTCGAAGAACGACAGCATCTCCGGCACCGCGACGCTCGATGACGCCGAAAAAGCCAGCGAGGCGCTGCTCAAGACCGGCGGCACCGGCGACGACTGGGCTGGCATCGGTTACAGCTATGACGAACAACGCTTCAGCCCGCTGACCGACATTAACGACCAGAATGTGGGCGAGCTCGGCATCGCATGGACCGCCGATCTGGAGGATGCACGCGGACAGGAAGCCACGCCCGTCGTCGTCGATGGCGTGATGTATGTGACCCACGCTTGGTCCAAGGTGAGCGCATGGGACGCTGCAACCGGCAAATCCTTGTGGAAATTCGATCCCAAGGTGCCCGGCGAGCGCGCAGTCCACGCCTGCTGCGACGTCGTCAACCGCGGCGTCGCGGTGTGGGGCAACAAGGTTTTTGTGGGCGCACTCGACGGCCGGCTGATCGCGCTCGACAAGAAGACGGGCAAGGAATTGTGGTCGACGCAGACCTTCGACGCCGACAAACCCTATACGATTACGGGCGCGCCGCGCGTCGTGAAGGACATGGTGCTGATCGGCAACGGCGGTGCCGAATTCGGGGTGCGCGGCTATGTCACCGCGTATGACGCCGACACCGGCAAGGAGCGCTGGCGCTTCTACACCGCCCCCAACCCCACCAAGGCCAAAGATGGCGCCGCATCCGACGACATCTTTGCGTCAAAGGGCAATGCGACCTGGTCCGACAAGGGCGAGTGGCAGACCTCGGGCGGCGGCGGCACGGTGTGGGACGCGATCGTCTATGACAAGGATCTCGACCAGGTCTATCTGGGCGTCGGCAACGGTAATCCGTGGAATCACGGCACGCGCTCGAATGGCGAGGGCGACAACTGGTTCCTGTCTTCGATCGTCGCCGTCGACGCGACGACGGGCGCGTATAAATGGCATTATCAGGAAACCCCCGCCGAAACGTGGGACTATACCGCGACCCAGCCGATCATCCTGGCCGAGCAGGCGGTGAACGGCACGCCGACCAAGGTGCTGTACCATGCGCCAAAAAATGGCTTCTTTTTCACGATCGACCGGGCGACCGGCAAGCTGATCGATGCCAAACCGTTCGTCGATGGCATCAACTGGGCCACCGGTTACGACCTCGCCACCGGGCGCCCGATCGAGAATCCCGAAGCGCGCTTCTACAAGACCGGCCAGCCCTTCATCGCGATCCCCGGCGCGCTCGGCGCGCACAACTGGCACCCGATGAGCTACAATCCAGCCACCGGGCTCGTTTACATCCCGGCGCAACAGATCCCGCAAGCCTATATCGCCGACATGAACGAGCTCGACCGGCGCAAGGTCGTCGGCTTCAACGTCGGCACCTCACTCACCGGGACGATGATGCCCGATGACAAGGCGGCGTATCGCGCCGCGGTCGCCGCGACCACCGGTCGCCTCGTCGCCTTCGATCCGCGCAGCGGCAAGGTCGCGTGGAGCGTCGACCATCCCGCGGCGTGGAATGGCGGCACGATGACCACCGCAGGCAACCTCGTGTTCCAGGGCACCAGCCTTGGCCGCTTCCGCGCCTATGCCGCCGATACCGGAAAGCAATTGCTCGACCTCGACATGCAGTCGGGGATCGTCAGCGCGCCGTCGACCTTCCGCGTGAACGGGGTCCAGTACGTCGCCTTCCAGACGAGCAAGGGCGGCGCCTTCCCGCTCGTCGCGGGCGTTGCCGGGGGAGCGACCCGCAAGATACCCAACCTCCCGCGCCTCGTCGTGCTGAAGCTCGGCGGTACCGCCAAGCTGCCGGCCCCGCCGGCGACAACGACGCTGGCGTGGAACCCGCCGCCGCAGTTCGGCACGGCGGCGCAGGTCGCCGCGGGCAAGGCCAGTTTCGGGCGCTATTGCATCGTCTGTCACGGCGACAGTGCGATCGGCAACGGCTTCACCCCCGACCTGCGCGTATCGGGCACGCTGGCCAGCGCCGATGCGTGGAAGTCGGTCGTCATCGACGGTGCGCTGAAGGATCGCGGCATGGTCAGCTTTGCCAGGGTCCTGACCCCGGCCGATGCCGAAGCGCTGCGCGCCTATGTCGTCGACCGCTCGATCTGGACCAAGGCGAACCTCGCCGACAGCGCGGCGCCGATGGGGCGGTAAAGGCGTTAGGCAAAATTCATACCTCCGTCATTGCGAGCGTAGCGGGCCGAAGGCGGCCGTAAGCCAACCAATCCAGGGCGGCCCTGCGCCGCTCTGGATTGCCGCGTCGCCTTCGGCTCCTCGCAATGACGATTCCTTGGAATTGCCGCTTTTTTAGGCACGCCGCGGCATCCTTTGCTCACCCCTTAAGCAACGACGCAATTTCCTGTCACAAATCTTACCGAAAGCTTGCGATTCGCCAATTGGCACGGCTTTTGATTGGTGCAAGATGGCGGGACACCGCACCGACTCGACGGCAGACCGGACAGGCAGCCCTGATCCGGCTTGACGCGCAAAAGGGCGGCGGCCAGCCCAAAGGGGGACGATTAGCGTGAAGAAGATTGAGGCGATCATCAAGCCGTTCAAGCTCGACGAAGTGAAGGAAGCGCTGCACGAAGTCGGCGTCAGCGGCATCACCGTGACCGAGGCGAAGGGTTTTGGGCGGCAAAAGGGCCACACCGAACTCTATCGCGGCGCCGAATATGTCGTCGATTTCCTGCCCAAGGTGAAGCTGGAGGTCATCGTCGAGGACGGCCTGGCCGAACGCGTCGTCGAAGCAATTGCCGCTGCCGCGCAAACCGGGCGCATCGGCGATGGCAAGATTTTCGTGATCCCGGTCGAAACCGCGCTGCGCATCCGCACCGGCGAGCGCAACGAGGACGCGCTCTAGATCTTTCGCATTTATCCGACCCGCAACACCAACCGGCACGCCGGACCATTTCGCAAGAAGGAAGCATAGACCATGGCTACGAAGCCCAAGGACATCATCGCACGGATCAAGGAAAACGACATCGAGTGGGTCGACCTGCGGTTCACCGACCCCAAGGGCAAGTGGCAGCACCTGACCATGTGCGCCGGGGTGATCGACGAAGACGCGCTCGAAGACGGGCTGATGTTTGACGGATCGTCGATCGAAGGCTGGAAAGCGATCAACGAAAGCGACATGATCCTGAAGCCCGACCTCGACGCCGTTTATGACGATCCCTTCTCGGCGACCCCGATGCTGATCATGTTCTGCGACATCGTCGAACCGTCGACCGGCGAAGGCTATGCCCGCGACCCACGCACCACGGCAAAACGCGCCGAGGCCTATGTGACCTCGACCGGCGTCGGCGACACCGTCTATGTCGGCCCCGAAGCCGAATTCTTCATGTTCGACGACGTTCGTTTCGAAACGGGCTACAACAAGTCGGGCTTCGAGATCGACGACATTGAACTGCCGACCAACACCGGCCGCAGCTATGAGGGCGGCAACCTCGGTCACCGTCCGCGCGCCAAGGGCGGCTATTTCCCTGTCGCGCCGGTCGACAGCGCGGTCGACATCCGCGCCGAGATGGTCTCGACCATGCTCGAAATGGGCCTGCCGTGCGACAAGCATCACCATGAAGTCGCCGCCGCGCAGCATGAACTTGGCCTGACCTTCGGCACGCTGACCGAAACCGCCGACCGCATGCAGATCTACAAATATGTCGTGCACCAGGTCGCGCATGCCTATGGCAAGACCGCAACCTTCATGCCGAAGCCGATCCGCCAGGATAATGGCTCGGGCATGCACACGCACATCTCGATCTGGGAAAAGGGCAAGCCGCTCTTCGCCGGCAACGGCTATGCCGGCCTTTCGGACATGTGCCTCTATTTCATCGGCGGCGTCATCAAGCATGCCAAGGCGCTGAACGCCTTCACCAACCCGACGACGAACAGCTACAAGCGCCTCGTCCCGGGCTTCGAAGCGCCGGTGCTGCTCGCTTACTCGTCGCGCAACCGCTCCGCCTCGTGCCGCATTCCCTATGGTGCGGGCGCCAAGGCAAAGCGCGTCGAATTCCGCTTCCCCGACGCGATGGCCAACCCTTATCTCTGCTATTCGGCGCTGCTGATGGCGGGCCTCGACGGGATCCAGAACAAGATCCATCCCGGCGATGCGATGGACAAGAATCTGTACGACCTGCCGCCCGAGGAACTGGCCGAAGTGCCGACCGTCTGCGGGTCCTTGCGCGAAGCGCTCGACAGCCTTGCCGCGGATCACGACTTCCTGCTGAAGGGCGACGTGTTCAGCAAGGATCAGATCGAAGCCTATATCGAGTTGAAATGGGCCGAAGTTTACAATTTCGAACAGACGCCGAGCCCGGTCGAGTTCGACATGTACTATAGCGCCTGATCGTTCGCGATCAGCGACGCCAAGGAGGGGTGTCCGGTTCGGGGGAACCGGGCACCCTTTTCGTTTTCGCCCTTCCGCTGACCCCCGACCTACGCCGCGGGTAATTGCGCGCCAAGTCAACCGATCCGAAGGCGCCTGTCAGATGACAGGAGAGCCGAGTGACCTGGAAAATAGCAGCAGCCTTGCTGGCATCATTGTTGACCGCGTGCAGCAGCGGCGAAAGCGCCGAAGTCCATGACGGCACGCCGGCGGGTTATCGCGAGGCCGCGGCGGCGCTCGACGCGGCGATCGTGGCGAAGGATGAAGCGGCGCTCGAGCGTCTGCTTGCCGACGATTTTCTGTGGGTTCGCGGCAGCGGCGCCAAGGGCGACAAACAGGCCTTTATCAGCGCGCTGGCCGCGCCGTCGATCCGCATCGAGCCCTTTGCCCCCAGCGAGGCGCGGTGGATCACCTCGGGCGACAGCGCGCTGCTCGCCGCGACTAACCGGCTTGTCGGCACCGCCGACGGCGCCGCATTTGTCGATCGCCATCGTTTTGCCGACCATTGGCTGTGGCGCGACGGCGCGTGGCGCCTCGTCTATATCCAGGTGACGCCAGTGCCCGACCCGGCGGCAACCGCCCACGACTGATCGTTCAGGCCCCTCGATCGCACAATCAGCGGGACCGACGCGAATGCAGTGGCGGCAGCCGGTGCTAACGCGGGGTCATCATGCCGCGCCGCGCCGTCGCGACGAAGCAAGCGAGCAGCATGATGCCGAACGCCAGCGACACCAGGTCGAGCGGATGCGGCGCCGGAACCAGGCCCGCCGCCGCGCCACCGCCCCACACCGCGGCCACGAGCATCAAAATATTGCCGGTGATGCCCGATATCTCGAGCGTCAACTGTCGCCACAACTCGTCAAAATCGCGCCACATCCACATCGATAGCAACGTGAATAGGACAAGCACCGCCAGCATGATCCAAAACGCCATCGCGACACTGACGACCGGCATCGCGGCTGCCGCATCGCTTCCGGCCGCGTAAGCGAGCAGCATCAGCGCCGCGCCAAGCACAATACAGCCGACCGCGCTCGCGCCCATGCTCGATCGCTCCTCGAGAATTTCGTCGGCGTCGGCGACGTTGAGCAGGCGCTGGCCAACCAGCCGCGGCGCGAGGGTTCCGATCCCGACAAATACGCCCATCAGGACGTAGATGAATCCGATACCCAAAAGGATAATCGCCGATGCCGGCCAGTTTATGCCGTCACTCTCCTCGAGCACTGACAGCGCGGCAAACATACCGCCCGCGCCCGCAGCAAAACCGATTAGAGCCTGCCCGGCGACCTTTTTCCATCCCGCGGCGGAACCGGTCGTTGTCGTCATCATCCTACTCCTTCGCCACCCAATGGTCGATGAACAGTTCGCGCACCTCGAGCCCGAACAGGCCCGCCATGCGGAGCGCCAGCGGCAGGCTGGGGTCATATTTGTCGGTTTCGACCGCGTTGATCGTCTGGCGCGACACGCCAAGGCGCCGCGCCAGTTCGCCCTGGCTCCACCCCGCCGCCTCGCGATGTTCGCGCACCCGGTTTTCCACCGTCACTCCCTTAGCCTGTCAAGAGCTCTTTACAGTCTCGTCGACGCCATGTCAAACACTCTTTACAGTACGACAAGGATTGACGCTTTGGTAAGCTGCCGCCGCTATGATCGCCGAAGCAGCGGGGGGACACCGATGATACGCAGCTTTACTCTGATCGCGGCAACACTGATCCTTGCCGCGTGCGGCCAGCTGGCCGAACTGACCAGTCAAACGCGGACCGTCGCCGCGCCGCGAGCAGCGGTATTTGCGGAGATGTTCGGCGACGGCAGCAAGCTGGGCCTGCCGATGATCAGCAATGGCGGATCAACCCGGCGTTACGAGTTGGTCGTGAAAAAAGGCGATCCGCATTGGCGGCAGGTCGCGCCCGAAAACTGGCCTGAGGCGCACAAGGTCAAGCTGGCAGTCGCCCCGGAGATCCCGCGCGAGGCGCATATTACATATGCGGTCAATGACGACGCCTTGCGCACCGGCCTGAAGTTCACGCTCGAGGACGTCGCGCCGGACCGGACGCGGATCGATTTCGCCATCGACGAACTCACCGGGACGGCCAGCGAAGGGATGACCGTCAACACGGTAAAGATGCAAGCCATCGCGCGGGAAGCGCTCGGAAAGCTCGACAGTTTCGATACCGCCGACGACGCCGCCTGATCCGTCACCGGCTGCGGCCGAGCGATGGTTAACCCGCAGGCTTGCCGCCGCCGGTTTACGATGGCAGATTGGCGGCGCGGGGGATCGACGACGAAAGGCTGTCCGGCCATGCGATCACGCGTCACGCTTGCCCTGCTCACCCTGTCATTGGCCGCATGTGGCGGCGGCGGCAGCGGCAGCCCTCCACCGCCTGCCGCGAACAGCCCGCCAAGCTTCACCTCGCTGCAGACCGCCAGCGTCGTCGAAAACGCCACCGCCGCCTATCAGGCGACCGCAACCGATCCCGATGGCAACACGCTGACCTTTTCCGTCGACGGCGGCGCCGATGCGGCCCAATTCGCCATCACCGGAGCGGGCGCCCTCAGCTTCCGCACCGCGCCCGATTACGACCTGCCGGGCGATGCCGACGGCGACAATGTCTATGCGGTGGTGCTGCGCGTCAGCGACGGGCAGGCGAGCGTCACGCAAGCGGTCAACATCACCGTCACCAACAGCCGCGAAGGCATTTCGGTGGTGCGCGTCGCCACCGGGTTCAGCCAGCCGCTTTACGTCGCCCCGATCCCGGGCGACAGCCGCGTCTATGTCGTCGAAAAGGGCGGCGACGTCTATCGCTTCGACCCCGCGAATGGCAGCCGGACGCTGGTGCTCGACATCACCGACATTTCGACCAGCGGCGAGCGCGGGCTGCTGGGGCTGGCGACCTATCCCGACCATGCCACGTCGCAGCGGCTGTTCGTCGTCGCAACCGCAACCAACGGCAATGTCCAGGTGCGGCGCTATACGCTGGGCCAGCCGAACAGCTCGACGAGCTATGACACGGTGCTCGACATCCCGCACCCGGGCTTCGACAACCACAATGGCGGCTGGATCGGCTATGGCCCCGACGGCCACGTCTATGTTGCGGTCGGCGACGGCGGCGGCGGCGGCGATCCGAACAACAATGCCCAGAACCGCAATGTCCAGCTCGGCAAGATCCTGCGCTTTGCGGTCGGTGCGGGCGGCAACAGCTATGCCCCGGCGCCCGGTAATCCGTTTATCGCGGGCGGCGGCGACCCCTATGTCTTTGCCTTTGGCCTGCGTAATCCCTTCCGCGCCTCCTTTTCGGGATCGACGCTGCTCATCGGCGATGTCGGACAGGGCGCAGTCGAGGAAATCGACATGGTGACAACCGCCCAGCCGGGGCTGAATTTCGGCTGGCGCTTTCTGGAGGGGACGCAGCCCTATACCGGCACCGCGCCCGCCGGACTGACGCCGCCCGTCGCCGAATATGGCCACGGCACCGGGCCGCGGCAGGGACGGTCGATCACCGGCGGTTATGTCTATCGCGGACCCGTGACGTCGCTGGCCGGGCAATATGTCTTCGCCGACTTCATCTCGGGCAATATCTGGTCGGTGCCCTTTTCCAGCCTGATCGCCGGACAGACGCTCCCCTCGTCGCGCTTCGCGCGGCGCAACGAGGATTTTACTCCCGACGCCGGGACGCTGAGCTCGATCGCCTCGTTCGGCGAGGACAGCGCGGGCAACCTGTTTATCGTCAGCATCGGCGGCAGCATTTTCATGGTTCGCCCCGGCTGACACCTTGCCCACGGCCCATGCCAGCGGCACAAGGGGGACGCCCAGAGGAGTCCTCCATGAAATTGCTGCCGTTTGCCGCCCTGATCGCGCTTCAACTTGCACTCGCCCCGGCAGCGCAGGCCCAGTTGAGCAAGGCCGAACGCGCGATGGCGAAAATGGTCGAGGCCGAGCAACCGCGCTCGATCGCGCTGCTCGAACGGCTGGTCAACCAGAACAGCGGTTCGCTCAACCTGGAAGGGGTCGAAAAGGTCGGGGCGATGATGCGCGCCGAACTCGAGCCGCTGGGTTTCGAGGTGAGCTGGAAACCGATGCGCGAAACCGGCCGCGCCGGGCATCTGATCGCCACGCACAAGGGCAAACCGGACGGCAAGCGCCTGCTGCTGATCGCGCATCTCGACACGGTGTTCGAACCCGATTCGCCGTTCCAGCGCTTCGAGCGCATGGGCGACCTTGCCAAGGGACCGGGGGCGGGCGACGACAAGGGCGGCATGGTCGTCGCGCTCGCCGCGCTGCGCGCGATGCACGCGGCGGGGACGCTGAAGGACGCGAATATCGAATTTCACATGACCGGCGACGAGGAGGATGCGGGCGACCCGATCGAGATCGCGCGCGCCGACCTGATCGCCGCGGGCAAGCGCAGCGACGTCGCGCTGTGTTTTGAGGGGCTGATCCGCGAAAATGGCGCCGACATGAGCTCGGTCGCGCGGCGGTCGTCGGAAAGCTGGACGGTGACCGCCACCGGCAAACCCGGGCACAGCTCGGGCATCTTCAGCGCCGCCGCGGGCGACGGCGCGATTTATGAGCTGGCGCGGGTGATCCACCGTTTCCGCACCGAGCTGCCCGAACCGAATCTGACCTTCAACGTCGGGCTGGTCGCGGGCGGCGAGCAGGCGGCGCTCGACGGCGGAAAGATCCGCGCCAGCGCCAGCGGCAAGACCAACATCATCGCCTCGACCGCGATCGCGCGCGGCGACCTGCGCACGCTGTCGGCCGAACAGGCGGAGCGGGTGAAGGCAAAGATGGCGGCGATCGTCGCCGACCATGCGCCCGGCACCTCGGCCACACTCGCTTTCGACCCCGGCGGCTATCCGGCGATGGCGCCGACCGACGGCAACCGCGCCCTGCTGGTGCGGCTCAATGCGGTGAACCGCGACCTCGGCCTGCCCGAAATGGCCGCGCTCGATCCGCTAAAGCGCGGCGCCGCGGACATCAGCTTCGTCGCGCCCTTCGTCGATTCGCTCGCGGGTCTCGGCGCCTACAGCACCGGCGATCATGGCCCGGAGGAAACGGTCGATTTGCCCAGCATCGCCCGCCAAGCGACCCGCGCCGCGATTTTGATGTCGCGGCTGGCGGCCGAAAAGCGCTGAGCGCGCCATTTTTCGGGCCGCACTGCGCTTGATTCATTCGCCACACCGCTTAGGTAGCAATCCGAGACGCAATTTTACGCCGCTGGGAGACAGATGATGAGCGACACCGAAACGCACCTGAAACAACATTATATCGGCGGCCGCTGGGTCGACTCGAAAGGCGGCAAACTCCACGATGTGATCAACCCCGCCACCGAGGAGGCAGCGTCGACCGTCGTGCTCGGCACCGCGGCCGACGTCGACGATGCCGTCGCCGCGGCGCGCGAGGCATTCAAGACCTTCTCGCAGACGACGCGCGAGGAACGGCTCGACCTGCTGAACCGCATTGTCGAGGAATATAAGAAGCGCGCAGGCGACCTCGCCAAATCGATGGCGGCCGAAATGGGCGCCCCGGTCAGCTTTGCGGGCACCGCGCAGGTTGGCGCCGGCATCGGCGGCTTCCTTGGCACGATCGCGGCGCTCAAGGATTTCAGCTTCACCGAACAGCATGGCGCGAACAAGGTCGTGTACGAACCGATCGGGGTTGTCGGCATGATCACCCCGTGGAACTGGCCGCTCAACCAGATCGCGCTGAAGGTGGCCCCGGCGCTCGCCGGCGGTAACTGCATGATCCTGAAACCGTCGGAGGAATGCCCCGGCAATGCGGTGATCTTTGCCGAAATCCTCGACGCCGCGGGCGTCCCGCCGGGCGTGTTCAACCTGGTGCAGGGCGACGGCCCCACCGTCGGTAACGCAATCAGCGCGCATCCGGGGATCGAGATGGTCAGCTTCACCGGATCGACCCGCGCCGGCATCCTCGTCGCCAAGGCCGCCGCCGACACGGTCAAGCGCGTCCATCAGGAACTCGGCGGCAAGTCGCCGAACATCGTGCTGCCCGACGCCGATCTGGAAACCGTCCTTCCGCCCACCGTGCAGGGGGTGCTGGTCAACACCGGCCAAAGCTGCATCGCGCCCACGCGCATTCTCGTCCAGAAAGATCGCGAGGCCGAAGCCGTCGGCGTCATCAAGGCGATGTTCGACGGGACGCAGGTCGGCGACCCGATGAGCGAGGGCGGCCATATCGGCCCCGTCGTCAACAAGACGCAGTTCGACAAGATCCAGGGACTGATCCAGTCGGCAATCGACGAAGGCGCGACACTGGAAACGGGCGGCACAGGGCTGCCGAGCAACGTCAACCGCGGCTATTACATCAAACCGACGGTGTTCTCGGGCGTCACCCCCGACATGCGGATTGCGAAGGAAGAGGTGTTCGGCCCGGTCGCGACCGTGATGGCCTATGACACGCTGGACGAAGCGGTCGAGATCGCCAACGACACCGAATATGGCCTGTCGGCGGTGGTATCGGGCGATCCCGCCAAGGCGGCCGAAATCGCCCCGAAACTGCGCGCCGGCATGGTCGCGGTCAACGCCTGGGGTCCCGGCCCGGGCGCACCCTTCGGCGGCTACAAGGCGTCGGGCAATGGGCGCGAAGGCGGTCTGTTCGGGCTGAAGGACTTTATGGAAATAAAGTCGATCAGCGGCATTCCGGCGTAACATCTCTCCTCCCGCTTGCGGGAGGGGTCGGGGGAGGGCCTGTTGCGTCGCAACCCCTCCCCGCTGCGACTAGCGAGCAAGCTCGCAAGTCTCACTACCCCTCCCGCAAGCGGGAGGGGTTTTGCTTTGGGCCGATAGCGATTATGCGCCCCAGCATGACCACGCGCTCCCCGCTCGCTCCCGCCGCCTTCCCCGATCTCCCCGAAATCGCCGGGGTGACGCGCCGCGTCGCGCGTGCCCAGTACAAGGATTGGGATCGCTGCGACCTTACCTATGTCGAGCTGGCGCCCGGCACGACGGTGGCGGGCGTGTTCACCCGCAATATCTGTTGCTCGTCCGAAGTCGATCTTGGCCGCGAACAGGTCAAGGGCGGCACGGGCCGCGCGCTGATCGTCAACGCGGGCAACAGCAACGCCTTTACCGGCTATCGCGGCCGCGAGGCGGTCGAACAGATCATGGCGCAGGTCGCAGACCATCTCGGCTGCGACGCGACCGAGGTTTTCGTCAGCTCGACCGGTGTCATCGGGGTGCCGCTGCCCAAGGACAAAGCGCGCGCGGGCGTGGCGGCCGCGCTGACCGCCGAACCCTGCTCGTGGGAAGCGGCGGCCGAGACGATCGGCACCACCGATACATTTGCCAAGGGCGCCGCGGCGAGCGCGATCGTCGATGGCCGCACGGTCCATGTCGCAGGCATCGTCAAGGGATCGGGTATGATCGCCCCCGACATGGCGACGATGCTCGGCTATATCTTCACCGATGCCGCCGTCGCGCCCGCGCTGTTGCAGGAGATGCTGCGCGAGGCGACCGGTGGCAGCTTCAATTCGATCACCGTCGACAGCGATACCTCGACCAGCGACACGGTGTTGCTCTTCGCCACCGGGCAGGCGGGCAATGAGACGCTCTCGACCCCCGACGATCCCGGCGCCGACGCGCTTTACGCGGCGATCCGCACAGTTGCGCTCGACCTCGCGCACCAAGTCGTGCGCGACGGCGAGGGCGCATCAAAGTTCATCGAAGTTCAGGTCAGCGGCGCAGTCAGCGACGACGGCGCCAAGCGCGTCGCGCTCGCCATCGCCAATTCGCCGCTGGTGAAGACCGCGATCGCGGGCGAGGACGCCAATTGGGGCCGTGTCGTGATGGCGGTGGGCAAGGCGGGCGAACCCGCCGACCGCGACCGCCTCGCGATCCGCTTCGGCGATCATTGGGTCGCGAGGGACGGCTTGCCCGTCGATGGCTATGACGAGGCGCCGGTCGCGGCGCATCTGAAGGGCCAGGACATCCGCATCGGCGCGGATTTGGGCTTGGGCGAAGGCCGCGCGACCGTGTGGACGTGCGACCTGACGCACGGATATATCAGCATCAACGCCGACTATCGTAGCTGATCTCATTCTGTTAGGCGCCGCCGGCGCGCAACACAGCGCGCTGACCACAGGAGGCCGTCATGGTACGCCAAAAAGACTTCGCCGACCTGCCCTGCTTTCGAGGCCAGCTCGAAACGGCGTAAAGGCTACCCTTCCGAAACGCAGGTCAAGCGGGGACACCGCTTCGTCCACGGCGACAAGGAACTCATCGAAAAACTCGGTCGCAAGGATCCATGTCCGTGCGGATCAGGGCAGAGGTTTCCGCAACTGCTGCCTGACATCGGGCCGGTTTCGACGGGTCAGGGCGCCATGACTATTGGCGCGACTAACCGATAAAAGGAAAACCCCGGCGCGGCTTGATCCGGCGTCGGGGGAATTCCCTTACAGAGCGCCTTCGAGCCAGCCCTTGAGCGCGCTTTTCGGGGCGGCGCCGACCTTGGTGTCGGCGACTTCGCCATTCTTGAACAGAATCATCGTCGGGATACCGCGCACGCCATATTTGGCGGGGGCGTTCGGATGATCGTCGATGTTCAGCTTCGCGATCACGACCTTTTCGCCCAGCTCGTCAGCGATCTCCTCGAGCGACGGGCCGATCATCTTGCACGGACCGCACCATTCGGCCCAGAAATCGACGAGCACAGGGGTGTCACTGTCGAGGACGTCGGCCTGAAAGCTGTCGTCGCTGATTGCCTTGGTACCCATGATAGAAACTCCTGAAATTCGGTTGTCCTCAAGCTAAGGCGTCGCACCCTCCGGCTCAAGACCTCAACCGCCCAAATTCGCCTTGGTTGCCGCCAAGCCGGGCTTGTGCGCATCGAGCAGCGCATCGTCCAGTACGATCAACCGCGGCCCGGCGGTGTAGAGCAGCGCCGCCGCGACGCGCCGCCCCGGAAAAATCACGCGCAGCGCATCGCGATACGCCGCCATCTGGCGAAGATAGGCAGGCTGGACGTCCGACGTGCGGGCAGGGACATGGCGCCCGGTCTTGTAATCGATCACCGTCACGGCATCGGCGGTGACCAGCAGCCGGTCGACGATCCCGGCGACCACCGCCCCCTCGACCACCGCCGACAGCGGCACTTCGGCGAGCGAGCCCGGCCCGAACAGCGCGACGTACGCTGGATGGTCCAATACGCTCAGCACCTCATCGACCATCGCAGCGCGTGCAGCGGCGTCAAGATCGGCCGCCTGCACCTCCAGCCAGCGTAGCGCCGCCGCGCGACGCCGATCGGGCGCCACCGGCGGCAACCGCTCGAACAGGGGGTGGAGCAGCAACCCACGGTTCACGGCCGCCGCGCGCGCGGCGCCCTGCGGCACGGTTGCCACATCATCGTCGCCCAGCGCCGACGGCGCGAGCGGACGCGGCGGGCGTGCTTCCTCGGGCGCCGTTTGCCGCGCCCAGCTCGGCACGATCACCGACGGCGGCGCAGCCCGCACCTTTTCCTTCACCGCGCGCGCCTTGCCCTGCACCGCATGAACGCGCTTCTGGCCCCAGCGCGGCCCGGCGTCCTGCCATTCGGCGCCCATATCGGCCAGCACCACATCGACCGCGCTGTGCCAGTTGTTTTCGGGAAGCTCGTCCGCCTTGCGTGTCCCCGTGATAACGAGCAATTCCTCGGCGCGCGTCATCGCGACGTACAGCAGCCGCCAATGCTCCTCGCGCTCTGCAGCTTCCTTGGCGTCGTGCGCGGCGGCAATCGCGCCATGGCGCTCGTCCTTGCCGAGCGGAAACACCGGCAATTTGTCCCAATTGCCCATCGACAGGCCAAAGCTCACCCGCTTTGGCTTGGGATCGTCGGTCGCATCGGCGAGGATCACGATCGGTGCCTGCAAGCCTTTCGACCCATGCACCGTCATCACCCGCACGACATCGCTGCGCGCCTCGCTCTGGCGCTTGATCTCGGCGCTGCTCGCGGCGATGTGCGACAGGAAGCCGAGCAGCGACGGCGCTTCCTGCCGCTCGAACGCCAGCGCCTGCGCGAGCAGTTCGTCGATCGGGTCGCGCGCCTCGCGCCCGAGCCGCTGATACAGCTTGCGCCGTCCATCGAGCGATCCCGACAGGATGCGCTCCAGAAAGCGGAACGGCGTCGTGAAATCGCCCATGCCGAGCAGGCTGCGCAGCGCTGCCATCGTTGCCGGCGGTGCTTCTTCTTCGTGCGCGCGTAACTGTTCCCACAACGCCCGTTTCTGGCGGCTGTGGGCAAAGACAAACAGCTCGTCCTGGCTCCACCCGAACAGCGGCGAGACCAGCAGGCTGGCAAGGTTGAGGTCGTCGAGCGGTTGCACCGCAAAGCGCATCGCCGCGAGCAGATCCTGCACCGCGAGCGACTGCGTCAGCGAAAAACGATCGACCCCCGCGACCGGGACGTGCAGCGATTGGAGCCGCGCGACGATCCGCGCCGCCACATCCTTGCGGCGGCGGACGAGGATCAGGATATCGCCTGGCGCGACGGGGCGCCCGTCCTTGCCATGTTCGATCCACTCGCGCACCTCGTCGGCGATCGCGCGCGACAGCCGCAGGCTGGCGGGGTCGCTTGCGGCGGCCGACGTGTCGCGGGGAGCGCCGCCCTCGTCATCGCCGTCCGCGTCGCTGCCGCCCTCATCTTCGGCCTCGGCATCGATCGCCTTTCCGACAGGAAGCGGCGCCCACAGCTCGACCCGCCCGGCGCGGTCGCGGTTGAAATCGGCGGGAATGTGCGGCGGCTCGTCGCTGCCCAAGCCCATCAATTCGGTCGCCCCCGCCGCGATCCACGCATCGACGACGTCGAGCACCGCGGGGCTCGACCGGTAGTTGGTGTCGAGATCGACATCCTCGAACGGCCTGCCGCCTTCCTCTGCCCGCTTCGCAAAGCTGAGCCGCGCCGCCTCGAACGCCGCGGGCTCGGTCCCCTGAAAGCCGAAGATCGCCTGCTTGCGATCACCGACCGTGAACATCGTGCGGACCCGTTCGTCCTTGGCGCCCGCCCCGGCAAAAAACTCGCCGGCCAGCGAGGCGACGATCGCCCATTGCCGCGCATTGGTGTCCTGCGCCTCATCGACCAGGATATGGTCGGTGCGCTGATCGAGCTTGAAGCGCACCCAGTCACCAAAATCGCCCTGCGCGAGCAGATGCCCCGCGATGCTGATCAGATCGTCGAAATCGGCGAGCCCGCGCTCGCGCTTCGCCAGCGCATAGGCCTCGGCAAAACGGCTGCCCAAATCCCACGCCGCCGCCAGATCGTCGGCGACCGCCATCGCGGTGGCGGTGGCGAGCAAGTCGTCGGCCGCGGCGACGATGCGTTCGGCGGCGGCAAGGCAGCTGCGCATGCCGCCTTTGTCTTTGGTGTAATCGGCGCGCATGTCGCCGGTGCCGGTCAGGAAGCAGCCGCGCACCGCGGTCAGCATCGCCGCGCGGCCGTGCGCATCGGCGCGGAACCAGTCGTCCATGATGTCGGCGCGGCCATCGCCGGTCTTGGTCCCCCAGCCGCGCCCGCTGGCGGCCACCGCCGCGATGTCGGCATCGGCAATCGCGCCGCTGCCCAGCGCCGCCGCCTGCCAGCTCAGCGGATCGCCCCGCGGCAAGCCCAGCTGGGCGCGCAGGTCCGCAGCGCGCGGCGCGAGGCGCGGGGCATTGGCGGCGGTGAAGCTGCTCGCACAGCGCGCCAGAAAAACGATCGCAGCATCTTGCCCCAGCCGCTGCGCCAGCATCGCCGCGATCGTCCGCATCGTATCGCCGTCGGCATCGGTGCGCGCAAGCAATTGCCCGAGCACCTCGCGCTGCAACGCGCTCGCCTCGCTGTCCTCCAGCGCGCGAAAGCCCGGCAGGATTTTCGCCTCGAGCGGAAAACTCGCGAGCAAGGTCTGGCAGAAGGCGTGGATCGTCTGCACCCGCACCGCGCCGCCGGGGCTGTCGATCACGGTGGCGAAGAGGGATCGCGCGCGGTCGAGGATGCCCGGCTCGGCCCAGTCGGCGCCGAGCGCGGCGAGGTCGAGTCGCAGATCGCCGTCGGCCATCCGCACCCACATCGCCAGTCGCTCGTGGATGCGATGCGCCATTTCGGCGGCGCCCGCCTTGGTAAAGGTGATGCACAGGATCGCCTCGGGCGACACGCCCGCCAGCATCAGCCGCAGCACCCGCGCCGAAAGCACCTGCGTCTTGCCCGTCCCCGCCGACGCGCCGAGCCAGACATGGTCGTCCGGCTCTGCCGCGGCGCGCTGGCCGCCGTCGAGCGTCTTGAGCAGCTTGTCGGGGTCGATCATGCCGCCCCTCCATCGGCCGCGCTAGGATCGGGATCGCCGCGCCCGAACCATTCGTCGCGGCGCATCAACTGGTCGAAATCGGCGTAGCGTTTGGCGCTGTCGCCGGGGACGAACGGCTCTTGCCCGAGCAGGAAGCGCGCGCTGAGGTCGGCAAGCGCTTCGCGGGCGCGCTCGATCACCGCCGCCGCAGTCGCGGGCATCGGTTTCTGCCCCTTGATCACCTTGACCGCGCCATCGACGCCCTTTCTGCGGTCGCGCTTCAATTCCCAATATTCGAACGCCCCGACCGGCTCGGGCGCCAGATCGCCCAGCCCCGCTTCCTCGGCGATCAGCCCGAGCAGGCCGAGCTGGCTGTTCAACCCCTCGCCCGCCGACTTGGCCGACGGCGCCGCGCCGGTCTTGTAATCGACGATCGCCAGCGTGCCGTCGGCGGCCTGATCGACGCGGTCGGCGGTGCCGCGCAGCATGATGCCACCGACCAGCAGCTTGCCGCTGACCTCATTGGCGACCGGCCAGCGCTCGTCGCGCGCCGCCCACACCCGCTCGGCGGCCCAGCGCAGCGACGGTTCGATGCGCGGCAACCAGAAGGCACGACCCAATGAATCGAGCGCCGGATCGGCGCGCAGCGCGGCGATCTTGGCGTCGAACGCCGCCTCGCTCAGCCCTGCCGCCTGCCAGTCCTGCAGGAATTTATGCACCCGCGTCCCGAACCATTTGGCGTCGGGACCGCTGCTCAGCGGCTCGAGTTCGCTCAGCCGCAATATCTTCGCCGCGTAAAAGGCAAAGGGGTCGCGCGCCAGCTGGTCGACCCCGGTGACGCTGATCCGGTCGGGCCGCGCGCTGAGCGGCGGCGCCGGGCGGGGTTTGTCGGCGGGCTCGCTTCGGCCCGGCGGGACATCGAGCGTCGCGGCGAGCGCCGTGACCGACTGCCCGTCGAGCGTCGCTTCGGGCAACTCGCCCGCCAAGGCCGAGAGCCGCAACCAGAAGCGCGACGCAACTGCCGGGTCGCCGCCGCTGCGCATCGCGCGCGTCACGACCACCTCGCGTGCCGCAAAGGCGCCCGCGAAGTCATGCGCCGCCATTCCCTGTTGCCGTTCGGGCGCGGCCAGGCCCAGCATCCGCCGGATACCGGGCGCGAGCCAGGGGTCGGGGCTTTGCTGCGGCGGCCAGCGCCCCTCATCGAGCCCGCCGAGGATCATCAGGTCGGCACGCTGCAACCGCGCCTCGAGCAGACCCCAGATGAACAGCCGCGGATGCCCGCCATAGGGCGGGCGGATACTCTCGCCCGACATCAGATCGGCGAGCATCGCGGGAAAATCGGCGGGCGCGACGAGCACCGGGCCATCGCCCTTCGCCAGCGCCCAGCGATCGAACAGGTCGGACAAGGCGCGGCCCGCATGCCCCGTCCACGCCCCTTCGCCGGTCAGCCAGCCAAGCGCGTCCTGCAACGCGCCGAGCAGCATCGGCGGCGGCGCGGGAACGCCTGCCGCAAAGGGCGCGAGCGCAGCGCTGAGCCCCGCCGCCACCTCGGTCCACCAATCGGTGATCGCCACCGCCGCGCCATGCCCGCGCCGGTCGCTGCCCGCCGCGATCTCATCGATCCGCGCCGTCACCCCGACCCAGCCCGGCACCAACCCCGGCCCGCGCAGCACCAGATCGAGCCGCCTTACCTGGTCGAGCCAGTCGAGCCGCCCCTCGCCCGCACGCACCAGCGGATGCCCGAGCAGCGCGATCAGCCGCACCGGATCGAACGCTGCGGCAAATTCGGCGAGCAGCAACAACAGCGCGCCGGGCGGCGTCTGCCCCAGCGGCTGCCCGGCGCTATCGTCGACCGCGATGTCCCAGCGCGCGAGCGCTGCCGCGACGCGCTCGGCGAGCAGGCGGTCGGGGGTCACCAGCGCCGCGGTGCGCCCCGGTTCTTCCAGCGCGCGCCGCATCATCAGCGCGATCCCCTGCGCCTCCTGCCCGTCATCGGCGAACACCGCGGCGCTGACCCCGGTCAGGCTGGGCGCGACATCGTCCGCCGCCTGCCAGCGCGCGGTGTAGGCGGCGGGCGCGAACAGCAGTGACAGAAAGGGCGCGCGCGCGTCAGGACCGTCGAACGGCGATGCCGCAGGCCATGCGCTAACCTCTTCGCGCGCGATCCCCATCCGCCCGAGCAACAGCTTCAGATGATATTGCGGATGCGTTTCGAGCGGGCGCTCCCCCGGCTGATCGGGATCGGGCTTCACCGGTCCCAGCGCGTCCCATTCCTCGGCGGCCATGCCGAGGTCGAGCCCCGGCAGCACCACCATTCCATTGGGCAAATCGGCCACCGTGCGCAGCAATCGCGCGATCGCGGGCGCCGCGGTGGTCACCCCCGCGGCGACGACAAAGGGCCCCGGCGGCGCGGCGCGCCAGCCATCGCTCACCCGCGCGAGCAGGCGGTTGCGGCGGTCGGCACGGTCGATATGCCCGGTCGCGGCGAGCATCGCGGGCCAATGGTCGATCAACAGGCGCAGCCGCTGCCACGACGCCTGCCAGTGCCCCGCGAGATCGCCCAGCGCGGCTTCGATGTCGCCGAGCCGCGCCGGGGCGATCTCCTCATAATGCAGCTGGTCGATCACGCGGCCCAGCCCCTCGGCCAGCTGGAACGCCGCGGCACCGGTGATCGCGTCTTCGCCCGCCGGATTGTGCCGCTCGATCAGCGCTGCGAGCATCAACCGCCGCCGCAGCGGATCGATCGCGGGGGGGATCGGGTCGGCCTCGTCGATCGCATCGAGCGCCAGCGCGACGCTTTCGTCGAGGTCGGCATCGCCGATCACCGCCAGCCGCGGCATCAGCAGCCCCGCCCCGCTGGCGCGCACAAACGCCGCTTGGACCGCGCTGCGCGCGCGGTTGCTGGGAAGCAGGATCAATCCTTCGGCGAGCCCCAAGGCGCCGTCGGCAAAGCGGTCGATCAGGCCCGCGACGAGCGCGTCGGCAAAGGCCCGCTGGACGGGGATGGAAAAGACGGTGGGCTTCGCGTCAGCCATCAGGTTCGAGCTTCGTCATTGCGAGTGCAGCGAAGCAATCCAGAGCGGGTTACGCAACTCTGGATTGCTTCGCTGCGCTCGCAATGACGAAAGAGAAGGGTCAAACCTCACTCAGCGCAGCTTCGGTCGGCGCGATGCTTGCAGGCGATCCGACGTCGAACCATTGCCCCATGTGCGACAGGCCGAACAACCGCCCCGCCGCGATCGCGCGATCCCACAGGATGTTGGTCGAAAACGGCCCCGACGGCGCATCGTCCAGCAGCCGCGGCGAGATCAGCTGGACGCCGGTGTAAACAAACGGCGCAATCCGCCCGGGCTTGCGGCGCGACAGGAGACCCGAGGGGTCCATATGGAAATCGCCGCGCCCGCGGTGTCCCGTGGCGCTGGCCTGACGGATCAGCAGCAGCAGCGCGTCCATCCGATCGCCGTCCCAGTGCCGCGCCAGATGCTGGATGCTGTCCTGCGGCCCGTCGGTCCAGATATTGTCGCTGTTGACGATCAGGATCGGATCGCCGGTCAGCTGCGGCAGCGCCTTGACCATCCCGCCGCCAGTTTCCAGCAATTGGTCGCGCTCGTCCGAAATGGCGATCGTGAACGCGCGTTTCTGTGCCGCCAGATGCGCCTCCAGCGCGTCGGCCAGATAATGGACGTTGACGACGACATGGCCGACGCCCGCCGCCTCGATGCGGTCGAGACTATGGTCGATCAACGCCTTGCCCGCGACGCGCACCAGCGGCTTGGGGCGGGTGGCCGTCAGCGGGCGCATGCGCTTGCCGAGCCCCGCCGCCATCACCATCGCGCTGTCGATCTTTGCGTCCATCACCACGCCGCCGCGCGCTTGTCGGCGGGGATATTTTCGTCGAACCACGCGCGCACCGGCGCCAATCCCGGATGCGCGAGGTCGCGTTCGAGCAGCCCCCACATTCGCGGTTGGAACTGGCGATAACCGGGCTTGCCGTCGCGTTTCCACAGCCGCACGAACACGCCCAGGATGCGCGTGTTGCGCTGCGCCGCGAGCGCCCAATAGGCGCTTTCGATGTCTTGGCCGGTCGCGCTCTGGTAGCGCGCGAGCATCGCCGTCTCGACCGCGGGGGTCACGTCGCGCCGCGCGTCCTCGAGCACCGAGGCAAGGTCATAGGCAGGGTGCCCGATCAGCGCGTCCTGAAAATCGAGCAGGCCATAATGCGCCACCCCCGTCTTGCCCGCGACCAGCATGATATTTTCGGCGTGATAATCGCGCAGCACGGTAACACGCGGCAGGCCGTCATGCTCGACCGGGGTCAGCACGGCGTCCCATGCCGCGCGAAAGGCGTCGCGGTCGACCTCGATGCCCAGCGTCGGGCAATACCAGTCGCTGAATAGCATCACCTCGTCGAGCCACTGTTCCAGACCGAGCACCGGCAGCTCGGGCATCGGCGGCCGTGCGTGGAGGTGGACGAGCAGGTCGGTCACCCCGCTATACAATTCGACCTCGCGGTGCAGCGCCGCATCGGCGGTCTCGCGCAGCCGCACATCGCCGAAATCCTCGATCAGCAACAGGCCTTGCACCAGGTCGCGCGCAAAAATCGTCGGCGCGGTCAGCCCCTCGCCGCACAGATATTCGGCGACCGCGATAAACCGGCGGGGATCTTCATGCGGCGGCGGCGCGTCCATCAGCACCGCCTGCCGCGCGCCATCGACGACGCGGAAATAGCGCCGGAACGAGGCATCGCCGGCGAGCGGCAAAATCTGGGCGCCTTCCCAGCCATGCGCGGCGAGGAAGGCGGGCGCATGGGGGGGCGGAATCATCGGTGCGGCCATCGGCTCCCCCAAGACGTCGGCACGTCGGCTGTCAAGACGCGCGCGTCGCCGCTCCCCGAAATCGTGATCGACAGTGCGCCGGGCCAACCCTGCGTCCCGAGCCGGTCGGGCCATTCGATCAGCAGCGCGCCGTCGTACAGATAATCGTCGAGGCCGAGCTCGATCAGCTCGCTTTCGTCCTCGATCCGGTAGAGGTCGACATGCGCGATCGGCAAATCGAGCTCGGGCGGCGCATAGGGCTGGACGATCGCAAAGGTCGGACTGGGCGCCTCGCCCGCCAGCCCCCGCGCCTTCAGCATCGCGCGCGCTAGCGTCGTCTTGCCCGCGCCGAGCTCGCCCGACAGCAGCACGACATCGCCGGCGATCAGCGCTGCGCCAATCGCCGCGCCGATGCGATCGGCTTCGCTGAGTTCATAAGTCAGCGTGAGGTGCATCGGACCAGCTTCCGTGCCCTTGCGAAGCCGGCGATAGATTCAGGAAGGATCACCATGATGACCGTCACGCCTCCCGCGGCAGGCTGATGCGCACCAGCGTTCCCTGCCCCGGCTCGCTGACCACTTCCATCGTGCCGCCGTGCGCGGCGACGAGCTGGCGCGCGAGCGCCAGGCCGATCCCGCCCGTCGCCGTCCCCGCCCGCTGGCCTTTTGCCACGGCGGTCGCCGTTTCGGGCATGCCGGGACCGTTGTCGGAGACGATGATGTCGATGCCGCGCGCATCGCCCGCGGCGTGAAGCAGAACGCGGCCGCCCGATTTGCGGACCGGCGCGGTGTAGCGCACTGCATTGTCGAGCAACCCGGCGACGAGCCGCGACAGCCGCGGCGCGTCGCCCGCGATCGGGCCGAGATCGGCGGCGATATTGCTCACCAGCTCGACCTTCTCGGCCATGGCAAGGGGCCGGACGTCGACCAGCGCCGTATTGAGCAGTGCTCCGACATCGACCGGCGCGCGCTCGATCGCCAGTGTCCCCGCCTCGCCCTGCGCCAGATCGAGCACATTGTCGATCTGGCGACCCAGTACCGCAACCGAATCCATGATCGCGTCGACATAGCCCTGCTGCTGGTCGCTCAGCTTGCCGGCATAGCCCGCCTGCAACATCTCGCCGAATCCGCCGATCGAGGTCAGCGGCGTGCGCAGTTCGTAACTCATCCGCGACAGGAACGCGGTCTTGACCTTGTCGGCCGCCTCCAGCGCCTCGTTGCGTTCGCGCAGCGCCCCCTCCATCTTCCGGCTGGCGGTAATGTCGAGCATGATGAGCAGCGCATTGCCGTCGGGCAGCGGGATTGACGCAAAATCGAAATGCCGCCCGTCGGCAAAGCGGATTTCACCGACGCGCTGCTGGCGTTCCAGCGTCGCGGCGCGGATGACTTCCTGGACGATGCTGATCTGGTTCGGCTTGGCGAGCCGGTCGGCCAGCCCGCCCATCAGCGCATCAACGCGCGGATGCGCGGCCAGCGTCCCCTCGTCGACGCCCCACAGGCGACGGAAGCACTGGTTCCACAGATGCAGCCGCCCGTCCGGCGCGAACACCGCGACCGCTTCGAACAGATTGTCGAAGGTTGCGGTGCGGACGCGCAGCAGCGTGTCGCGCGCGCCTGCGAGCTGCACCTGCTCGGTCTTGTCCTCGGCAATCAGCAACAGCCCGCCATCGGGGGTCGGCTGCGCGACGACGTGCAGGTGGGTGCCGTCGCGGAGCAGCCAATCCTCCTCGCTCGCACCGGCTTGCGCGAACCAGTCGACATGCGCCTGCCGCCATTCGGGATAGTCGCGCACTTCGGGCGTCCGTCCGCCTTCGCGCCAGGCGTCGAGCAACCGTGCGAAGGGTCGCGCCTCGGCGACATCGTCGGCGCCCAGCGCAAACAGGCGGCGGAACGGCAGATTGGCAAAGGCCAGCCCTTGGTCGGGGCCGAATTGCGCCACTGCCGCCGACAAGCGGTCGAGCAATTCGCGCTGGGTATCGACGAAGCGGCGATGCGCGCCGCGTTCGCTCTCCAGTTCCTGAATGTCGATCGCATAGCCCGCGATCCCAATCACGCGCCCGCCGGTCGGCGCCAACGGCACGTCGACGACGCGCATGATCCGCCGCTCGCCCTCGATTGTCACCGGGATCGTGCGGACCTGCGCGCTGCCCGCGCCGCGCGCCGCATCCGCCGCTTCGGCAGCGCTGACCCCGGCGACCGTCTCGCACAGCTCGATACCGCCGTCGATGACCGCCACCGCCGACACCGCCTCGACCGCGCGAACATAGGCGGCATTGACCAGCGCCAGGCGCAGTTCGGGATCGCGAAACCACATCGGAAAGGGCGCCGCCTCGATCAGCCCCGACAGCGCTTCGAACGCCGCCATCGCCTCGTCGCGTTCGGCGCGCGCTTCGGCCAGCGCGTGCTGGCCTTCGGTCGCGTCGCTCAGCCACAATAGCACGCTGCCCGGTCCACCGACCGCCGGCGGCGCGGGAGCACCGTGCAGGATGATCGTGCGCTGGCTGCCCTGCGGTTTCAAGCTGAGCGTAAAGGGTTTGGCGCCGCGCTGCGCACCCAGGATCGCCTGGCGCAGCGCGTTATGGCCTTCGGGATCGAGGCCGGCGGACAAGCCGCGCAATTCGTCGAAGCTGCGCGGTCCCTGCTCCAGCCCCAGCCAGCGGCCGAGCCGCTCGCTCGCCTCGATCCGCCAGTCGGCGCGCACGATGACCGGCAGTTGCGGCGACGCTTCGACCAGGCTTGCCAGTCGCTCGGTCTGTCCGGCGACGAACGCGGCACGGCGCTGCATCGCCACCCCGCGTCCGACCGCCCACAGTCCCGCCAGCAGCCACAGCGCCGCGAACAGGCCAAGGGCAAAGAGCGCGCCGGGCGACAGCGTCATCGAGGGGTCGCCGCGCCGGGCGAGACAGCAAGGGGGTGGCCTGGAACCATCCGCCCGCCCTATCGCCTGTCCCCGAGCGTTTCAATCGCCTGGCGGCGGAACGCCCCGACATGCCGTCCGCGGCGGGGGCCAGCGTAATGAGACAATTGTGTCACAGGTAATTGACAAATCGGTGAATGGGGCGCCGCCGCGCTTGACTTGTATGAAAAGCCTTGAAAAACTCGCTTATTGGCAAGTCTCGCGAGGGCCGAAGAGGTTGAAAAGACTTGGCTTTACCATCCGGCCAATCCGTCTGGGGCGGCCGAAACGTTAAAAACCGGGGATTACATACGAACGATTTGAGCAGGGCGTCGCTGCATGCGCGGCGCATTCTGGGCTTTGCCAGCCTTTCGGCGATGGCCGCCATGATGGCCGCACCGGCCGCGGCGCAGGACGCCGCACCGGCCGCCGATGAAACCACTGAAACCGCCGCACCCGAGGACGCCATTGTCGTCACCGGCTCGCGCCTGCGCGGCGTCACGCCGTTCAACAGCCCCGATCCGATTGCGGTGATCGACCCCAATATCGCGTCGAAGGAAGGCAAGTTCGACCTCGCGTCGACCCTGCAAAGCTCGCCGATCGCCGCCGGTTCGACCCAGATCACCGCGGCGATTTCGTCGAACTTCGTCACCAACGGCGGTCCGGGCGCGCAGACGATCGATCTCCGCGGCCTTGGCCCCAATCGCACCCTCGTGCTGCTCAACGGTCGCCGCGCCGGTCCCGCGGGGACGCGCGGCGGCGTGTCGTCGTTCGATCTTAACGTCCTGCCGCAATCGATCGCCGAAAGCGTCGAAATCCTGAAAACCGGCGCCTCGTCGGTCTATGGTTCGGACGCGGTCGCGGGCGTGGTCAACATCAAGACCAAGACCAACACCAATGGCATCGAACTCAACGGCACCGTCTCGGCGCCCTTCGGCGGCGGCGGTGAGGAATATCGCGTCAACGCCATCTGGGGCAAAACCTTCAGCCGCGGCCACATTCTGATCGCGGGCGATTACACCAAGGTCAACGAACTGAAGCGCGGCGACCGCAGCTATCTGGCCTGCCCCGAAGCCTTTACTTTTCGTCCCGACGGCAGCCGCGCCGACATCATCGATCCGCGCACCGGCCAGCCCAAGTGCGAAGATCTGCGCTGGGGCCACGCGTGGACCTACAACCTGATCGACAACCTGCGCCTCGACGGCCCGGGCGGTCCGAACACGGGCACCCAGACGTCGCTGAATGGCCGCACGACCGTGCTCATGCAGTTCCAGTATCCCGGCGAAACGCTGGGCGTGCCGACCTATGGCGCGCCTGCATTCCCCGGCGATTTCGGCATGCCCGCCGGTTGGTTCCCGACCGGTTACGACACCGCATCGCTGGCGATCCAGAACGCCTATCACCCGTTCCAGGCCGACCAGACGCTGATTCCCGAAACCGAGCTGTTCACCGCCTTCGCCGATGCCTCGTACGAAATCAGCGATTCGGTCGAAATGTTCGGCGAATTCCTGTTCAACCGCCGCAAGACGTACCAGAACGGCTGGCGCCAGTTCTGGAACTTCGGTTACACTGGCGACCTGTACGGCACCGGCACGCCGGCGACGATCTGGGCCGATGGCTGGCAGGGCGTCAACCTGGTCAGCCCGACCGCGATCACCGACCAGTCGGACAGCAGCCAGAAGGTCGATTATTACCGCGGCGTCGCGGGACTGCGCGGTGATTTCGGCGGTACCGGCAACTGGCGCTGGGAGGCCTATGGGCAGTACAGCAAGAGCATCGGCCGCTACCGCACGCAGCAAGCGCTGCAGGACGCCTATGACACCGGCTATTTCCAGACCGCGTCCTGCGTCGGCACCGTCACCCCGGTATCGGGCAAGCAGTGCGTCGACATGCGCTGGCTCGATCCCTATTTCCTGGCGGGTGACCTGACCCAGGCGGAGAAGGATTTCTACTTCGAATGGGAAGAAGGCAAGACCGTCTATACCCAGAAATCGGGTGAAGCGACGGTCACCGGCGACCTGTTCAAGCTGCCCGCCGGGGCGGTGCAGATCGCCGTCGGCGCCACGATCCGCGAAGACCGCATCAACGACACGCCAGGCGAAATCACCCGCGCCGGCAACGCGTGGGGCGCCTCGACGTCGGGGATCACTGCGGGCAAGAGCCTGACGAAGGAAGCCTTTGGCGAACTCAATATTCCGATCCTCGCCGACCGGCCGTTCTTCGACAATCTGACCCTGTCGGCCGCGACGCGCGTGACCAGCGTCAAATCGACGCGCGCGTCGGATGGCGTATCGGACAGCGACAACGGCAACTGGACGTACAAGCTGGGCGCCAACTGGGCGCTCAACGACACGCTCCGTTTCCGCGCCAGCTACGGCACCTCGTTCCGCGCTCCGGCGCTGTTCGAACAGTTTCTGGCCGATGAAACCAGCTTCCCGCGCCAGGTCGATATCGACCCCTGCGTGAACTGGGCGGCGGCGCTCGCCGCCGGTCGCATCACCCAGCGTATCGCCGACAACTGCTCGGCGGACGGCGTGCCGAACAACCACCCCGGCGGCGGCGTCACCGCCACCGCCACCTCGCGCGGCGGTCTGGGGCTCCTGGAGGCGGAAACGTCGAAGGCGATGGTCGTCGGCGGCGTGTTGACCCCGAAGTTCGGGTTCCTGCCCGATACGACGATCAACATCGCGGTCGATTATTTCGACATCAAGGTGAAGGGCCAGATCACCCAGCTGGGTGCCCGCAACATCATCTTCGGATGCTATGATTCGGACAATTTCCCGGCCGATCCGCTGTGCGACCTGTTCACCCGCGGCCAGACCGCGGCACCGAACAACATCAACGAGGTTCGCGACCAGTTCGTGAACATCGCGCGCCAGCGCAACAGCGGTGTCGACGTCAACGTCAACATCCGCCACGACCTTGGCAATCTGGGTCGCCTTTCGTTCACCGCCGACATGACGTGGCAGACGAAGGACGTGTTCCAGCTGTTGCCGACCTCGCCGGCCGAAAACGACAATGGCGAAGTCGGTTCGCCGAAATGGGTTGGCGACTTCCGCGCAAGCTGGAGCACCAATGGCGGTACGACGCTGTTCTATGGCCTCAACGTCATCGGCGGCACGTCGAACGTGCAGGAATTCATCGACCGCAACGGCGATACCTGCATCACCAACGCGCTGCGCGGCACCTATTGCCCCCGTCTGACGACGAAGGCGGTCTTCTATCACAATGCGTCGATCACGCAGGAAGTGGGCGACCGGTTCGAAATCACCTTCGGCATCAGCAACCTGTTCAACACCCGCCCGCCGCGGGTGTCGACGCTGAACGGCGGCACGATCTCGATGATCGGTCCGGTCGTCGCGGCATCGCAATATGGCTTCAGCGGCCGTCGCGGTTTCATCAGCGTCAAATCGAAATTCTGATCGATTTGACAGGACAAAGTCGGGGGCGGCATGGCAACATGCCGCCCCCATCTTTTTATGCGCCAGCGAGGAAAGCCCGCATCCGATGCCCGAAGTCATGGTGAAAGCCGACACACTCGATAGCGAAAACCGGCGTTTCGCGCAGGCGCCTTTGCGCCAGCCGGTGTTCCTGAACAGCGTGCCCAAAAGCGGCAGCCACCTGCTGCGCAACATCATCCGCATGTTCGTGCCCGTGGAGCAGCAATATGGTGCCGATTTCATCCAGTGGCCGAATTTGCAGCAGCACCGCGGCGCCTTCGATCCTGCGCGCCCGCAGCTCAGCTGGGGTCATTTGTTCTTTGCCGACGCCTCGGCGATCGAAACCGCCCCGACCCGGCGGATCCTGCTTTATCGCGACCCCTATGACTGGGTCATCGCCCGCGCCCGCTTTTTTGCGTCGGAGCAGTTCTCCGGCAATATGGACTTCTTCAAAACCGGTGCGCTGACCGTCGACGAGCTGCTGACGATGATGATCTTCGGCCTGCCCGGCAAGGCGCCGTCGCTGAACGATATTTACGAACTCAACGCCGCCGCGTGGCTGGGCGCGCGGGTGCATGTCGTGACATACGAAGATCTGGTGACGCATGCCCGTGATCCCGACAGTCCGGCTGCCGACGCATTTTTCGCATCCTTGCTGGACGCCTGCGGCATCGCACGGCCCGACGACTGGCGCGATCGCGTGCGGATCGGTGCCGACCCGGCGCAAAGCGGCACCGCGCGCGCGAACCTGACCGGCGTCGCGCTCGACTTTCCGGCAACGCTCGGCGAGCGGCACCGTGCGCTGGTCGATTACCAGGCGCCGGGATTGCGGGCGCTGCTGGGTTATAGCTGATGGCGACGACCGGATTTCCTGGCACTGTCGGCACCTTCCCGGCGTTGATCCGCGCCAGTTCGCTCGCCAATGCCGGGCGCCTTGACGAAGCGGCGCAGCAGGTGATGGGGCACCTGCGCCAGCATCCCGACGAACCGTCCGGCCTCGCCAAGCTGGGCGAGATCGCCATGCTGCTCGGCGCGCTCGGCCAGGCCGAACATTTCCTGCGCCGCGCGCTGGCGGGCGGGGCACGCGGCGTCGACGTCAAGCGGCATCTCGCCTCGGTTCTGAACCAGCAGGAGCGCCTCGACGAAGCGGCAAAACTGTTCGCGGCACTGACGCTCGAGACCGACGACCCCGTCATCCCGGCGATGCACGCGCTGATCCTCGACAAGCTGGGGCACAATGCCGAAGCGCAGTCCATTCAACATCGGTTGGCCGAAGAACATGGCGACAAGCCGCATCACTGGATTTCCTATGGCCACAGCCTGCGTGCCGCCGGGCAGGTCGACGATGCGATCGCCGCTTATCGCAGCGCGATTGCCGCCGACGACGAATGCGGCGAGGCCTGGTGGGCACTCGCCAATATCAAAAGCCGCGTGCTGACCGACGACGACGTCGCGCATATGCAGCGCATGGTCGGTATCGCGATCGATGTCCGCAACAGCGCCCCGCTCCACTTCGCGCTCGCCCGCGCGCTCCACGACCGCGGCCGCTACCGCGAGGCGTTCGACCATTATGAGCAGGGCAACCAGCAGCGCGCCGACGACATCGGTTATGACGCGCGCGAACTGACCGCCGAAGTCGCCGAGGTCGAGGCGGCGGTCGACCCCGCCTTTGTCGCGCGTCTCGGCGAACTGCCGGTCGGCGATGCGGTACCGATCTTCATCGTCAGCCTGCCGCGCTCGGGCTCGACTTTGCTCGAACAGATGCTCGGCAGCCACCCGGCGATCGAAGCGGCGGGCGAACTGCCCTACGCCCCCGCCATCCTGCGCAGCGCGATGGAGATGGCGACGCGGCGCGGCAAGGTGACGGTGCCGCAGCTGATCGCGCAGATCCCGGACGCGGCCGCCGCGGCGATGGGGCAGGATTATCTGCGCCGCGCCGCGCTGCACCGCAAGACCGACCGCGGCTATTTCATCGACAAGCTGCCCCACAACTGGAGCAACATCCTCTTCATCCGCCGCATCCTGCCGCAGGCCAAATTCCTCGACATCCGCCGCGACGCGATGGACTGCTGCTTCTCGAACTTCTCGCAGAGCTTTTCGCGGGCCCACGCCTCGTCGTTCCGGCTGACCGACATCGGCCAATGCTATGTCGATTATGTGAGGATGATGGCGCATCTGGATCGCGTCGCGCCGACGTTGGTCCACCATATCGACTATGACGCGATGGTCGCCGATCCCGAAAGCCAGCTGCGCCCGGCGCTCGCCTATCTCGGGCTCGACTGGGACCCGGCGCTGCTCGAGTTCCACAAGCTTGACCGCGTCGTCCGCACCCCGTCGAGCGAGCAGGTGCGCCGCCCGCTCAACCGCGACGGGATGGACGTGTGGAAGCCCTATGCGGAATGGCTGGGGCCGCTGCGCGACACGCTGGGACCGCTCGCACGCTGAACGTAAATCGGCCCGCCCCCGGCGAAGGGAGCGGGCCGCTCTGATCCACGTTGGTGGAACTTAATCAGTAACGATAATGGTCGGGCTTGAACGGCCCTTCGACCGGCACGCCGATATAATCGGCCTGCTTCTGGCTCAGCTTCGAAAGCTGCACGCCCAGCTTTTCGAGGTGCAGCGCCGCGACCTTTTCGTCGAGATGCTTGGGCAGGACATAGACGTCGTTCTTGTACTGCTCGCTGCGCGTCCACAGCTCGATCTGCGCGAGCGTCTGGTTGGTGAAGCTCGCCGACATCACGAAGCTCGGATGGCCGGTCGCATTGCCCAGGTTCACCAGGCGGCCCTTCGACAGGATGATGATCTGCTTGCCGTCGGGGAATTCGACCAGGTCGACCTGCGGCTTCACTTCGGTCCATTTGTAATTGGCGAGCGCCGCAATCTGGATCTCGCTGTCGAAGTGGCCGATGTTGCAGACGATCGCCATATTCTTCATCGCCGCCATATGTTCGGCGGTGATGACGTCGGCATTGCCCGTCGCGGTGACGAAGATGTCCGAGCGCTTCACCGCTTCGTCCATCGTCACGACCTCGAAACCTTCCATCGCCGCCTGCAGCGCGCAGATCGGGTCGATTTCGGTAACGAGCACGCGCGCGCCGCCGTTGCGGAGCGATTGCGCCGAGCCCTTGCCGACGTCGCCGAAACCGGCGACGGTCGCGACCTTGCCCGCCAGCATCACGTCGGTGCCGCGGCGGATCGCGTCGACGAGCGACTCTTTACAGCCATAGAGGTTGTCGAACTTCGACTTGGTGACGCTGTCGTTGACGTTGATCGCGGGGAAGGGCAGCTCTCCCTTCTTGGCGATGTGGTACAGGCGGTGGACGCCGGTCGTCGTTTCTTCCGACACGCCCTTGATCGCCTTGACCGTCTTGGTCAGGTAACCGGGGTTTGCGGCGACAAACGCCTTCAGCGCGCGCTGCATCTCGATTTCTTCTTCATTCTCGGGCGCCGGCATCGTTTCGCCAGCCTCGAGCTTCGCGCCCCACAGCGCGAACATCGTGGCGTCGCCGCCGTCGTCGAGGATGAGGTTGCACGTCGTGCCGTCCTCGACACCCCAGTCGAAGATGCGGCCGACATAGTCCCAATAATCGGCGAGGCTCTCACCCTTCACCGCGAACACCGGCACGCCCGTCGCGGCGATCGCGGCGGCGGCATGGTCCTGCGTCGAGAAGATGTTGCACGTCGCCCAGCGGACTTCGGCGCCGAGCGCGGTCAGCGTCTCGATCAGCACCGCGGTCTGGATCGTCATGTGCAGCGATCCGGTGATGCGCGCGCCTTTGAGCGGCTGCGCCGCGCCATATTCGGCGCGCAGCGCCATCAGGCCCGGCATTTCGGTTTCGGCGATGTTGATTTCCTTGCGCCCGAAATCGGCGAGGCTGATGTCGGCAACGACATAATCGCGGGTGTCGGCGGCGAGAGTGGCCAAGGGGATTCTCCATATCGGCAAGTACGACCGCAGGCGAGCGGCCACGAAATTATCGTGCGCGCACTAGCCGAAACGCCGCCGCCGATCAAATATAAACTTTTCTTTATATCGCATGCGAAGAACCGTCCGCCGGACCATCGGCCAGCCGAATCGACGGCGCACAAATGCACCGGAGCCGAAAATAAATTTTGCACCGCGCGATTGTGACAGTCGCAGCGCGCCGATTGTGACAGCGAGTCGCAAAAGCCAAGATCATGAAAAATCGGACTTATAATGCGCCTAGCGAGTAGCTTAATTTGCATTTATGACACGAGTGTTACAAGTGCCCCGAAACATTGACAATTTTCGCAATGCGCGAGAAAATCGCCCCAAGTTTTCGGGGAGATAGAAGAATGAAAAAAATTCTGCTGCCGCTTGTAGCTCTGGCCTTCGCCAGCCCCGCCGCGGCGCAATCGATCATCGTCGTGTCCGGGCCGCAGGCCGATTCGACCGCCCTGCCGGTGGCCTATGCCGAGCTGAAAGCGGGGGACAACCATGCCGCGGTCGCCAAGCTGACCGGCGACAGCGTCGTCGATGCCCGCGACCCGTCGCGGTTGATCAATCTCGGCACCGCCTACGCTCGCCTGGGTCGCACCAGCGAAGCCGCCGCCGCTTATGACGCGGCCATCGCCAGCCCGATCCGCTACGACCTGGAACTTGCGAACGGCGATTATGTCGATTCGCGCTGGGCAGCGCGGACGGCGCTCGCCAATCTCAAACAGGATCGCCCGCTGCTCGCGCTCGCGCGCTAAGCCTCGCCACCCTCGGTTGTCAGCAAGCGGGCGTCCACTCCCGCTTCGGCAAACGCCGCCTGCCACCGTTCGGCGGGCGGCGTGTCGAACAACAACGCATCGCTACCCGGGGTGACGTGCCAGCCGTGGCGCACCATCTCCCCCTCCAGCTGCCCCGCCGACCATCCGGCATAGCCCAGCGCCACCAGCCATCGGGCGGGACCGCGGCCTTCGCCGATCGCGCGCAATATGTCGTGCGAACTCGACACCATCCAGCGATCGCCGACCTGCACCGCCTCCTGCCCGCCCCAGTCCATGCTGTGCAACACGAACCCGCGCGACGGCTCGACCGGACCGCCAAGAAATACGGGCTGTTCCAGCGGATCGTCATGGTCGATTTCCAGCTGGTCGAGCACCGCGCCGACCGTCATCCCCGAAATCGGATCGGCGACGCCGATCCCCATCGCGCCCCCGTCGTCATGGCTGACCATCGCGATCACCGAATGCTCAAAGCGGGGATCGCCGATGCCCGGCAGCGCGAGCAGCAGCTGGCCGGTGAACCAAATGGGGGTTGCGTTCATGTCGGTACAATGCCGCGACACGGCAAAAGGGTCCAGACTCTTTGCTGCACGCGAATCTCGTTGATGGCCTGACGGTAACTCCAGCCCCAAACACGCCAGATTCAGAAATCACCGCCGTATCCCTGCCCGTCCTTGACTCGCGCGCTGGCCCACCCAATGTGTCGCGGACCACAGTCTCCTCAACAAAAAGGATGCCGACCATGACGATCCAGCCCGGCGACAAGCTGCCCGACGCCACCTTTGTAAAGGTCACCGAAAACGGCCCCGAACAGGTCAGCACCGCCGATTATTTCAAAGGCCGCAAGGTTGCGCTCTTCTCGGTCCCCGGCGCCTTCACGCCGACCTGTTCGGCCAAGCATCTGCCGGGCTTTGTCGAAAAGGCGGGCGAGCTGAAGGAAAAGGGTGTCGACGAGATTGTCTGCACCGCGGTCAACGACGCCTTTGTCATGGGCGCCTGGGGCAAGAGCGCCGGTGCCGGTGACGCGGTGACGATGCTGTCCGACGGCAATGGCGATTTCGCCGAAGCCGTTGGCCTGACGATGGACGGCAAGGCGTTCGGCATGGGCAAACGCGGCCAGCGTTTCTCGATGATCGTCAACGACGGCGTCGTCGAACAGCTCAACGTCGAAGCCCCCGGCGAATTCAAGGTGTCCAGCGCCGACCATATGCTGGAGCAGCTGTAAGCTAATCGAGAGGCGGTGCGGTCGACGCACCGCCTTCTCTCTTCTTCGTCACCCCGGGCTTCACCCGGGGTGACGCAATTGGGAATGGCCGCCCCCCTTCCCTTTTGTAACAAATTCGTGCAACAGCGTCGCGATGACATCATCATCGCAAAACCCTGACATCACCGACCCCACTGCCCTCGTCGAAGAGGTCATCACCGAGCTGCAGGACCGGTTCCGCACCTCGGTCACCAACCTCAAATCCGCCATCGCCGCCTATGTCCGCGACCGCACCCTGCCGCCCGCCGACGCCGCCGCGACCGGGCTGTTCGACTATCCCGCGATCCGCCTGACCACCACCGGCGAACAGCGCGAGGGGCAAAAGGGGCATAATCTCGCCTTCGGCCAGTTCGAGCGTGCAGGCGAATTTGTCACCACCGTCACCCGCCCGGACCTGTTCGCCGATTATCTGCGCGACCAGCTCGGCCTGCTCGCACGTCATTACGACATCACGCTCGAGGTCACGCGCACCGGGCAGCAGATCCCCTTCCCCTATGTGCTCGACGCCAGCGACGGGTCGGACATGGGCGGGGTCACCCCGCTCGAACTCGCGCGCCACTTCCCCACCACCGAGCTTGCCGATATCGGCGACGAGCTTGCCGACGGCCTGTTCGGTGCCGATCCGGCGAAGTCGCAGCCGCTGGCGCTGTTCGACGCGCTGCGCACCGATTTCAGCCTTGCACGCCTGCGCCATTACACCGGTACCGCCCCGGAGCATTTCCAGCGCTATATCCTCTTCACCAACTACCACCGCTATGTCGACGAATTCGTCGCCTGGGCCGGCGCGCAGGTCGGGCAGGGCCGCTACACCGCGCTGGCGGGCGCGGCAGGGCTCTATGTCGACCAGTCGGGCGTCAACGCCAGCGCGCTCGTCGCCGACAGCGCGTGGCGGCGGCACCAGATGCCCGCCTACCACCTGATCGCCCCCGACGGCGGCGGCATCACGCTGGTCAACATCGGCGTCGGCCCGTCGAATGCCAAGACGATCTGCGACCATCTCGCGGTGCTCCGGCCCGAGGCATGGCTGATGATCGGCCACTGCGGCGGCCTCCGCCCCAGCCAGCGCATCGGCGACTATGTGCTCGCGCACGCGTACCTGCGCGACGATCACATCCTCGACAGCGTCCTGCCCCCCGAAATCCCGATCCCGCCGATCGCCGAAGTGCAGGTCGCGCTCGCCAGCGCCGCCGAAGCGGTGTCGGGCGCCACGGGCGCCGATCTCAAGAAACGGATGCGCACCGGCACCGTCGTCACCACCGACGACCGCAATTGGGAGCTGCGCTACACCGACAGCGCGCTGCGCTTTTCGCAGTCGCGCGCGATCGGCATCGATATGGAGAGCGCAACGATCGCCGCGCAGGGGTACCGCTTCCGCGTCCCCTATGGCACCCTGCTCTGCGTCAGCGACAAGCCGCTGCACGGCGAACTCAAGCTGCCCGGACAGGCGAACCGCTTCTACGAAGAAGCGATCGCCGCCCACCTCCAGATCGGCATCCGCGCGTGCGAAACGATGCGCGACGAAGGCGCCAAGCTCCACAGCCGCAAACTGCGCGCGTTCAACGAGCCGCCGTTCCGATGACGGAAGACGAGAAACCTCATAATTCTCCGTCACCCTGAACTTGTTTCAGCATGACGAACAGGGAGGGAATCCTGACATGCAGAACTTCGTCACCCTCTCCCGCTCGATCGCCAACCGCGTCGCGATCGTCACCGGCGCCGCGAGCGGCATGGGCCGCGCGACCGCGCTGCTGTTCGCGAGCGAGGGAGCCAAGGTCGCGGTCACCGACCTCAACCTCAGCGCCTGCGAAGCCGTTGCCGCCGAAGCCGGGCCGAACGCCAAAGCCTTCGCGCTCGACGTCGCCGACGGCGAGGCGATCAAGCGCGTCGTTGCCGAAATTGCCGAAACCTTTGGCGGCATCGACATTCTGGTCAACAACGCCGGCGTCTCCAGCTTCGCTCCGCTCGACGCCGGGGACGAATATGAGGCGGTGTGGCACCGCGCGCTTGCGGTGATGCTGACCGCGCACCAGCGGATGGTCCGCGCCGCCTTGCCACATCTGCGCCAAAGCGACGCAGCGCGCATCGTCAACATTGCCTCGACCGAAGGCCTTGGAGCGACCCCGGGAGACACGCCCTATGTCGCCGCCAAGACCGGCGTCACCGGCCTCACCCGCGGCCTGGCGGTCGATCTCGGCAAGGACGGCATCACCGTCAACTGCATCTGCCCCGGCCCGATCCGCACCGCGATGACCGACAAGGTGGCCGACGAGGACAAAGCGGTGTTTGCGCGGCGCCGCACCGCGCTCCGCCGTTACGGCGAGCCCGAAGAGGTCGCGCATGTCACGCTCGGCCTCGTGCTCCCCGCGGCTAGCTACATCACCGGTGCGGTGATCCCGGTCGACGGAGGGCTCATGGCGCGCAATGCCTAGGGTCAGGACCCATTAATTCCGCGCTCGAGGTTTGAAGCGATTTTGCTCAGGGCGAGGAGAAAAGGCGCAGGGATATGATTATATTTCCAGACTTTTCGACGCTGCCATGGGCAAAATCGGTCAAATCCCGAAGGGACGCCGAAATGGCTTCGATCTCGAACCTTCGCGGCCTTGTGGGTAGCGATGCTACCCGCTGCATCCGCCAAGGCCCGATATCTTCGCCATTTCGACGCCTCGAACGTGGAATTAATGAGTCCCGACCCTAGGAATGTCCGAATGACGGCGGTCGACGGATCGACGTCAATTCCGGCTTTGACGGATGATGCAAATGGGCTAGCGGGGTGCAGCGGGCCGTGCGGACGCCCGTTCAGACGGCTTGCCGTCCAAGTTCCGCTCCACACGCCGTGTCTGCGGCAAGGAGCGCGCTTGTCATGACGACCGAAGAATTTTCGCCACCCCGCCTCTCGTTAATCCGCCTCTTTTTTCGCTTTCTCCGCTTCGGGGTGCTCGCTTTCGGCGGCCCGGTCGCACAGATCGCGATGGTCAAGCAGGCACTGGTCGAAGAGGAGCGCTGGATTTCGCCCGCGCGCTTCAACCGCCTGCTTGCGGTCATGCAGGTGCTGCCGGGGCCGGAGGCGCACGAGCTGTGCGTTCACCTCGGCATGATCGCGCGCGGACGGATCGGCGGCTTGCTCGCCGGGCTCGGCTTCATGCTGCCGGGCTTCCTGTTGATGCTCGCCGTCGCCTGGCTCTACTCCGACTGGATCGCCGGGTCGCCCGCGATGGCGCCGGTCTTTCTCGGCGCCCAGATCGTCGTGCTCGCGATCATCGCGCGCGCGGTGCAGCGGATCGGCACGCATATCCTGGAGGACCGGTTGCTGTGGGTTATCGCGGCGGCGGCTTTGGCGGCCACGCTGGCCGGCGTGGCGTTCTGGATTCCGCTGGTGGCGAGCGGCCTCATCTATGCCCTCGCCAAGCATCGCGTGGCCGCGATCGCGATCGCCATCGCCGCGGTCGGACTCGCGGTACTGCTGCTGCCGACGGCCGAACCGGCGCCGACGACCGCCGCAGTGCTTGGCGATGCAAGCACTCTGGCGCTGTTCATTGCCGGCTTGAAGGGCGGCCTGCTCACTTTCGGCGGCGCCTACACCGCCATTCCCTATGTTCGCGCCGACACCGTCGAGCGCGGCTGGATCAGCGATGCCAGCTTCCTCGACGGGGTCGCGCTGGCGGGCATGCTGCCCGCGCCGCTCGTCATCTTCGCGACCTTTGCCGGCTATGTGGCGGGCGGCCTGCCCGGCGCGCTCGCGATCACCGCGGGGATGTTCCTCCCCGCCTTCGCCTTTTCGATGATCTTTTTCGAACGGCTGGAGGCGGTGGTCGAAAATCCGGCATTGCACCGGTTGCTTGGCGGGGTCGCGGCGGCGGTTGTCGGGGTGATCGCGGCGACGCTCCTCCAACTCGGCGCGTCGACCGCCGCGCGCGTCAGCGATCCCGCAGTGGCGGCTGTGCTCTTCCTCGCCGCGCTGGTCGTGGTGTGGCGCGTCAAGGGATCGTTCGTCGCCCCCGCGCTGGTCGTTGCGGGCGGTCTGGCCGGTTGGGCCATGACGCCCTGAGCGGGCGCGGCTATTTTTTGGTCGGGCGGCAATCCTTCAGCCATACCGACGAGCGGCCATATTGCAGCTCGTCGAACGTGCCGGTCAGCTCGACATGCTTGTCGGGTTTCAGTTGCAGCGCATAAACCGATTGCCCCGGGGCGAGCACACAATTGACCGAAAAACCCGCCGACGCGCGTCCGGGAATGATGTCGGTCAGCACATTGGCCAACAGCTTCCATTCGACGCGGTAACTGTCGCCGACCGGCCCGACATAGGCGACCGGCCCATAGAGGGTGAATTGCCGACCCGCGTATCGCTTCTGCACCACCGCGTGATTTTTGTCCGCCTGTCCGGTGATGTCCTGCGAAAAACGCAGTACGCTCATCCGGATCGGCGCCCCAGCGGCGCTGGTGGCAACCAGTCCCTTGGCGGCCAGCGCCTCGCCCGCCTTGCCGCCTTTCAGCTGGTTCAAAATGCCGCACATTTCGGCCTTGGCGGCCGCTTCGGGAGCGCCCATGCCGGCGCGCAGCTTGGCCTCCATGCGGACATTGCCCGCGCCGTCCGCGGCCACTTCGATCGGAAAGGGCCGCGACTTGCCGGTGGCGGGCGGTTCGATCAGCATCGCTCCGCTCGCGGGCTCGGCGGCGAGGATCGCATAGCCTTTAGCGGCGACGATGCCATTGATCTGCCCCACCGCGCTCGCCATGCTCATGTTCGGCACCGACGTCGTCGCAACAAAACGCAGGCCGGTCACCGCATTGCCCGTTTTGACGAACCCGTCCTCGCAGGTCGCCGCCTGCGCCGTTCCGGCGCTGAAAAACAGGGCGGCACTGGCCAGAATCACGCGTTTCACCGGAGTTCCTTTCGGTTACGGGGGACGTCCCGATTGCCGAAACCGTGGCGCGAAACCAGCCGTAAAAATGTACCGGGTATTCCGCGGCGTGATCAGCGATACATACCCTCGCGCAGGTTGATGCCATGCTCGATCCACACCTTGAGCGCGCACAGCATCTGCGACCAGCCCTGGCAATTGCCATAGGAAGCGCTGAGCGCGCCCTGATTCTCGCGCCAGCCCTCTTCCGCGATCTCGACGAGCGTCCGGCCATCGTCGAGCGCCTTGAAGCTCATCGTCACGCGGGTGCGATAATCGGCATCCTGCGGCTCGCTGCCTTCGACATTGTGCGCCTCCCCCTCGCTGGCCTGCCATTCGAGGACGATTTTTTCATCCGGCACGACCTCGATCACATAGACCGGGAAGGCGCCGGGAAAATCATGGAAGTCCCATGTCACCGTCGCGCCGGTTTCCAGCCGCCCCTGCGCGCCGCCGGTGGTGAAATATTCGGACAGCTGCGCCGGATCGGCGACCGCCTCGAAAACCTGGTGCACCGGCTTGGCGATCCGCGCTGCGACCCGAAATTTCAGCTCCATCGACACTCTCCGCTTGATTCGCGGATCATTATGTTATATTTTTATAACATGTCAATTCACGAAGAATATGATAAAATTTTCAAGGCACTGGCGTCGCACATCCGCCGCCAGATCCTCGATACCCTCAAGGACCAGCCGCTGACCACAGGCACGCTGTGCGGCAACTTCGCCAACATCGACCGCTGCACGGTGATGCAGCATCTGAAGGTGCTGGAGGACGCCGGACTGATCATCGCCGAACGCCGCGGCCGCGAACGGTGGAACCACCTCAACGCGGTGCCGATCCAGGACATCCACGACCGCTGGATCGGTCCCCACGCCGCCGCGGCCAGCGCCCGGCTCGCGCGCTTCAAACAGACGATCGAGGCGCAAAAAATTGGCCGGGAAGCAACCTCCCCGGCCGAATGATTTTGCCAAACCGGGCGCCTTACCAGCCCTGCGGCTTGCCCTTGTTCTGTTCGTCGAGCCACGCTTTCAGCGGCGCAAAATAGTCGGCCATCGCCTTGCCCGACATCTCGCGAGTGCCGGTAAAGGCTTCGAGTGCATCGGGCCACGGCTTCGACGCCCCCATTTCGAGCATCGCATTCAGCTTCGCGCCGACCTCCTTGTTGCCGTAAAAGGAGCAGCGGTGCAGCGGCCCGGTCCAGCCCGCCTGCTTGCACGCGGCTTCGTAGAACTGGAACTGCAGGATGCGCGCGAGGAAGTAGCGGGTGTAGGGCGTGTTGCCCGGGATATGGAATTTTGCGCCAGGGTCAAAAGCATTGGCCGGCCGCTCGCCCGGCGGGACGATGCCCTGATACTGGGTCCGCAACTGGGTCCAGGCGCGATTATAGTCGGCGGGCTTGATCGTGCCGTCGAACACGCCCCAGCGCCAGCGGTCGACGAGCAGGCCGAACGGCAGGAATGCCACTTTGTCCATCGCCTGCCGCAACAACAGGCCGACGTCCTTGTCGGCGCTCGGGACCTTCGCCGTGTCGAGCAGGCCGATGTCGACCAAATATTGCGGGGTGATCGACAGCGCGACGAAATCGCCGATCGCTTCGTGGAAGCCGTCATTGGCGCCGTTCAGATAGAGGAACGGCTGGTCCTTATAGGCGCGCTGGTAATAATTATGGCCAAGCTCGTGGTGGATCGTCGTGAAATCGTCGGCGTTCACCTTGATGCACATCTTGATGCGGATATCGTCCTTGTTGTCGATGTCCCACGCCGACGCGTGGCAGACGACTTCGCGATCGGCGGGCTTGGTGAACATGCTCCGCTTCCAGAAGGTTTCAGGGAGCGGCGCCATGCCGAGCGACGAGTAGAAATTCTCGCCGATCTTGACCATGTCGAGCGGCGATTTGCCTTGCGCGGTCAGCAGTTCGCCGACGTCATAGCCGAGGTCGCCCGAGCCCGCAGGCGCAACGAGCGGGTAGATATTGCCCCATTCCTGCGCCCACATATTGCCGAGCAAGTCGGCGCGGATCGGGCCGGTCTTCGGCTGCACCGCGTCGCCATATTTCTCGTTGAGCTTCCAGCGGGTATAGGTGTGGAGCGCCATATAGAGCGGCTTCACTTCCTGCCACAGCCGCTCGGTCGTCTTCGCGAAATCCTCGGGCGACATATCGTAGCCAGAACGCCACATCGCGCCGGTGTTGGCAAAACCCAGCTCCTTTGCGCCTTCGTTGGCGATTGCGACCATGCGGGCATAATCATCCTTCATCGGCGCGCCGACATTGTCGTGCCAGCTGGTCCACATTTCGGCGAGTTCGGCCGGGGTCCGCTCGATATTGCCCATCTGCTCCTCGATGTCGGAGCCCGAGATTTCCTTGCCGTTCAGCGTGCCGCGACCCTTGCCATATTGCGATTGCAGATTCGTCGCGATCTGGTTGAGCTCGGTGGCGGCGCCGGACCGGGTCGGCGCGGGCAGGACAAGGCCGGTGCGCAGGATGTCGAGCTTGCGCTTCGTGTCGGCGCTCAGTCCCGGCACATCCTTATATTTCGCGGCTTCGAGCGCATATTTGACCGCTTTTTCGGTCCCGACCGCATTGATCCGCGCCGCCATCGCGTCGGTATCTTCGGTCAGATAGGTGCTGTTGACCCAATTCACCTGGCTCGCCTCGACCGTATAGTCGAACAGATCCTTTTCGGCGGCGGCGATGAAGGCGTCGGCGTCGGCTGCAGTGGGTTTCGCGGTCTTCGCCGCGGCGGCGGGCTTCTGCTGTGCGGCAACGACGGGGCCGGCGAGCGCGAGCGAAAGGGCCAGCGACAGGGTCGAAATCATAGCTTTCATGGAATGCGATCCTCTGGGCGATTTGAATGCGCTCTGTGGCGCAATGACGGTAGCTTGGCGCGCGGTGGCGGCAGGGTCAAGCGGTCAGGAACGCCGCGATCGCCTCACCCAGCTCGGGCTCGGTCACGCTCGACATATGGGTTCCGGGGATTGTCGCAAGCTGCGCATCGGCGAGCGCAGCGACGAGTTCGGGCGCCGAGCCATTGTCCTGATCCTGCTCGCCGCACACGACCAGCACCGGCATGGTCAGCGCCGCCAATGCCTCGGGCGGGGTGTCGGTGAAACTGTCGAGCAGATGCCCCGCGGCAACGCGGTCGACCTTCATCGTTTTCATGAACTGGATCGACAGCCAGGTGTCGTCGCCGCGCTTGGCGGTTTCATATTCGGCGATCGCCCGTTTGAAAAAGGCGCCGCGCCGCTGCCAGCCGGCGAGCCCCGCCAGCCCCATGCCGCCGAGGATCAGTCGCCGCGGCGACATACCCGCAACGACCGCGCGGACGCTGGTGCGTGCGCCGAGCGAAAAGCCGCCGAGATCGAAGTCGGTGAGGTCAAGGTGCGCGACGAGATCGTCCAGATCGCGCACCAGCACGTCGGGGGGGTAAAATTCCTCATCGTGCGGCGCGTCGCTCGATCCGTGGACGCGCAGGTCGGGCATGATGACGCGGTAGCCCTCAGCAGCGATGCGCGCCGCGGTACCGAATTTGATCCAGTTGACCTCGCCGCTTGAAAACAGGCCGTGGAGCAGGATCAGCGACCTGCCCTTACCCGTTTCGCGCCACGCCAGCCGCACGCCGTCGCGCGCTTCGAAAAATTGCGGGTCGTTCGTCATGCTCCGGCTATGCCCGCGCGGCGGCCGGTTGGGCAAGGGCGTTCAGCGCGGGCGGAGACCCTTTTGCTCCATGCGCCAGCGCGCCATTTCGATGCGGTCCTGCCCGAAGAAGGGCTCGCCGTCGAACACCAAGGTCGGAACGCCCCAATGGCCGGCGATTTCGAGCGCGACCTGGTTCGCGGCAATTTCATTGTCGAGCAGCTGCGCGTCCTTCTCGGCTTCGGCGTCGAGTTCGGCGAGGTCGAGACCCGCGCGCTGCGCCGCTCCCGCCAGATGATCGCCGAGATGCCAGTCGGTCGCGCCGCCCCAGATCAGCTGCGCCGCCTCATGCGCAAACGCCAGGCTCTTGCCGCGGCGCGATGCCGCCTGGCCGAGCCGGGTGAGGCGATAGATATAGGGTTGCTCGGCGGCAATTTCGCGGGTCATCACATTCTGGACGATCGGGTCGGGGCGCGGCGGGCCGAAGGGGATGCCGTGGAACTGCGCGACGCGGATCATGTCGCGCATCGTGTAGCTGAGCCAATTGGGGTGGTTGCGTTCGAAAAAGTCGGGCTGGCGGATCGCGAGCGGATAGACCGGACGCAGGTTGATCGTCACGTCGTGGCTCGCTGTGAGCGCGCGGTAGCGAGCGATGGCGAGGTAGGAATAGGGCGAGCGGAACGACCAGAAGAGGTCTGCGGTCAGGGTCATCGTGCCATCCTGCGGAAATGACGCCACTTTGCAAGCATTGTCGGGGAAGTTGCCTCCGAGGTGGAGCGATTTCGCGGAAGTTTACGAAAGTGCCGCGCAGCGTGGGGTCGCTTGCAGTTAGTAGCAATTGCTATTATATCGCATGCCATGAGTGATACCATCGGATTCCTGCTGAACGACACCGCGCGGCTGTTCCGCCGCGCGTTCAATGCCCGCACCCGCGACAGCGGCATCACGGCGCTGCAATGGCGGCTGCTGATCTATCTGCGCCGCCACGAGGGGATCCGGCAGGGGCCGCTGGCCGACCTGATCGAGGTCGAGCCGATCACCCTGTCGCGGATGATCGACCGGTTGGAGGAAGCAGCGCTGGTCGAACGCCGCGCCGACCCGAGCGATCGCCGCGCGTGGCTGCTCTATCTGGCGCCGGGCGCCGAAGAGCTGCTGACCGCGATGCGCGCCACCACCGACGCGCTGAACGCCGAAGCGACCGAGGGGCTGAGCGCGGCGGAGCGCGAGCAGCTGGCGGCGCTGGTCGAGCGCGTCCGCGCCAATTTGTCGCGCCGCGAATGCCTGAAAGAAGAGGAGGCCGCCTGATGGACCAGCTGTCGCCCGCGCGCCCCGCGCCCGACGAGCCCAAGGTGGCGCCGAAAGCCGATCCGCTGCCGCCCGCAAGCCCCGCAGCGGCGTCCGAACAAAAGGACGCGCCGAAGTGGCGCACCCGCCTGTTGATGTTCGGCCTGCCGGCGTTGCTGATCGCCGGCGGCGCTGGCTGGTGGCTGACCAGCGGCGGATCGGTGTCGACCGACAACGCCTATGTCCAGATGGACAAGGTGTCGGTCGCCGCCGAAGTGGGCGGACGGATCACCGAAGTGGCCGTGCGCGACGGACAGCAGGTCGCAGCGGGGCAATTGCTGTTCCGCATCGACGGCGAACCCTATGCGTTGAACGTCGCACAGGCCAATGCCGCGATCGACGCCGCGCAGGTCGAGGTCGGCAATCTGGCGGCGAGCGCCCGCACGTCGAACGTCGATATTGCCGCGGCGCGTGAGGATGTCGCCTTTGCCGAGGTCAATTTCGAGCGGCAGGCGGCGCTGATGGAGAAGGGCTTCACCACGCGCGCCGCCTATGACGCGTCGCGTCACGCGGTCGCGCAGGCGCGCGAGCGGGTGCGGCAGGCCGAAGCCGCCGCAGCCGAGGCGCGCACCAAGCTGGCCGCGGGTCCGGCGAGCGGGGTCAATCCGCAGATCGAAGCGGCGCGCGTCCAGCGCTCGCAAGCGCAGGTCAACCTCGCCCGCACCACCGTCCGCGCGCCGAGCGCCGGGCGCGTCGCGCAAGCGGACCGATTGCAGATCGGCCAGATGATGGTCGCAGGGCTACCCGCAGTGACGTTGGTCGACACCGCACACCCGTGGGTCGAGGCCAATTTCAAGGAAACCGACCTTGCCAATATGCGGGTCGGCCAGCGCGCCGAAGTGAGCTTCGACGCCTATCCGGGCTTGAAGGTGCGCGGCCATGTGCTGACGATCGGCGCGGGGACGGGCAGCGAATTCTCGGTGCTGCCCGCGCAAAATGCGACCGGCAACTGGGTCAAGGTGACGCAGCGCGTGCCGGTGAAGATCGCCTTTGACGAAAAGCCGTCGCGCGAGATGATCGCCGGCCTGTCGGCGGAGGTGCGGGTGTTTACCGGCGGTGGTGCTGTGGCGGGGAAGTAGGCGGTGCGAGCGCGTCTCCATCCACTTGTCATTGCGAGCGAAGCGAAGCAATCTCCAGCCCGCGACCTTACGCAAAACCGAGAGCTGGAGATTGCCGCGTCGCCTTCGGCTCCTCGCAATGACGATGGCGGGGCCACGAGAGGTAAATAATGGCCTCGCGCTCGCTCCCCCGCCGTCCCGCCGCGACCGCGCTGCCCGCCGACGACAGCGTTCCGTTGCACGAACGCGTCCGTCACCGCGCGCTGTTGACCGTCGCGGTGATGGGCGCGTCGATCATGCAGATCCTCGACACCACCATCGCCAATGTCGCGATCCCGCATATGCAATCGGCGCTGGGCGCGACGAGCGAGACGGTGACGTGGGTGCTGACCAGCTATATTTTGGCGAGCGCGGTCGCGATGCCGATCACCGGCTGGCTGGCCGACCGCATCGGGCGGCGCGAATTGTTCCTGATCGCGATTTTCGGCTTCATCGTCGCGTCGATGGCATGCGGCGCGGCGCAGTCGCTGGAACAGATGGTCGCCTTTCGTTTCTTGCAGGGGGTGTTTGCGGCCTTTATCGGTCCGTTGTCGCAGGCGGTGATGCTCGACATCAACCCGCCCGAACGCCACGCGCGCGCGATGTCGATCTGGGGCATGGGGATCATGATCGGGCCGATCCTGGGGCCGGTGCTGGGCGGCTGGCTGACCGAGCAGGCGAGCTGGCGCTGGGTATTTTACGTCAACCTGCCGTTCGGGGTACTGACGCTGGCGCTGATGTGGGCGCTGCTGCCCGCGACGCGCAAGACCGACCGGCGGTTCGACCTGTTCGGTTTTTCGATGCTCGCGCTGGGGCTGGCGGCGCTGCAATTGATGCTCGACCGCGGCGCGCATGCCGACTGGTTCGAAAGCGTCGAAATCTGGATCGAATGCGGCGTCGCGGTCGCGTGCCTGTGGATGTTCGTCGTCCATTTGGTCACCGCGCGCGCGCCCTTGTTCAGCCGTGCAATGCTGGCCGACCGCAATCTGGTCACCGCGATGGGGTTCATGGTCGTCGTCGGGGTGGTGATGTTCGCGTCGATGGCGCTGTTGCCGCCGATGCTCCAGAATCTGTTCGGATGGCCGGTGATCGATACCGGGCTGGCACTGGCGGTGCGCGGGATCGGCATCCTGATCAGCATGGCGGTGGCGGGGCGCCTGCTGGGCAAGATCGACCCACGCTGGCTGGTCGGCACCGGCCTCGCCATCGCGGCCTTTTCGCTGTGGCAGATGAGCCACTGGTCGCTGGACATGGGGATGCAGCCGGTGATCGTCAGCGGGCTGGTGCAGGGGCTGGGCATGGGGCTGATCTTCATCCCGCTCAACACGATGGCGTTTGCGACGATCGCGCCGCAGTTCCGCACCGACGGGTCGAGCCTGCTCAACCTGTTCCGCAGCCTGGGCGCGTCGATCGGCATTTCGATCGTCACGACATTGCTGGCGTCGAACACCCAGACGAGCCACGCCGACCTGGCGGCGCATGTGACGAGCAGTTCGGTCAGCGTCATCGACCCGTCGACCGCCGACCGCTTCGGCATCGCGGGCGAAACCGCGCTGGCGCTGGTCAATGCCGAAATCACGCGGCAGGCGGCGATGGTCGCCTATATCGACGATTTCTGGGCGATGATGTGGATGACGCTGGCGGCGGTGCCGCTGGTGCTGTTGCTGCGCCCGCCGGGGGCGGGGGCGCCCAAGGCGTCGGCGGCGGATATGGGGCATTAGGGGTTGGGTGGTTTTTTGGGGGGTTGGGGGCGTTGGTGGAACCGTCGCCCCCGCGCAGGCGGGGGCCGCTAGCGACTTATTCCTTCATGGCTGCATAAACCGACAGCGGCCCCCGCCTTCGCGGGGCGACGGCTGTCACCGGCCGCGCCCCCCGCCCTTGTCAAAGCCCCAGCCTCCCCCTATCCCCGCGACCGTGCCTTTGCGCACCCGCTGCCGGGTGCCGTCACCAAAGATCGCTCCGCTGCCCCCTGTTCCCGCCACCCCCTATGTCGCACAGCTCAGCATCGGCGCGGGGCGACGGGCGATTGCGATCGGCCTCGCCGTCCTGATCCCGGCACTGCTGCTGTTGATGCTGCTGGCCTTTGGCGTCGAAAAGCCGCCAGCTGTCAAAGAGGAGTGGGTCAGCGTCGTGAGCATCGCCGCGCCGCAGGCCTCCGAAGAGGCTGCTGAAGCGAGCCCGCGCGCAAGCGCGCGCGCCGAGACACCGCCGCTGCCCGAGCCGCCGACGCCCGACGCACCGGTGCCGCCGAAAGCCGCCGAGCCGCTCGCCGCACCGACGCCGCCCGCGCCGCCCCAGCCGGTGCCGCCGCCGCCCACCGCCCCACGCATCGGGGTGCGCCCGCCGGGCGGCCAGGTTTACGGGCCGCCCAATGTCGGCGGATCGTCATCGTCATTCCGCGACACCGAACGCGTCGGGACGGCGCCCAATGGCGAGCCGCTCTATGCCGCCGCCTGGTACCGCGAGCCGAGCGACGGCGAGCTGCGCGGCTATCTGTCCACCGCCGACGGCCCCGGCTGGGGGCTGATCGCGTGCCGCACCGCGCCCGATTTCCGCGTCGAGGACTGCGTCGGGCTGGACGAATATCCGACCGGATCGCAGATCATGCGCGCGGTGCTGGCCGCGGCGTGGCAGTTTCGCGTGCGCCCGCCGCGGCTGGGCGGCAAGCCGATGGTGGGAGCGTGGGTGCGGATCCGGATCGATTATGGGGTGCGGCGGCGGTAGGGTTTCAGGGGAGCGCGAGCGATCCTCCCCCAACGGGGGAGGATCGCTGAGCCCATCACCGGAAGAAACAATTCACCCCGGCGAACAACGCATCGATCTTGGCCGCATCACCCGGCGCGGCGAACATGCCGCCGACGGCATTGTCGCCGCTACCGATGCTGAATTCCTCGCCGAGCGTGCTGTCCTCGACGTCGACGATCGACACCGACTCGCCCGCCTTGGCGCGGGTTGTGCCGATTGCGATGCCGCTGGCCGTTGAATAGGCGGCGGCGCCGGGCTCGTTGCCAAGGAACCAGCCGACGAATTTGTCGTCCTGGAAATTGAGCGTCATCGCGTCGTAGCGGGTGAATTGCATCGGCCCGGCGCCGCATTCGTCGTTGGTGCTGCGGTCGTCGGCCTGCCCCGCGACGTTGGCGAGCGCGGTTTCGGCCTGCGCGCGGGGAACGCCGAAAGCAAGCAGGCTGGCTTTGCCGCTGCTCTTGTCGATGAAGCGTAGCCCCTCTCCGTCGAGGCTGACCGCGGTGGTCGCGGCGGCGGGGCCGTCGGCCTTGGCTTTGGGGACCGGCTCGGCTTTCGGCAGGCTATCGTCGCCCGGCGCCGCCCTTTCCGGGGTGGGTTTGCATGCAGCGAGCAAACCGATCATCGCGAGGGTTATCAACTTGCGCATCGTCTATCTCCTTCGCTGGACCAGCAGAACCAATATCGCGCCGAGCGCCGCCAGCGCCATATCCTTTTGCGCGTCCCAGATGTCGCCTTGCTGACCATTGTAGCGGTCGGCGGTCTCGCCCGCCGCGACGATGGTGAGCAGCCATTCGAAGATTTCATAGAGGCAAGAGGTCGCCAAGACCCAAGCAAGCACGGTTAACGCCGCGCCGCGCGGCCCCAGCCCGCCCCGGCGGCGCGCGATTTCGGCGACGGGAATGACCGACAGCGCGCCAAAGGCGAAATGGACGAGGCGGTCATAATGGTTGCGCGTCCAGCCGAAGGCTTCGGAGAGGCTGGCGCCGGTCAGCACGCGTGACCAGTCGTCGTAGGGGACATTGCTGTACGCATAGCGGCCACCGAGGGTGTGGAGCGCGAAGAACGCCACGATGCAGGCGAGCGCGGGGGTCGAAAGTGGCCAGCGGCGGAGCAACGCGGGCGCGGCGACGAGCAGCAGCATTGTCGGGATATGCTGGAGCAGCGCGATTTCGGGATAGGGCTGATCGATCTGCGCGAGCAGCAGCAGGATGAGGAGCGCGCCGAGCAGGCGGCGCTGCGCGGGCGGGGTGTCGGAGGAGACATCGGTCATCCCCTCCCCCTACCCGTTCGGATTGCGCATCGTCGAGAGTGGCTGACGTACCTGCACCCCTGCGAAAGCAGGGGTCCATCACCCAAGCTCGCGATGGGCGTTGCCGTTTGTGCCAAAGGCGAGGTTAGGAGAGGGACCCCTGCCTTCGCAGGGGAACATCCGCTTTACCTTCAGCCCTTCTTGAGGTGCCGCCGCCCCAGCAGTTCCGCAATCTGCACCGCGTTGAGCGCCGCGCCTTTGCGGAGGTTATCCGAAACGCACCACAGGTTGAGGCCATTTTCGACCGTCGGATCGTCGCGCACGCGGCTGACGAAGGTCGCGAAGTCGCCGACGCATTCGACGGGGGTGATATAGCCGCCGTCCTCGCGCTTGTCGTGGAGCACGACGCCCGGGGCCTCGCGCAGGATGCGCTGCGCATCCTCGGCCGACAGCTCCTCCTCCATCTCGATGTTGATCGCCTCGCTATGCCCGACGAAGACGGGGACGCGGACGCAGGTCGCGGTGACCTTGATCTTGGGATCGAGGATCTTCTTGGTCTCGACGACCATCTTCCACTCTTCCTTGGTCGATCCGTCGTCGAGGAAGCTGTCGATGTGCGGGATGACGTTGAAGGCGATCTGCTTGGTGAATTTCTGGATGTCCTTTTCGTCGCCGACGAAGATCTGGCGCGTCTGGTTCCACAGCTCGTCCATGCCCGCCTTGCCCGCGCCCGACACCGACTGGTAGGTCGACACGACGACGCGAGTGATCGTGGCGGCATCGTGCAGCGGCTTCAGCGCGACGACCATTTGCGCGGTCGAGCAATTGGGGTTGGCGATGATGTTGCGCTTGGTATAGCCGTCGATCGCGTCGGGGTTCACTTCGGGCACGATCAGCGGGACGTCGGGGTCCATGCGGTAGAGCGACGAATTGTCGATGACGACGCAGCCCGCGGCGGCGGCCTTCGGCGCGTGGATCTTGGTCGCTTCGCTGCCGATCGCGAAAATCGCCATGTCCCAGCCGGTCCAGTCGAAATTGTCGATATTCTGGCATTTGAGGGTGCGGCCGGTGTCGCCGATTTCGACGTCGGTGCCCTGGCTGCGCGACGAGGCGACGACCGCCAGTTCGTCATAGGGAAATTCGCGCTCGGCGAGGATGGCGAGCACTTCGCGCCCGACATTGCCCGTCGCGCCCGCGACGACGATCCGGTAACCCATCTATTATGCCCTTCATGCTGATGCTGAAATGAAAAACGACCGGTTCTGCCTGTTGGCGGAACCGGTCGTTTTGGAAAGCTGTTTCGGCTTTGTGGGGAGAAACCTCTCCTTAGCCTTCGCCGGCTTCCGACCGGTAATCGCGGCGCTCTGCAATACGCGCCGATTTACCAGTGCGGCCACGAAGATAGTAAAGCTTCGCACGACGCACGGCACCCTTGCGGATGACGGTAATGCTGTCGATGTTCGGCGAATAGAGCGGGAACACGCGCTCGACACCTTCGCCGAACGACATTTTGCGCACGGTGAAGTTGGAGCCCATGCCCTTGTTCGAGCGCGCGATGCACACGCCTTCGAAGTTCTGGACGCGGGTGCGTTCGCCTTCGACCACCTTCACGCCGACTTTCAGCGTGTCGCCGGGGCGGAAGGTCGGAATGGTCTTGTCAGCCTTGGCAATTTCTTCGGCTTCGATCGTCTGGATGAGGTTCATGCCTCTAGTCCTTCTTCTTTTGCCGCGCGCCAGAGGCAGGTCGGTCCCGAGCGCCCTCATGGCGCTCCCAAAGGTCCGGCCTGCGTAACCGTGTTGTCTCTTCCGCCTGTTGTTTCCGCCAGGCGGCGATCTTCGCATGATCCCCCGATCGCAGCACTTCGGGGATCGTGCGCCCTTCCCAAGTAACGGGCCGGGTATAATGCGGATATTCGAGCAAGCCGTTTTCGAACGACTCATCGTCCCCGCTGGAAGCCGCGCCCATTACGCCGGGAAGCAAGCGAATGCAAGCGTCGAGGAGCAGCAGCGCCCCCATCTCGCCGCCCGACAGGATGATGTCGCCCATCGACACCTGCTCGATCGGGCGGGCGTCGAAGATGCGCTCGTCAAATCCCTCGAACCGGCCGCAGAGGATGATCGCGCCCGGCCCCGCCGCAAGGTCGCGCACGCGCGCTTGCGTGATCGGCGTCCCGCGCGGGGTCATCGCGAGGATCGGGAGGCCCGGATGCGCCGCCGCAGCATGATCGACCGCCGCCGCCAGCACATCCGCCTTGAGCACCATCCCCGCGCCGCCGCCCGCGGGCGTATCGTCGACGGTGCGGTGCCTGTCGGTGGCAAAATCACGGATTTGCACCGGCGCGCAATGCCAGGTGCCGCTTTCGAGCGCGCGCCCGGCCATGCTGTGCCCCAGCGGGCCGGGGAACATGTCGGGGTAGAGGGTGAGCGGGACCGCGGTGAAGGTCATGGCAGCGTCCAATTCTCGACCTTCAAGCTTGGCACGTCAGCGAAATCCGCCTCGTTGTTGGTGATGATCGTCGCGCCGATGCTCAACGCGTGGGCGGCAAGCAATCGGTCGAAGCGCGCCCGTTTGAACGGCAGCCGCGCATATTCGCGCGCCGCCGCCTCGTCGAACGGGAGCAGCGGGATGGCTGCGACGAAAGCCTCCAGCACCTTGGGCGCTGGTGGCATGCCATTTTCGGTTCCCAGAGCAACTTCGGCGAAACTGATTGTCGAAATTGCGACGTCGCCCGGAGCACAGGCGGTAAGTCGTTCACGCAGCGACTCGTAGCGCGCGGTCATCGCATAGACCGCGCAATCGGCATCGATCAGATAGCGCGTCACCCCTTCTTTTCCGTCCCGGCTGCCTCAGCAGCTTTGCGCGCGGCGATCGTGCTTGGACGTTCGTCGAAATCCTCGCGCGGCGCAAGCCTCAGACCCGGCGCCTTGCCCCAGAAGCCACTGACGTCGATCTTGGCTTTTGGCTTGTCGGCGGGTTCGAAACGGAACTCGCCGCGCTCCTCGCGCACAATCATTTCGGTGCCCTCCTCCAACCCCAGCGCCTTGGGCAGGCGCAGCGCCAGCGAGTTACCCGATTTGAAAACCTTGGCGCGATATTCTTTGGCCATGACAGACTCCGTATATACATTATGTATATACATTGTGGCGCTTACTGTCGAGGTGATTCAGTTTAGCGGCTGCCACAGCATGTCGGGATAACGGCCCCGATCCCGCGCCAGTTCGGCGTGCAGCCATTCGCGGAAGCGTTCGATCTTACGGACCCCGACGCGGTTTTCGCGGTGGACGAGCCAGAGCCCGCGGTCGGTGTAGAGCAACGTGTCGAACGGTTGGACCAGCCGTCCGCTGTCGATTTCGGCCTGCCAGTACAGCGGGGTCATCATCGCGATGCCGAAGCCCGCCTCGACCGCGCTCGCCTCTTGCAGCTGGCTGTCGAGTTCGATGCCGCGCCGCGTTGCCGGCGGCGGCGTCGGGACGCCCGCGGCCGCGAACCAGTCGGCCCACCAGCTGTCGTTGGGCGCCAGCAGCTCGACGCGCAAAAGGTCGACGGGTTCGGCAAGTCGCTCGGTCGCGACAAAGGCCGGCGAACAGATCGGCGCGATCGCCTGGCGCATCAGAAAATCGGCGCGCAGCCCGGGCCAGTCGCCCTTGCCGATCCGGATCGCGACGTCGACGTTCGACGCGTCGAAATCGATGACCCGGTTCGACATCGACAGGCGCACCGCCAGATCGGGATAGGCAAGCTGGAAACGGCCGATGCGCGAGGCAAGCCAGGCGCCGCCGAAACTGGTCACCGCGTCGATCGTCAGCACATCGGCCTCGTCGGCGCCGAGTGCGGCAAAGGCATCGGCCATCGCGGCAAAAGCGCCGCTGATCGCCGGGAGCAACCGCTGGCCGGTTTCGGACAGCCGCACCCGGCCCTTTTCGCGCACAAACAATGCGCGACCGAGCCGGTCTTCCAATTGGCGGATTTGATAGCTGACCGCCGCCTGCGTCAGCCCCAACTCCTCCGCCGCGCGCGAGAAATTCTCCAGCCTGGCAGCTGCTTCAAAGGCTCGAACTGCGGCGAGGGGCGGGATCCTGCTCATCGGGATATATAAGTCCAGCTTATGTCATGACGCAAAGCTTTTGTTGGCGGTCCGCCGCGCCACAAGGCATTTGTCCGGCGTCACAACGGAAGGAAACGGACGATGAATGATGAAATCTGGATGCGGACCTGGAACGAGGGTCACAAGGGATTCTGCAACGATCTCGATCGCTGCTTCGTCGCGCTGGCGGGCGCCGTCACGCGGGTGCGCCGCCGCCGCGAGGCTCATGTCCGTTCGCGCATCGGGGTTCCCGGCCGGCATATCTGAACGTGCCACCGACCGCGCCACGCCGTCGATGACGCGAAGTTTGTCGAAGGGAGTCCCCGCCGCAGACCCTCTCTCGGTGCCCTTCGACAAACTTCGCGCCATCGGCGACCCGGCAAACGGTGATCGCGTCGTTAACCAAAAATCAGCCGCTTCACGTCTAGCGTTACCGATCAAATGGTCGGGGGTCGCATGGCGCTTTGCGCACGTATCGCTATGGCAGGGGCGGGGCTGTTCGCCGCCGCCGCACCCGCGCGTGCGCAGTCGTCGTTCGCCAACGCGACCAGCATGTCGTGGGACGGTGTCCTCACCGGCATCTTTCTGGGGCTTTTGCTCTTTTCGCTGGTTTATAATGGCGTCTTTTTCCGGCTGCTCCGCGAACGCTTTCTGATCTGGCAGAGCGCGCGCACCCTCTCCTATTTCGCGCTCGTCCTCGCGCTGTCACCGCTGGCGATGGGACCATGGCTGACCCCCGACAGTTTCGCGCGGCAGGTGTGGATCTGTCTCTTTTTCGACCTGAGCGTCGCGGTGTCGGGTCCGTTTCTGCGCAGCTATCTGGAGCCGGGCATGATCAGCCCGCGCATCCGCCGCCTGCTTGGCTGGCCGCCCATGCTGATCCTGGCGACCACCCCGGCGATGCTGATCGCCGATTGCCCGCCCGCCTATATGGCGCTGCGCAACATGCTGCTGCTCGCGATGCTGGGATTATGCGCCGCCGCAGTCATCATGGCGCTGCGCCGCGGCAGCCGCACCGCGCGCTATCAGGCGGCGGCGTGGAGCGGCATCGGCGGGGTTTACGGGGTCAGCCTGTTCCACGACATCGTGCTGGGACAGCCTTTCGACAATTTCCTGTTCCTGCTGTTCCCCGCGCTGGGGCTGGAGGTGATGCTCACCGCGCTCGGCATTCTCGACCGCCTTGTCCGGCTGCGCCGCGAGCGGCAGGAAGCGCGCGCGCAGGCCGAGGCGATGCGCATCATCGCGCACACCGATCCCTTGACCGGCCTGCCCAACCGGCGCGCGATCGAGGAAAGCTTCAACGACGATCCGCCGGTGGCGATCGCGCTGGTCGATCTCGACCATTTCAAGGCGATCAACGACCATCACGGCCATGATGTCGGCGACCGGGTGATCTTTGCCGCGGGGGTCGCGCTGGGATCGGGGACGGCGCTGGCGGCGCGGATCGGCGGCGAGGAATTCGCGCTGCTGTTCCGCGGCCCCCCGGCCGCGGTCGCGATCGAGGCCGAGCGGCTGCGCCAGCGCATCGGCGCTTATGTCCAACAGATGGTGCCGCTGCTCGAACGGCCGGTGACCGCCAGCATGGGACTGGTCCACATTGCGCACGGCACCAGTTTCGGCGCGGCGATGAAATCGGCCGACATCAATCTTTATGCCGCCAAGGAAAGCGGGCGCGACCGGGTGGTGTTTATCGAGGCCGCGTAAGGGTGGCCGTCAGGGCGTCACGACACGCAAGCGCAGCGCCTGCACCGTCGCCGGGGTCGTCGGCGCCAACAGCAACATGCCGTCAAGCTTGCCCCGGTCACAGTTCAGGCGGAAGGCCGCCGACAAGGCGCCGGTCGGCGCCAGCGGTTCGGCGGTCGGGCAATCGCCCACCTCTGCCCTGAGCCGCGCGAGTTCGGCGGCCCAGTTCGCCGCGGAACGGTCCATCAGGAAATTCATCGCAAGCTTGCCGTCGAGCGGGCCAAGATGCCCCGCGGCATAGGCGGCGCGCGCCGCAGCAAACGCATCGGCAACGGCGGGGGTGATCGGCACCGCGCGTCCGGTGAGCAGACCCGCCTTGTCCATCGCGACCGCCGTATCCCATGCGGGTGCCGACGGTCCGGCATAGGTGCGGTTCGACAGCGCGAACACCCCGACGCCATGATCGGGCATCAGCATCACATGGCTGCCATAGCCGGGATAGCCGCCGCCATGCGCCAGCGTCAGCCCGAGGTCGCAATCCTGCGCGACGCGCCAGCCCATCGCGTATGCAGCAGCCTGTTTGCAGGCCGTCGCACCGCTGGCGCCGATCCGGTTGGTGACGGTCATGAAGTTCAATCCCTGCACCATTTCGCGCACCGTCGCGCGCTTGACCGGGCCGGTGTCGGCATCATCGCGCGCGGGCCATGCCGCGAGCAGGAAGGCGACCCATTTGGCATAGTCGCTGGCGCTGACTTGCATCCCGCCCATCGCGTTGAAGGCGCCGTCGACCATCTCGGGTTCGGGCGACCAGGCGTCATTTTCCCAGCGGTAGCCGCGCGCATAGACCGCCTTTGGCGTTTTGGTGACGTCGAAACCGCTGCCAGCCATGCCGAGCGGGGTCAGGATCGTCCGCTGGATATAGTCGGTGTACGCCACGCCCGACGCGTTGGCGATGATCCGGCCAAGCAGCGCATAGCCATAGTTGGAATATTCATGGGCGGACTGCGGGACGCGGCTGAACGGCACCCCCGCGGCGATCATCTTGGTAAAATCGGCCTGCGAGAGAATCTGTTGACGGTCGCCCCACGGATCGTCGGTGACGAGCCCGCCGACATGGTGGAGCAGGTCGCGGATGCGGATGCGCGGGCTGTCCTTGGTCGGATAGACCCAGCGCTTCATTTCGGGGACATGATCCTCGGCGAGATCGTCGAGGCGCAGCTTGCCATCGTCGCGCAGCTTCAGGATCGCGAGCGCGGTGAATGCCTTGGTCATCGACGCGATGCGGAAGCGGCTGTCGGCAGTAACCGCGCTCTTGTCGTCGAGGTTCTGGACGCCGATGCCTTTTACATAGGCGAGCTTGCCATCGCGGACGACGCCATAGACCATGCCCGGGATATGCGCGTCGGCCTGATATTTGGCGAACAGCGCGTCGATTTCGGGGGTGATTTGTTCGAGGGTTTGGGGTTTGGCGTCCTGCGCCAGCGCGGGAGTCGCGACTCCCAGCATGAGAGCGAAAATGAAACCCGATTTGCAGCGCATAGTCCCTCCACAGCCAGTCACTGTCAGGCTAACAGCGCCGGGAGCCGCCGACAATCCGTGATGAGGGCTATCGTCTGGAAATGACCGGTTGCGGACATAAAGCCCTCTCCCTTTGGGAGAGGGTTGGGTGAGGGTGTCCGAGGTTGGTTTTCGTATCCGAAGGTGGTTCCCTCACCCAACTTCGGCTAGGTTGCTGCGCAACCAAGCCTGCGTATCCCTCTCCCGACGGGAGAGGGGTAAGGGGAAAGGCAACTCTCCACCCCAAAGCCGTCGTTACTCGACGAACGCCGCGTTTACCGTGATGCCATCGTCGTTCCACATCGGCACCGCGCGCTCGTTCATCGGCACCATGAAGCGTTTGCCGTCGGGCTTCTCGACTTCCAGAATGTCGCCCGCGCCGAAATTTTCGACCGCGACGACATGGCCGATCGCGGCGCCGTCGGTCGACACGCACCGCAGGCCGATCAAATCGTGGTAATAATATTCACCCTCGGCGAGCGGCGGCAGCGCCGAGCGCGGGACGGTGAGCAGCGTGCCGCGCAGCGCTTCGGCGGCGCTGCGGTCGGTGATTTCGGCAAAGGTAGCCACGGCAGCCTGATTGGCGGGGCGCACCGATTTGAGCGTGAGCTTCGCGCCGCCCGCGTCGAAAACGGAAAAGGCGCGGAGAGCCTCTGCGCCCTCGCCGAACAATTTCAGCCGCACCTCGCCCCGCACCCCGTGCGCGCCGGCGATGGCGGCCAGGGTGACGGGGCGATTTGCGTCAGCCAAGGATCAGGCCTTGGCTTCTTCTTCGCCCGCTTCTTCGGCAGGCGTTTCTTCGGCAGCGGCTTCTGCGGCCGGGCCGCCCTCGGCAGCCTGTTCGGCCATCGCGGTCGCGTCGTCGGCGGTCGCATCGGCGGGGGTTTCGTCGGCGACGGCTTCGGCCACCGCTTCGGCGGTCGCTTCGCTCTTTACCGAACCGGTTGCGTCCGATTCCGCCGCTTCGGGAGCGGCGGCTTCTTCCGCGGCAGGCGCTTCGGCGGCAACGTCTTCAGCCGGGGCTTCGACTTCGGGCTCGGGGGCCGGAGCGGCGGCAGCGGCGGCGGCGGCTTCTTCGGCGTCAGCGAGCTTCTGGGCCTTTTCCTCGGCGCGTTCCTTGGCCTTTTCGCCCGGGACCGCCTTGTTCGGGTTGTTGCGCGCGGCGCGTTCCTTGACGCCCGCGGCGTCGAGGAAGCGGGCGACGCGGTCGCTCGGCTGCGCGCCGACGCTCAGCCAATGCTTCGCACGGTCGGCGTCGAGCTTGACGCGCTCGGGATTATCCTTGGCGAGCAGCGGGTTGTAGCTGCCGATACGCTCGATGAAGCGGCCGTCGCGCGGGCTGCGCGAGTCAGCAACGACGATCTTGTAATAGGGGCGCTTTTTCGAGCCGCCGCGCGCGAGGCGAATGGAGGTAGCCATGTTGTAAGTCCTTCTTTCTAATTCAAATTCCGGATTTGGGTTAACGTCACTTTTTCTTGTTGATCAAATTGGCGAGGTCGGGTGGGATGGCGCCGCCGCCGAGGCCGGGCAGTCCACCCATACCGCCGCCGCCAAATCCGCCGCCGCCCATGCCGGGAATGCCGCCGCCCTTGCCGAACAGCGCGCCGAGGCCTTTCAGCCCGCCCATCTTGCGGATCTTTTTCATCGCGGTGGCCATTTCCTGGTGCATCTTCAGCACTTTGTTGACCTGTTGCACCGTCGTGCCCGACCCGTTGGCGATCCGGATCTTGCGCTTGGCGTTGATGAGTTCGGGCTTGGCGCGCTCCTTCGGGGTCATCGATCCCATGATTGCGTCAAAATGCACCAGCATCTTGTCGTCGGCGCCGCCCGCGGCCATTGCCGCCTGCGCCTTCTTGATCCCGGGGATCATGCCGGCGAGCGCGCCGAGCCCGCCCATGCGGCGCATCTGGCTCAATTGCGTGCGAAGATCGTTGAGGTCGAACTGGCCCTTGGCCATTTTCGCCGCCATCGCCTCGGCCTCGTCGGCCTGGATCGTTTCGGCTGCACGTTCGACAAGGCTGACGACGTCGCCCATGCCGAGGATGCGGCCCGCGATGCGCGACGGCTGGAACAGTTCGAGCCCGTCGAGCTTTTCGCCCGTGCCCGCGAACTTGATCGGCTTGCCGGTGACCGCGCGCATCGACAGCGCCGCACCGCCGCGCGCGTCGCCGTCCATGCGCGTGAGCACGACGCCGGTGAGCGGCACCTGGTCGGTAAAGCGCTGCGCAACCTGCACCGCGTCCTGGCCGGTCAGGCTGTCGACGACGAGCAACGTTTCGGCCGGGCTCGCGGTACGCGACACCGCCTGCATCTCGTCCATCAGCTGCTGGTCGACGTGGAGGCGGCCCGCGGTGTCGAGCATCAGCACGTCGAAGCCCTGAAGCTTCGCCGCCTGCATGGCGCGCTGGGCGATTTCGACCGGCTGCTGGCCTGCGACGATGGGCAGCGTTGCGACGTCGATCTGGGCACCGAGGACGGCGAGCTGTTCCTGCGCGGCGGGGCGATTGACGTCGAGCGACGCCATCAGCACCTTTTTGCGTTCTTTTTCCTTGAGCCGCTTCGCGATCTTCGCGGTCGTCGTGGTCTTGCCCGAGCCCTGCAGGCCGACCATCATGATGACCGCGGGCGGCGCGACGTTGAGGTCGAGCTCGGCGGTTTCGGAGCCGAGCATTTCGGTCAGCGCGTCGCTGACGATCTTGACCACCTGTTGCCCCGGTGTGACCGACCGCAGAACGTTCTGGCCGATCGCAAGTGCGGTGACCTGATCGACGAAGCTGCGCACGACGGGCAGCGCGACGTCGGCCTCGAGCAGGGCGATTCGCACTTCGCGCATCGCCGCGCGCACGTCGGCCTCGGTCAGCGCACCGCGGCCGCGGAGCTTTCCGAAAACATCGCCAAGCCGATTGCTCAGACTGTCGAACATGCGCCTTTTTCAACCCTTCTGACGCCCGCAACGCAAAAGACGCCGGTGAGCGAAACCTCGCCAACCAGCGGCTATCCGTGGACAGACTTGACCGTCGCGGACATCGATAAAGCCCGTCCGCAAAATGCGGCCGGACGCGGCGCCAATACACGCATCGCCGCCGCGAAGCAAGCAACGCGAAGGCGGCTCGATTTAACCCAAATTTCACCGCTTCGCGGGCATGACAGGGCGATGGTGGGGAAAGACGACATGACGACAGCCGCAGCGCAGCCGGACCGCAGTACCGGCGCCAAGCGGGACATCGTGGCGGGCGGCATTGTCGTCGCCGCCATCCTGCTGTTCGTCGGCACCGGCGGCACCGTCATGGAGGCGGTCACCCACACGCTGGTCGGCATCGGCGGCGGGCCTGACCGGACGCTGGCCGCGGCGGTGGTGCTGAACGTCGCGCTGATCCTGTTCGGGTGGCGCCGCTACGAGGATCTGCACCGCGAAATCCGCGAGCGCACCGAGGCCGAACGGCAGGCGCGCTATCTGGCCGATACTGACCCGCTCACCGGCTTCCTCAATCGCCGCTCGCTGCTCGCGACGGGGCAGGAGGAGATTGCGAACGCGATCGCCACCAAGCGCCAGATCGCGCTGTTTCTGCTCGACCTCGATCATTTCAAGACCGTCAACGACATTCATGGCCACGCGGCGGGCGACCGGGTGCTGCAGGTCGCCGCCGACCGCATTTCGGCGATCCTGCCGCCCAACGCGACAAAAGCGCGGCTGGGTGGTGACGAATTCGTCGCGATGCTGGCGTTCGAACCGTCGGCACGCGCCTCGATCGAGGCGCTGGCCGCCGAACTGGTCGCGGCGCTGGAAAGCAATGTCGTGCACGACGGTCAGCAAATACGGATCGGCGCCTCGCTCGGCATTTCGCTGGCCGAGGATGCCGGCGTCACCATGGAAACGATGGTGCGTCAGGCCGACATCGCGATGTATCATTGCAAGGACGAGGGCCGGAATCGCTTCTGCTGGTTCGAACCGGGTATGGAAATGGCGGTGCAGGTCCGCAACCAGATCGAGACCGGCATCCGCGAAGGCATGCCGCGCGGCGAGTTCGTCCCCTATTTCGAGCCGCAGGTCGATATCGCGAGCGGGCGGCTGGTCGGGTTCGAAATGCTGATGCGCTGGGATTCGCCCGAATATGGGATGATCGCGCCCGAACGCTTTATCCCGGTCGCCGAGGAAAGCGGGCTGATCGGCGAATTGTCGCTGCAGGTGATCCGCCAGGCGATGGAAATCGCCAAGCGGTGGGATCCGTCGATCCTGCTCGCGGTCAACGTGTCGCCGCAGCAGTTGAAAGACCCGTGGTTCAGCCAGAAGCTGACCAAGCTGCTGGTCGAGGTCGGATTCCCGGCGAGCCAGCTCGAGGTCGAGATCACCGAAAGCTCGCTGTTCGAAAACCTGCCGCTCGTCCGCTCGATCGTCACCAGCCTGAAGAACCAGGGCGTGTCGCTGAGCCTCGACGATTTCGGTACCGGCTATTCGTCGCTGTCGCACCTGCGCGCATTGCCGTTCGACCGGATCAAGATCGACCGCAGCTTTGTTGCCGCGATGCGCGGCAGCCCCGACGCGCAGGCCATCGTCGTCGCAATCGTACGGCTGGGCGAGAGCCTGGCGATGCCGATCACCGCCGAAGGGGTCGAGGACGAGGCGACCGCGATCGAACTGACGCGGCTGGGCTGTGCCAAGGGGCAAGGCTGGTATTTCGGCCGTGCCGCATCGGCCGCCGACACCGACATATTGCTCGCCGAGCGCGGCTTGCTGCGCGCACCGATGGTGCCGCCGGGCACCCCCCCGACACCCGAGGAAGAGCCGCTGCGCAAGACGGCGTGATCGTTCCTCTCCCCACCCTTCCAGGGAGGGGAGAGAGCGGAAGCCGCGGTCGCGCCGTGCCCCGCATCGCTAGACTTCCCCGCCCTCGCCCCTTACATGCGCGGATTATGGCGGACCGCTTCACCAAGATGCACGGGCTGGGCAATGATTTTGTCGTCATCGACGCGCGGACGAGCGCGGTCGAGATGACTCCGGCGCGTGCGCATGCGATTGCCGACCGGCGGCATGGCATCGGGTGCGACCAGCTGATCCTGCTCGAACCGTCGAGCAAGGCCGATGTCCGCATGCGGATCTTCAACGCCGATGGCGGCGAGGTCGAGGCGTGCGGAAATGCGACGCGCTGTGTCGCCACCCTGATCGGCCAGCCCGCGGTGATCGAAACATTGGGCGGCATGCTGCGCGTGACGCCGGCGGACGGCGGCGCCGAGGTCACGCTGGGCGAGCCGGTGTTCGACTGGGAACTGATCCCGCTCGCCATGCCGATGGATACGCGCGACATGCCGGTGGCGTGGGACGAGCTGGAACATGGCGCCGCGGTCAATGTCGGCAATCCGCACATCGTCTTTTTCGTACCCGAGGCTGACGCGGTCGCGCTCGACGCGCTGGGGCCGCGGATCGAAACCGACCCGCTGTTCCCCGAACGCGTCAACGTCAATGTCGCGAGCCTCGACGGCGAGAACCAGTTGCAGTTGCGCGTGTGGGAGCGCGGGGTCGGGTTGACGCAGGCGTGCGGCACCGGCGCGTGCGCCACCGCGGTCGCGGCGATCCGCGCCGGGCTGGTCCAGTCGCCGGTGACCATATCGCTGCCGGGCGGCGACCTGATCATCCGGTGGGCGCCCGGCGCGCCGATCGTGATGAGCGGCGCGGCGACGCGGGTGTATGAGGGCGAGACCGACTGGGCGCAGTTCGGATGAGCGGTGCGGTGCTGGACGGCGTTGACGTCGTCAATTTTGGTTGCCGGCTGAATATTGCCGAGGGCGAAGCGGTTCGCGCCGCGGCACTTGGGGCGGGCGCGCGCGATACCGTCATCTTCAACAGCTGCGCGGTGACCGACGAGGCGGTGCGGCAGACGCGGCAGGCGGTGCGGCGTGCGCTGCGCGAGCGGCCGGAGGCGGATGTCGTCGTTACCGGATGCGCGGCGGAGCTGGAGGCTGCGCGCTTTGCCGAGATGGGCGCGCGCGTGGTGCGCAATGATGCGAAGGGACGGGTGGAGAGTTATCTTTCAAATACTTCTCCGTTCCCCCGCGAAAGCGGGGGTCCATCTTCTGCCATCGCGTCGGCACACGAAGGGCGGCGGCAAGACGAGAGTGTAGGTGATGGGCCCCTGCCTTCGCAGGGGCACGGTGCACCCTACACCCCCGCCCTCTCAGGGTCCGACCACGCCCGCGCTTTCCTTGGCGTGCAGACCGGCTGTTCACACAGCTGCACCTTTTGCGCGACGGTGATGGCGCGCGGGACGGCGCGTTCGGCAACCGTCGATGCGGTTCTGGATTTCGCCCGCACCGCACTGACCCGCGGCCAGCGCGAAATCATCCTGACCGGGGTCGATCTGGCGAGCTATGGCGACGACAGCGGCACGACGCTGGCGGCGCTGGTCGAAGCGCTGCTGGCGCTGCCGATCGCGCGCCTCCGCCTCTCGTCGCTCGACCCGAACCGCATCGGCGATGCGCTGTTCGCTTTGCTGACGCAGGAGAGCCGCGTCATGCCGCATGTCCATCTCTCGCTTCAGGCAGGCGACGATATGGTGCTGACCCGCATGAAGCGCCGCCACCGCCGCGCCGATGCGGTGGCGCTCGTGGCGCGACTCAAGGCGGCACGTCCCGAAATCGCGATCGGCGCCGACCTGATCGCCGGCTTTCCGACCGAAGACGACGCGATGTTTGCGAACTCGCTGGCGCTGATCGATGATTGCGACATCGTCTTTGGCCATATCTTTCCGTACAGCCCGCGTGCAGGAACGCCTGCTGCGCGGATGCCCCAGGTCGGGCGCGCCATCGCGCGCGAGCGCGCCGCAACGCTGCGCGAAGCCAACGCCCGGCGGCGCCACGACTGGCTCGACCGCCAGATCGGTGCCCCCGCATCGGTGCTGGTCGAGCGCGACGGGCTGACCGGCCACGCCGAAAATTTCACCGCCATCGGCCTGACCGCGCCTGCCGCGCCGGGCACCATCATCGCCGCGCGGATGACCGCGCGCGACGGAGACCGCATGATTGCCACCCCCATGATCAAGGATATCGCCGCATGAGCGGGCAAAGCTGGAGCGAGCGGCTGCTCGGCGGTTTTCGCCGCACGTCGGAACGGCTGGGCGAGAATCTCGCGGGGCTGACCGGCAAGGCGCGGCTGGACGAGGACGACCTCGACCGCATCGAGGAAGCATTGATCACCGCCGACCTTGGCCCCGCGATGGCGGCGCGTATCCGCGACCGCCTGTCCGAACGGCGCGACGTCGCCGCGAACGGCACCGAGGAGTTGCGCAAGATCGTCGCCGACGAAATCGCAACCGTGCTGCGCCCGGTTGCCGAGCCGCTCGACATCGACGCCTTTCCGCGGCCGCAGGTCATCCTCGTGATCGGGGTCAACGGGTCGGGCAAGACCACCACCATCGCCAAGCTGGCGCATCTGTTCCAGGAACAGGATTATGGCGTGATGCTGGTCGCGGGCGACACGTTTCGCGCCGCCGCGATCGGCCAGCTGAAGGTGTGGGCCGAACGGCTGGGCGTGCCGATCATGGCGGGGCCCGAGGGCGGCGACAGCGCCGGGATCGTGTTCGACGCGGTCAAACAGGCAACCGCGACGGGGATCGACGTGCTGATCGTCGATACCGCCGGGCGCCTTCAGAACAAGCGCGAGCTGATGGACGAGCTTGCCAAGATCAAGCGCGTGCTCGGCCGCCTCAACCCCGCGGCGCCGCACGATGTCGTGCTCGTGCTCGACGCGACGACCGGGCAGAATGCGCTGTCGCAGATCGACGTGTTCCGCGAGGTCGCCGGGGTCACGGGCCTTGTCATGACCAAGCTCGACGGCACCGCGCGCGGCGGGGTGCTGGTGTCGGCGGCCGAACGCCACGGGCTTCCGATCCACGCGATCGGCATCGGTGAAACCTTGGGCGACCTTCGCCCGTTCGATGCGGACGAGATCGCCACCATCATTGCAGGAAATATCCGATGACCGCCGCCCCCATCGACGTGCCGCCGACCGGCCCCGAGCCGGTTCCCGCGCCGCCGCCCGCCAAGCATGGCGGGCTGAACTTCGCGATCGATTTCGGGCCGCTGCTGGTTTTCTTTATCGCCTACAAGCTGTCGTCGGGCGGCGAAGGTGCCTTCGCGGCGACGACGGCGGCGATCAAGGGCACCGTCGCTTTCATGGTGGCGATCGTCATCGCGATGGCGGTGTCGAAGTGGAAGCTGGGCAAGATTTCGCCGATGCTGTGGCTGTCGAGCGTGCTGGTCATCGGCTTTGGCGCGCTGACCATCTGGTTTCACGACGAACGCTTTATCGTGATGAAGCCGACGATCATCTATGGCGCCTTTGCCGCCATGCTGCTCGGCGGCTGGTGGTTCAAGAAACCGATGCTGAAATATCTGCTCCAGTCGGCGCTCGAGGGGGTGACCGAAAAGGGCTGGTTGCTGCTGTCGCGCAACTGGGGGCTGTTCTTTGCCGCGCTCGGTATCGCCAATCACATCATGTATGTCCTGATCCAGCGCGGCGAATTCAGTTTCGACACCTGGCTGACGGTCAAGGTGTGGGGAATCACCGCGCTGTCGTTTCTGTTCACGCTGACGCAGGTGCCGGTGATGCTGAAAAACGGGCTGGCGATACCCGACGAGGCGCCCGAAACGGCTAGCACCGACAAAAGTTGAGTCGCGCCCCCGTCGCTGGCATAGGAAGCCGCAGGGCACGGGTCGCGCCGCGCCGCAAACAAAGCGAGGGGGAAGAAATGGACAAGTTTTTCGGTAATCTGCACGCGGTGCTGGGCGCGGGCCTGGTGCTGGCGATCGCGCTGATGCTGGGCCTCAACGGCCAGAATTTCGAGGACGGGATGGCGGCGGGCAACGCGATCATGCGCTGGCTGCACACCTTCTTCGGCATATTGTGGATCGGGCTGCTTTATTATTTCAACTTCGTCCAGATCCCGACGATGCCGAAAATCCCGGCCGAACTGAAACCCGCGGTCGGCAAGCATATCGCGCCCGCGGCGCTGTTCTGGTTCCGCTGGGCGGCGCTGATCACCGTACTGCTGGGGATCGGCATCGCCGGTCACGCGCAATATCTGGCGCCCGCGCTGGGCCTGCAGGATCCGTACAAGCTGATCGGCGTCGGCATGTGGCTGGGGCTGATCATGGCGTTCAACGTGTGGTTCGTCATCTGGCCGAACCAGAAAAAGGCGCTGGGCATTGTCGAAGCCGACGATGCCACCAAGGCGAAGGCCGCAAAGACCGCGATGATTTTCTCCCGGACCAACACCTTGCTGTCGATCCCGATGCTCTATGCGATGGTGAACTTCAGCTGAGCTCGTTCCCCTCCCGCTTGCGGGAGGGGTTAGGGGAGGGAATGTCGCGGGGAGTGTTGCCAAAACAGGCCCTCCCCCGACCCCTCCCGCAAGCGGGAGGGGAGATCTACCCCTCGACCGCCGCCTTGTGCAGCCGCCCGTTCATCACATAATGTGCGACGCCCATCTGCATGCCCGCGGCCTGTGCGTCGTCGATCTCGCGCACCCGCCGCGCCGGCGTGCCGGCCCATAGCTCGCGATCCGGGATTTCCTTGTTCTCGGTGAGCAGCGCGCCTGCCGCGAGCATCGCGTCGCTGCCGATCCGGCAGCCGTTCATCACCGTCGCCTTCAGCCCGACGAACGCGCGGTCGGCGAGCGTGCAGCCATGGACCATCGCGAGATGGCCGATCAGCACGTCTTCGCCGATGATCGTCGGAAAACCATCGGGCCGGTGCGGCATCGGGCCGTCGCAATGGACGATGCTGCCGTCCTGGATGTTCGAGCGCGCGCCGACGACGATGCGGCTGACATCGGCGCGCAGCACGCAATTATACCAGATGCTGACGTCGGCGCCGATCGTCACGTCGCCGATGATCCGGCACCCCGGCGCGATGAAGGCGCTGGGGTGGATCGTCGGGGTCTTGCCGTTGATACTGATGATGCTAACATCGCGATGGCTCATTCGTCACGCTTTCCGATCAGGCTGCCCCACATCAGGACGGGCAGGGTGGAGGCATAATCGTCGGTCCAGCGCTCGAAACCCGGGCGCGATTTCAGCGGCACCCAAGCGCCGTCGAGCGGCGCCTCGCGCCGCGGACGCAAGCCGCCGGTCAGCTGTTGGAGCCGGTCGGGCGGCGCGGCGAGCGCGACCCAGTTCGAGCTGGTCAGATCGTCGATCCCGATTTGCGGCGGCCCCGGGTCGAGCCGGATCGCCGACGCCCAGCCGCGCGCGCGCGCTTCCTCGGCCAGCACCGGCTCGAGCCCGAAAAAGCGGTTGGAGATGTGGATGAGCAGGACGCCGTCGGGTTTCAGCGCGCGGGCGTAGATGCCGATCGCTTCCTTCGTCAGCAGATGGAGCGGGATCGCGTCGGACGAGAAGGCGTCGATGACCAGGATATCGAACCGCCCCGCGGGCTGTTCGGCAATCTTGAGCCGCGCGTCGCCGATGACGATCGGTGTGTCGCCCGCGCAATCGGAGAGGAAGGTGAATTTGGCGGGGTCGCGCGCGATGTCGACCATCACCGGGTCGATTTCGAATATCGTCCATTGCTGGCCGGGGCGGCGGTAGCAGGCGAGCGTCCCAGCCCCCAGCCCGACGATCCCGACCGCGGCATTCGGTCCGGCCAGCGCCTCCGCCTTGTCGAGCGCCAGCCCGACCCCCGATTGGGGACCATAATAGGTCGTCGCCTCGCGCCGGTGCGCCGGGTCGGTCCGCTGGAGGCCGTGCAAAGTCGTGCCATGCGCCAGCCGCCGTTGTCCCTGCGCGGGATAATCGGTCACCGTATAGACGCCGAAATAGCTGCGCACCCGGTCGCCGGTGAAGCTTTCCTGCACCGTGCTCCAACCGCCGACGCCGATCATCAGCAGCGCGAGCACCGCGACATAGGCCCAGCGCCAGCGGATGACGAGAATGCCGATGACCAGCATCGTCATCCCCCAGCCCGCGACGGCGCCGTCGAGCCGCCCCGACCAGCCGTCGACCATCCGCAGGCTGGCATAGACCGCCACCGCCACGAGCAGCGCGACGACGATCCGCGCCGACGCGGGTTTGAGTTTCAGCCATTTGTCCCACGGCAGGATCGCCGGCAGCGGCAACAGCATCGCGGCGGCGAGGGTCAGCAGCGGATGTTCGTACACCCAGTCGAACATCAAAGGCGCGAGCAGCGCCGCGAACAGGCCGCCGAGCACCCCGCCCGCCGACATGATCAGATAGAAAAGCGTCAGATGCTGCGGCGCCGGACGCAGATGGTAAAGATAGCCATGGAGCGCGGTCGCGACGACGAACAGCATCGCCAGGCTGGCGAGCGCGACCATCAGCGAACCGCCGCCCGAGCTGAGCAGTGCCAGCGCACCGATCGTCAGCAGCACCGTCGGCGCGATAAAGGCAAACACCTCGGTCAGCCGGTGCATCGTCGAGAAGGCGATGACAAAGCTGAGCAGATAAAGGCCGAGCGGCAGCACCCAGAGGAGCGGCATCGCAACGATGTCGGTGGTGAGGTGCGTCGTCGTCGACAGCATCAGCCCCGACGGCACCGCCGCGATCAGCAGCCAGTGCAGCTGGCGCCGCCAGGTCGGGCGCGGTTCGTCGACCACCGCGTCACCCCCGGCCGGATCGACCCCGCGCGCGTACCAGCGCGCCGCAGCGCTTGCCGCGACCAGCAGCACGAGCACCGCATAGCCCGCGGTCCAGCCCCAGCTTTGCGTCGCCAGCGGCAGATTGGGTTCGACCAGCGCCGGATAGCTGATAAGCCCGGCGAAGCTGCCAAGGTTCGACGCGGCGTAGAGATAATAGGGATCGCCCGCGCGACTGTCGGCAGCGAACCAGCGCTGCATCAACGGCGCCTGCGCCGACACCACCAGAAACACCGGTCCGATCGAGGCCAGCAGCAGCAACGGCACCCACAGCGCCTCCTGCCCCGCCGCCGGCGGCGCAATCTGCGCAAGGCCGATCGGCAGCCACAGCGCCGCGACGATGAACAGGGCAAGGTGGATCACCGCCTGCCGCCGCAACGTAAACCGCCCGAGCCAGTGGGCATAGGCATAGCCCGCGAGCAGCAGCGCCTGATAGACCAGCATCGCGCTGTTCCACACCGCCGGAGCGCCGCCGAGTTTCGGGAGCACCATGCGGGCGACCATCGGCTGGACCTGAAACAGCAAAAAGCTGCCGACCAGGATGGTCAGCACGAACAGCCAGCGCCGCGGTAACGCAGTCATCAAAACCCTACCCCTTGTCCGACTATTCGTTCAGCAGCCGCGCGGCGTGCAGCGCATGATAGGTCAACACCCCTGACGCCCCGGCGCGGCGGAACGCCAGCAAGGTTTCGAGCACCAGCGCGTCGCGGTCGCCCGCGCCCGCCGCGGCGGCGGCCTCGATCATCGCATATTCGCCCGACACCTGATACGCATAGACCGGGACGGCAAAATTGTCCTTCACCGCGCGGACGATGTCGAGATAGGGCAGCCCGGGCTTCACCATCACGCTGTCGGCGCCCTCGGCCAGATCCTGCGCCACCTCGCGCAGCGCCTCTTCGGCATTGGCGGGGTCCATCTGATAGGTTTTCTTGTCGCCCTTGAGCAGCCCGCGCGAGCCGACCGCGTCGCGGAACGGGCCGTAGAAGGCGGAGGCATATTTGGCGGCGTAGCTCATGATCTGGACATGGGCAAAGCCTTCGGCTTCCAGCGCAGCGCGGATGGCGCCGATACGCCCGTCCATCATGTCGCTCGGCGCGATGATGTCGGCGCCCGCGCGCGCCTGATTGAGCGCCTGCCCGACAAGGACCTCCACCGTCTCATCGTTGAGGACATAGCCCGCGTCATCGATCAGCCCGTCCTGTCCGTGGCTGGTATAGGGATCGAGCGCGACGTCGGTCAGCACGCCGATGTCGTCGCCGAGCGCCTGCTTGATCGCGGCGGTGGCGCGGCACATGAGGTTGTCGGGGTTAAGCGCCTCGCCGCCGTCCGCGCTGCGCCGGTCGGGCTGGGTATAGGGGAAAAGTGCGAGGCACGGGATGCCCGCCGCGACGGCGTCGCGGGCGCGATCGACGATGCGATCGACCGACCAGCGCGAGACGCCGGGCAGGCTGGCGATCGCTTCTTCGGTATTCGCGCCCTCGCACACGAACAGCGGCCAGATCAGGTTCGACGGCGCCAGCGTCGTTTCGCGCACCATCGCGCGGCTCCAGCCGGTGCGGCGGGTGCGGCGGAGACGGAGGTCGGGAAAGGCGGCGTGGGTCATGCCGCGTGCATAGCGGGCGATGGCGCCGGGGCAAATGGTTCTTCTAAAGCCCCTGCCCTGAAGGAGAAGGCGTAATCAGGTTAAATCCCGCCCTCGGCCCTTTTCGACGCGACATCGGCGAGGCTGCCGAGTTTCGGCCCCTCGATCTGTTTCGGCGCGATGGGCGTCAGCGCCGCGCCCGGTGCGACCGCGGTCAGTTGACGGATGCGGGCGCGGAAATCGGCGAGCGCCTTGCCCTCGAGGAGCGCGCGGGTGACGAAGGTCACCGACGACGGATTGACCGCGCGGCCGTTGCGATACAACTCGTAATGAAGGTGCGGGCCGGTCGACAGGCCGGTCGAGCCGATATAGCCGATCACCTGCCCGCGGGTGACGCGCTGGCCGGCGCGGACCGCGATGCGGCTCATATGGCCATAGCCGGTGCCGAGCCCGTTGCCATGATTGAGCCGGACAAAATTGCCATAGCCGCCGTTGCGACCCGCCATCGACACCACGCCATCGGTCACCGCATAGATCGGCGCGCCATAGCCGCCACCGAAATCGATGCCGCTGTGCATCCGGCGATAGCCGAGGATCGGATGGCGGCGCATGCCGAAGGTCGAGGTGATGCGGCCATTGGTCGGACGCGCCATGCCGCCGCGCTGTTCGCCGACCCCCGACGCCTCATACCATTGGGTGCGGCCGTCGATCGTCCATTCGAGCATCGACAGCTTGGGTTTGCCGCCGCGGATCAGGCCCGCATAGAGCAGCTTGCCGGCTTCGCTCTCGCCGGTTTCGGCGCGGCGATAATCGACGATGATGTCAAACTCGTCGCTGGCGCGAATGTCGCTGCCGACCGAAATCTGGCGGCCGATGACGCGGAGATAGGATTGGATCGCCGTCGCCGGCGCCCCGGCGGCACGCGCCGAGCGATAGAGGCTGTCGCCAACCCGGCCGCGGATGCGCAGCGGGGTGTTGTCGACCGCGATCGGGATGCGCCGCATCACCAGCCGGTCGCCCTCGCGCTCCATTTCGATGCGCAGGTCGAAGCGAGCGCGCATCGCCAGCGCATCGACCGGGCGCGGCATGGTGCGCGCGGCGCGGCGGCCGAGGATCAGGTCGATCCGTGTACCCGGCGCGATGTCGGCGAGCGGCACGGCGGTCGCGACCTGGTTCGCCAGCGCCTGCGCCTCGCCGCTGCCGACACCCGAGCGTTCGAGCAGACGCGCAAAGCTGTCTCCGTTGCCGAGGGTTGCGGTCAGTTCGATCTGCGGCCGTTCGGGGGTCTGGGTCAGCGGGCGCACCGCGTCGGTCGCCGCCATGTGCCGCCCGGTGTCGCCGCCGAGCGCGAGCGGCACGATCATCTGCGCGCGCGCTTCGTTGAAATCGCGCGCGTCGAGCGCGGGGGTTCCGCCGACGGCGAGCGGCTGGATGCCGGGGAAGGTGGCGATGGCCGCGCCGCACAGCAACGTCAGGGTCGCAAGGCCGCGCCACCATTCGGCCGAACCGATATTGTTGCCAAGATCGGGAACCAGGTCGAGCTGCGCCAGCCGGTCGCGCCAGCCGAGCGTGTCCGAATCGGCCGGCAAGCCGGGTATGGCGATCGCCTGCGACATCGCAAGCGCAGCCGCATTGCCGGACATGCCCGCGATGGGTTCGTGACGCTGGAACAAATTGCAACCCCCGCCCGGCGGACCTCCCTTACCCGGCCGCCGAATGAATTTGACCGCTTGTCTGTAAAGAAAGGTCGTTAAAGTCAATTTAATGGCGGTTGCGCCGCCAGCGCTTGCGGCCAGTCGTGGCGCGGGCGGGATATTATGCAAGCGACCGGGAAAATTCGGCAGCGCCCCCGCCATTCGACGATCGGCGGTTGCACAGCGGCTTTCGCCATGCCAGCTTGGCACCCAAGATAATGACGTCATCCTCTTCCCAGCCGGTCAAGGCTGTCCTTGGCCCCACCAACACCGGCAAAACCCATTTGGCGGTCGAGCGCCTGACCGCCCATTCGAGCGGCATGGTCGGCTTTCCGCTCCGCTTGCTGGCGCGCGAGGTGTACGACCGCGTCGTGGCGATCAAGGGCGCGGCGCAGGTTGCGCTGGTCACCGGCGAAGAACGGATCATTCCGCCCGAGGCGCGCTATCTGCTCGGCACGATGGAAGCGCTCCCGATCGAACGCGATGTCGCCTTTGTCGGCATCGACGAAGCCCAGCTCGGCGCCGACCCTGAGCGCGGCCATGTCTTTACTGACCGCCTGCTGCGCGCACGCGGCCGCGAGGAAACGATGATCCTGGGATCGGCGAGCATCCGCGGGCTGGTCAAGAGTCTGGTGCCGGAAGCCGAGATCGTCACCCGCCCGCGTTTCTCGACCCTGAGCTACGCCGGATCGTCGAAACTGTCGCGGCTGCCCAAACGATCGGCGATCGTCGCTTTCTCCGCCGAAGAAGTCTATGCGATCGCCGAAATGCTGCGCCGCTTTTCGGGCGGCGCCGCGGTGGTGATGGGGGCGCTGAGCCCGCGGACGCGCAACGCCCAGGTCGCGATGTTCGAGGCGGGCGAGGTCGATTACCTCGTCGCCACCGACGCGATCGGCATGGGGCTGAACCTCGACGTCCAGCATGTCGCCTTTGCCAGCCTGCAAAAGTTCGACGGGCGGCGGCTGCGGCGGCTGACGATCGCCGAAATGGCGCAGATCGCGGGCCGCGCCGGGCGCCACCAGCAGGACGGCAGCTTTGGCACCGTCGGCCAGCCGCAGGGCGGCTTCACGCCCGAGGAAGTGGCGGCAATCGAGGGGCATCATTTCCCGCCGCTGGCCAGCCTGTTCTGGCGCAATCCGACGCCGCGCTTCGGCTCGCTCGACCAGCTCTTGTCCGACCTGGCGCAGCCCCCGACCAACCCCGCGCTGCGCCCGGCGCCCGAAGCGGTCGATATCGCCGTGCTCAAACATCTGGCGGGCGACCTCGAGGTGCAGGCGCGCGGCGGCGATTTCGACGCGGTTCACCGTCTGTGGGACATTTGCGGCCTGCCCGATTTCGAACAATTGGGCGCCGAACATCACAGCCGGACGATCCTGAAATTGTGGCAATGGCGCACCAGCGGCGACGGGATGATCGACCCCGACTGGTTCGCCAAGCGGCTGGCACGGCTGAACGACACCGACGGCGACATCGACCAGCTCGCAAGCCGGATCGCCGCGGTGCGCACCCTGTGCTTCATCGCCCAGCGCGGCGACTGGATCGCGGGCGCGGCAGGGTGGACCGAACAGGCGCAGGCGCTGGAATCGCGCCTGTCCGACGCGCTGCATGCGGCGCTGTCGCAGCGCTTTGTCGATCGCCGTCTGGCCTTGTTGCTGCGCGATGCGGGGCAGCGCCATGCCGCGCTGCCGGTGGCGGTCGGGCAGGACGGCACCGTAGCGGTCGACGGCGAGGCGATCGGCACACTCAAAGGCTTCCAGTTCAAGGTCGATCCGGTAGCCAAGGCAAGCGATCACCGGATGTTGCTCGCCGCCGCCGAAAAGCATCTGCGCGCCGAACTCGCGCGGCGCGCCGCGGCGCTGGCCGAAGGCGACGACAGCGCGCTGTCGCTGGTCGCCGAGCCGGGGACGCCGCCGCGGCTCGCCTGGCACGGCAACCCGGTCGCGACGCTGGCGAAAGGTCCGACGCTCGTCCAGCCTGCGGTGCAGATCGATCCGTCGCTGCGGCGGCTCGATCCCGCGCAGGTGCAGGCGATCAGCGAACGGCTCCACCGCTTTGTCGCCGCGCAACTGACCCGCCACGCGGCGCCGCTCGCCGCCATGGGCGAAGCCGCGGGCGACCTGTTTACGCCGCCGCGGGTGCGGGCGCTGGTTGCGGCGCTGGTCGACGGCAGCGGGACGATCGGCCGCGCCGTGGTCGAAGACCAGTTGCAGGCGCTGGCGCCCGACGAACGGCCGCTGCTGCGCAAGCTGGGCTTTACCATCGGCTCGCTCGACATTTTCCATCCGATGCTCTTGAAGCCCGAGGCGGTGCGCTGGCGCGCCGCGCTGGTCGCGGCCCAGCAGGGCACGGCGATCCCGGCGCTGCCGCCGCACGGCGCGGTGCTGCAAAAAACCGGCAGCCACACCGGCCTCTCCATCGCGGGCTTTCGCCGCTGCGCCACCGGTTGGCTGCGCATCGACATGGCCGAAAAGCTAGCGCGGCAAGCGCATGCAGCGCGGATGCAGGCGGCGGCGCCGCCGACCGCGCCGATCGCCGGCGGCGACGAGCACCAGCACGACGATGCGGGCGACGAAGCGCCGCATGCGGCCGCACCGGGCTTTGTCATCGACCCCGCGCTCGCCACCTCGCTCGGCCTTGACGAGGACACGCGCCGCGCGTTGCTCGGCAGCTTCGGCTTCCGCACCGTCGGCGACCCCGCCTTGCAGCGCTGGCGCTGGTCGGGGCTGCGCAAGGCGGCCGACAAGCGCCCGCGGCGCAAGAACGATCGCAAGGGGACCGAGGCCGAGCGCGGCGCGGTGAACGGCGAGGCGCGGCGTCCGCCCGCCAATCAGGCGAAGGACAAGCGCGCCAAAGCGGCAACGCCCCGCCCCCACGCGCCGCCGCCCCGCCCCGAGCGCCCGGCGCGGCGCGGCCCGTCGCCCAACAGCCCCTTCGCCGGCCTCGCCGCGATGCTGGCCGACGCGCGCAAGGACTGACGCGCGCGTGGCAAGTCCCGGCGCCGCGGGTAGCATCCGGCTCGACAAGCTGCTGTGGTTCCTGCGTTTCGCGCGCTCGCGCAGCCTGGCCCAAGCGATGATCGCGGCAGGGCATATCCGGCTCGACGGACGGCGGGTCACCCGATCGTCGTGCGCCGTCCATGCCGGCGCGACGCTGGTGCTACCGGTCGGCGAGCGGATCGAGGTGATCCGGCTGGTCACCCTGCCCGTCCGCCGCGGCCCGGCGCCCGAAGCGCAGGCGTGCTACCTCCGGCTCGAACCGGCGGCGGGCATCACTGCCAGCTGAGCTATCGGCGCGCGAGGAAAAGCTGTCGCCCGCGCCGCACGCTTTTTGCCTATCGAGTGAAAGTGATTCGCAACTGTCGCTTTGCGTTGACGCGTAACATTGGCGCGGCTTAGAGGCAGGCCAAGACGGTCCGGACGGCAAGGGTGCCGCCGGCAAAGGGAGCCAGAACCCATGACCTATGTCGTCACCGATGCCTGTATCCGGTGCAAATATATGGACTGTGTCGAAGTGTGCCCGGTCGACTGTTTCTATGAGGGCGAGAATATGCTCGTCATCAACCCGAACGAGTGCATCGACTGCGGCGTGTGCGAACCCGAATGCCCGGCCGAGGCGATCCTGCCGGACACCGAAAGCGGCCTCGAAAAATGGCTGGAGATCAACACCAAGTTCAGCGCCGAATGGCCGAACATCACGGTGAAAAAGGACAGCCCCGCCGACGCCGACGAATATAAAGGCGTCGAAGGCAAGTTCGAGACGCATTTCTCGCCCGAACCGGGCGAGGGCGACTGATCGCCGCGAAACGACACCATGCCGGGGCGGGACATCCCGCCCCTTTTTTTGCCCTCTTGAAACCACTCCGCTTGGCGCCGATGTAGGGCGCTGGAGGGATAGCCTGCCGGTCCTCGGCCGGGCAACCCGATAATCAAGGACTATAATCGCATGATCGACCCGCTCGCCGCCCTTGTCCCCGTCGTCGTCGAGCAGACGAGCCGCGGCGAACGCAGCTTTGATATTTTCTCGCGCCTGCTGCGCGAACGGATCGTCTTTGTCACCGGCGAGGTCGAAGACAATATGGCTTCGCTGATCGTCGCGCAGCTCTTGTTTCTCGAATCGGAAAATCCGAAGAAGGACATTTACATGTACATCAACTCGCCGGGCGGCGTCGTCACGGCGGGCATGGCGATCCACGATACAATGCAATATATCCGCCCGCGCGTCGGCACGGTGTGCATCGGCCAGGCGGCATCGATGGGCAGCTTCCTGCTCGCCGCGGGCGAGCCCGGCATGCGCGTCGCGCTGACCAACGCGCGGGTGATGGTCCACCAGCCGTCGGGCGGCGCTCGCGGCATGGCGTCGGACATCGAAATCCAGGCCAAGGAAATCCTGCGCATCCGCAAGCGGATGAATGACCTGTATGTGAAATATACCGGACGCTCGCTGAAAGAGATCGAAAAGGCGATGGACCGCGACACCTTCCTCGAAGCCGACGAAGCCAAGGCTTTCGGGCTGGTCGACCATGTTTATGATCGCCGCCCGGGCGCGCTCGAAGCCGACGCGGCAAAGGATCTGAGTGAAGGCCCGACGCCCTGATTGGCACCGCTTACCATGCCCCGGTAACCGCATTTGTTGACGCCCGCTTGGCGCCTTGATGCTAGGCGGGACATTGCCGCAATGTCACCCAATTGCCATATTGTAATTGGGTGACCGCGGACTAGGATAAGGACGGCACCGCCATTTTGGCGCGTGCCAGAGGAAGATTTATGACGAAATTGAGCGGCTCGGACAGCAAGAGCACTCTTTACTGCTCCTTCTGCGGCAAGTCGCAGCACGAAGTCCGCAAGCTGATTGCCGGGCCGACCGTCTTCATCTGCGACGAATGCGTCGAGCTGTGCAACGACATCATCCGCGAGGAGATCAAGGGCGGGGTCGCCGCGCGCAAGGACGGCGCGGTGCCGACGCCGCTCGAAATCTGCCAGCACCTCGACAATTATGTGATCGGCCAGAACACCGCCAAGCGCGTGCTGTCGGTCGCGGTGCACAATCACTACAAGCGGCTCGCCAACTCGGGCCGCGGCGACGATGTCGAACTGGCGAAATCGAACATCCTGCTCGTCGGCCCCACCGGCAGCGGCAAGACTTTGCTCGCGCAGACGCTCGCGCGCTTCCTCGACGTCCCCTTCACCATGGCCGACGCAACGACGCTGACCGAAGCCGGCTATGTCGGCGAGGATGTCGAGAATATCATCCTCAAGCTGCTCCAGTCGTCCGACTATAATGTCGAGAAGGCGCAGCGCGGCATCGTCTATATCGACGAAATCGACAAGATCAGCCGCAAGGCCGAAAACCCCTCGATCACCCGCGACGTGTCGGGCGAAGGCGTGCAGCAGGCGCTGCTCAAGCTGATGGAAGGCACGACCGCGAGCGTGCCGCCGCAGGGCGGCCGCAAGCATCCGCAGCAGGAATTCCTGCAGGTCGACACGACGAACATCCTGTTCATCGCGGGCGGCGCATTCAGCGGGCTCGAAAAGATCATCGGCGACCGTCTGCAGGGCAAGTCGATCGGTTTCGGCGCGCATGTCGCCGGTCCCGACGAGCGCCGGATGGGCGAAGTGCTGAAGAGCATCGAGCCCGAGGATCTGCTGAAGTTCGGGCTGATCCCCGAGTTCGTCGGCCGCCTGCCGGTCATCGCGACGCTCGAGGATCTCGACATCGACGCGCTGGTCAAGATTTTGGGCGAGCCCAAGAACGCGCTGGTGAAACAGTATCGCAAGCTGTTCGACCTGGAAGAGGTCGTGCTCACCTTTACCGACGACGCGCTCGTCGCGGTCGCCAAAAAGGCGATCGAACGCAAGACCGGCGCGCGCGGACTGCGCTCGATCGTCGAGGCGATCCTGCTCGACACGATGTTCGACCTGCCCGACCTGACCGATGTGGTCGAAATCGTCGTCGACAAGGATGTCGTCGAGGGCCGCAAGGACCCGGTGCGCGTCTATGCCGACAAGGCGAAGGAAGCCGCGGGCGACGCTGCCTGATGCGCGGGTCGCTGCCGCTGGCCCTTGCCACCGCGACTGCGCTTTTTGCTGCCGCACCGGCGAGTGCCAGACCGGTGGTCACCCCGGTGGCCGAGGTTGTCGATTCGGCCGACCTCCGGCGCGACGGCGAACGCTTTCGCCGTGTCGGATCGGGCTATGTCTTTCCCAGCAGCCTCGGCGACATGCCGGCGCGCAAGGTCACGATATTCGGTCCCGGCGACGTCGCGGTGGAATATTCGGTAAAAGGCGCCGCCGCGGACGATGCGTGGGTCGACATCTATGCCTATCCGGCGGCTGACGATTTGACCGTTGCCGAAGCGGCCGACGACGTGGCCGGGGCGATCATCGAAACCTTTGGCGCGACCACGGCGCTGGTACCCGCGGGCATGGTCAAACGCGCCGACGGCCTGCGCAGCGGCTGGTTCGACGGACGGCTGGGCGAACGCAGCTTCAAGACCGGATATTATATCGTCCAGCGCGGCAAATGGCTGATCAAGATCCGGGCGACGATGCCCTCGCCGCCGACCGCCGACGTGCTGACGCGCACGGCTGCCGCCATTGCCGCGGTCAATCTGGGGCCATTGCCGCCCGCGCGTTGAATCGCCGCGCCGGGTTGCGACTCGGCGCCGTAGCGACGCGAAAAATGTTGCATTGCAGCAACAGTTGCCAAGAAAAACGCAAGCGCGCCTGTGGATAATTATCGGCGCTTGACGGAAATCGGCGCTTTTTTCGCTTTTGCCGCGACGGCGCGCCACGCCCGGCTTGCGCTGTCACAATTGCTGTCACAATCGTGCCACATGCGGGCTTCAGGGGCGCTCGCAGGTTTCGCGCGCCCTTTTTCGCGCGCCTGCCACACGACACCACCATAGGGGACATCCTGACATGAAATTCCGTCACACGCTTGCCGCCAGCGTCGCGCTGATCCCGGTCGCGCTGCTTTCCACGCCCGCTTTCGCCCAGTCGACGGGTTCGGTAGACTTCGAAGACGAAATCGTCGTCACCGGCGCGCGCGCGACCGACGTCGCCGGCATCCAGTCGCCCGACACGTCGAAAGCAAAGTCGGTCCTCGGTCAGGAAGTGATCGCCCGCCAGAATCCGGGTCAGACGATTCTCGACACGATCAACCTCGTCCCCGGCGTGACCTTCACCAACAATGACGCCTATGGTTCGTCGGGCGGCCAGCTCACCATCCGCGGCTTTTCGGCCGACCGCATCAGCCTGACCTTCGACGGCGTCCCGCTGAACGACTCGGGCAACTATGCGATCTATTCGAACCAGCAGCTCGACCCCGAGCTGATCGAACAGGTCAACGTCAACCTCGGCACCACCGACGTCGACAGCCCGACCGCCGCCGCGACGGGTTCGACCGTGAACTATCGCACCCGCACCCCCGGCGAAGAATTCGGCGTGAAGCTGTCGGGTTCGGCCGGCGAGTTCAAATTCTTCCGCATCTTCGGCATGGTCGATACCGGCGCTTTCACCCCGTGGGGCACGCGCGCTTTCCTGGCCGCCTCGACGACCTCGAACGACAATCCGTTCAACAATTATGGCCGCGTCCGCAAGAAGCAGTTCAACGGCCGTATCTGGCAACCGCTCGGCGACAATGGCGACTTCATCTCGGTCGCCGGTCACTATAACGAAAACCGCAACAACTTCTTCGGTTCGGTCCCCCTGCGTCTCGACGCCAACCGCGTTGTCGGCTCGGGTTCGGGCAACCGCTTCCCGCTCGACAAGGACGAGCGCGAATATAACATCAACTTCCCTTGCACGACCGAGGTCGCTGCGCGGCCCGGCCTGGCGGACTCGGGCTCGAACTGCGGCACCGAATTCGACCGCCGCTACAACCCGTCGAACACGGGCAATATCCGCGGTGCGTCGCGCTTCACGCTGACCGACGGCGTCGTGCTGACGGTCGACCCCAGCTACCAGTACGTCAAGGCCAATGGCGGCGGCACGGTGTTCGCCCGCGAACGCCTGGTTGACGTCGCGCCGGGCGCGGCGGTGACCAACGTCACCGGCTATGTCGGCGGTCGTCCTTATTTCGGGCGCGACCTCAACGGCGACGGCGACCTGCTCGACGAAGTCGCGATGCTGGCCCCCAGCCAGACGCAGACCCATCGTTATGGCGTGATCGCCAACCTGCGCTGGGACATCAACGACAACCACAGCCTGCGCGTCGGTTTCACCTATGACCGCGCGCGCCATCGCCAGACCGGCGAAGTGGGCCTGCTGCAGTTCAACGGCGAGCCGTTTGACGTTTTCCCGGTCAATGATCCGCAAAGCGATGCCAGCGGCGCGGTCCTGCAAAAGCGCGACCGCCTGTCCTACGCGATCCTGTCGCAGGTGTCGGGTGAATATCGCGGCGAATTCCTGGACGGCAGCCTGATCACCACCGTCGGCATTCGCGCCCCGTTCTTCAAGCGCGACCTGAACAATTATTGCTTCACCACCAGCGACACGGGCTTCGTCGACTGCTTCGGTCAGGACGACCCGCGCAATGCAACCTATCAGGCCGTCAACCCGACGGTTCAGGGTCCGCAGCAGCGCGTGTTGAAATATGACGAAATCCTGCCCAACGTCGGTTTGCTGTACAAGATCACCAACCAGATTTCGGTATTCGGCAACTATTCGAAGGGTCTGCAGGTTCCGGGCACCGACGCGCTGTACAATGCGTTCTTCTTTGCCCCGGATACGCCGTCGGCGCGTCCGAACCCGGAAACGACCGACAATTTCGACCTTGGTCTGCGCTATCGTTCGAGCAAGGTGCAGGCGCAGGTGTCGACCTGGTACACGCGCTATCAGGACCGTCTGGCTTCGGCCTATGATCCCGAAACCGATCGCAACCTATACCGCAACCTCGGCCGCGTCGACAAATATGGCATCGACGGCAGCATCGCCTATCAGCCGGTTCCCGAACTGGCGCTTTATGCCTTCGGTTCGTACCTGAAGTCGGAAATCAAGGACGATGTGCAGTCGGGCGCCGCAGGCTTCCTGCCGACCGCCGGCAAGCGCGAATCGGGCGCACCCGCCTATTCCTTCGGCGGTTCGGCGCGCGGCATGTTCGGCCCTTTCGAACTGGGCGTCACCGCCAAGCGTACCGGCGGCCGCTACTTGTACGACACCAACCTGCCGCTGGTGCTGGGCGGAGCGGAAGTCTATCCGGCCAAGACCAACGCCTATTGGCTGGTCAATCTGGACGCGCGGCTCAGCCTCGAGTTCCTGGGGCTGAACGATCAGACTTTCTTCCAGGTCAACGTCTACAACCTGTTCGACTCGCTCTACGTCGGCAACTTCAACACGTCGCTGTCGCAGGGCACGTCGGCGCCGAACGCCCAGATCGGCGCTCCGCGCACGATCAGCGGGACGCTGACCGTCGGCTTCTAAGCCGCACGCGCAAGTTACGAAAATGGGGCGCGGGAGGTAACTCCCGCGCCCTTTTTATTTGTACGAAATACTTGGCGGGGGTGGTGCCGAAAAAGTCCGGCGATCAGCCCGCAGCAATGCGCCGTGCGGTGTCCTGGACCAGCGCGATCATGTTGGGCACGCCCTGGGTGCGGTTCGACGACAGCTGGCGGGTAAGGTCGAAGGGGGCGAGCGCGGCGGCGATATCCATGCCGGCGACCTCGGCGGCGGGCTTGTCCTGGACTGCCGCAAGGACGAGCGCGACGATGCCCTTGGTGATCGCGGCGTTGCTGTCGGCGAGGAAATGCAGGCGGCCATCGGCCTGCGGCACCGGATAGACCCAGACGCTGGCGCTGCACCCACGCACCAGCGTCGCGTCGGTTTTGAGCGCATCGGGCATCGGTTCCAGCTCGCGGCCAAGGTCGATCAGCAACCGATAGCGATCGTCGCCGTCAAGGAAATCATATTCGTCGTGGATGTCGGTCAGGCTGCGCATGGGGCGGCCAGTGGCAGATATTGCATCTGGTTGGAAGGCTTTTGCCCCTAGCTCTCGCACTCGTCATGCTGAACTTGTTTCAGTATCCATGGCCTACACTCGCGTCTTGCGCTGCGCAGCGGGCGAAGCCGGGCCATGGACCCTGAAACAAGTTCAGGGTGACGATGAATAAAGGTCGGTGGTTACAGATCGACCCCCGCCGCAATCGCCTCCAGCTTGCGCAGCCGTTCCTTGAGGTCGGCGATTTCGATGCGCGATCCGGCATGCGGGACGGCGGCGTCCTGTCCCAGATGGCTGTTCGCGGCGAGTTCCTCGCGCTTCAGCTGGATCCAGTCGCGCCAGCCGCGCAGCGCGACGAGGCTCATGATGGTCAGCGCGGTGAGCGCCACGGCGGCAGCGGTAAAATCGGGGGTGATGAAGGCCATGAGCGTTGCTCCTTTACCGGCGTTCAGATCTTGCTGTTGTCGCGCAGCCGTTCGATCTCCTGATCGAGGGTGACGGCGCGGTTGGTGTCGGTGGCGATGCGTTCGAGCACCTGGATGCGGTCCTTGAGCGCACGGATTTCGGCCTGCAGCGCCTTGGTTTCGGCATTGTCGGCCGGGGCAGCGTAAAATTCATTGCCCTTGGCGTCGCGGCGGACGCCATATTTGGCGCGGACAACGCTGCCGATCGTGACGATCAGGACGATGCCGATGACCATTTCAAAGGGGTTCATGGGGGATCCTTCCGTATTTTATTATCGTTGCGTCAATTCAGTTCAGCGGAGCGTCGCGCAGCTTTTCGATCTCGTCGGCGACGTCAATTCCCTTGTCGGTCACGATCCGTTCGAGAACGCGGACCCGCTGCTCCAGCCGTTCGGTGGCGGCAGCATATTGGGCGGCCTTTTCGGCGGTCATTTCGGACTGTTTCTCGATCATCTTTTGCTGATGCTTTGACCAGAAGATGAAACCGGCGAGCAGGAAGGGAGCCAGCGGGATCAGGATCCAGATTTCGTCACCCATCGCGTGTCTCCTCAGTTCGCCGGGCGCCGCAGCGCCTCGATCTCCGCCGCCACCCGGTGACCCTCGTCGGTGACGATGCGTTCGATAACGGCAAGGCGATCCTTCACCGAACCCAGTTCGGCGCGCAGCTGCGCATTTTCCTGGCTGATCAGCTTGACGCGTTCCATCGCCTCGTCGCTGGTCCGCGGGTACATCGCCTTGCCCCAGCTGCTCTCGATCGGATAACCGTTCTTGACCTGCAGCCATGTTGTGAAAACCCAGCCGCCGACTGCGGCAAGCCCGACGAGGGCGGCGACCGGGGCAATATAGGCAAATATTTCGGCGTTCATTGTGATTTCCCTCAGCGCAGGCGGTCGATCTGGTCGGCGAGCTGCGCCGCCTGGCCGTGATTTTCGGTCGCAATCCGCTCCAGCACCGAAATGCGTTCCTCGAGCCGGCCGATCTGGCTGGCGAGCTTGGCATTGTCATCGGTCAGCAGCGCGATTTTTCGATCAGCGTCGGGGTCGGTTCGATGAACCGTGCCACCCCATTCATTTTCAACTGGATAGCCGTGCTTGGCGCGGATCCAGGTGGTGAACATCCAGCCGCCGATCGACAATGCGATAATGGCGAGGACGAAACCGGTACCACCGAAATTCATCTGTCTTCTCCCTGTTGCTGGGCGCCTGCCCGGTGCCCGCCCGTCCAGCGCCCCGGATTACCGGAGGGCGTCGATCTCGTCGGCGAGGCGACGGTTGTGGCTGGTGTAGTAAAGTTCGATATCGGCCAGGCGGCGGTCGATGTCGCGGAAGCGCGACTTGATGTCGCGGGTCGATGCGGTCGGGTTGCTGCGCACCCCCTGCCAGAACTTCGCTTCCTCGTTCGAGCCGTAGAGCGCAAAGGGTTTGGGCGTGCCCATCCAGGCGACCATCCAGTAAGCGATCAGCGTCCAGGGAAAGCCCCCCATCAGCGTCAGCAGCACCGCGCCGACGCGGACCCAGAGCACGTCGATCCCGCTGTAATCGGCGATCCCGGCGCACACGCCGCTCCATTTGGCGTTCTGTTTGTCGAGGTAGAATTTCGTGCGGCTGGCAGACATCTCAGTTCCTCCGGCTGGTATTTTCGAGTTGCGCCAGTTCTTCATCGCTACGTACCGCAGGGCGGAAGTCGGGATGGTCGGCGCTGATGATGCGTTCGACGGTGTGCAGCCGGTTTTCGAGGCGGCGTGCAGTGTCGTACAGTTCGTCGAGCAGTTGCTCGTCCTCTCCGGTCAGCGTCTTGGCCTGTTTCCACTTGGTGATGTAGTGGAGGATCAGCCAGGGCAGACCGAGGAAGAGCGTTCCGATGACGATCGGGACAATGATGACTTCTTCCATCGGTCCGGCTCCTTATTTCTTGGCCTGCGCGGCCTTCAATGCGGCGAGCTCGTCGGCGACCTTGTCGGCGGCCTGGAGTTCGGCGATTTCTTCGTCGAGCGACTTTTTATAGCCCAGACCCAGCGCATCGGCACGGCCTTCGGCTTCGTCGACGCGGCGTTCGAGGATTTCGAAGCGCGAGAAGGCGTCTTCGACGCGGTCGCCGTTGGTCATCTCGCGCAGCTTGAATTTGTTTTCGGCGCTCTCCAGCCGGTTGACGACGCTCGACTGGCGCGCGCGGGCTTCGCTCAGTTTTTTCTGCAGCTTCGCGATATCGGCTTCATAGCCCTTGAGCGCGTCGTCGAGGGTCGCGATCTCGGCCTTCAGCTTTTCAGCCATGTCGCCGGCCTTCTGCTTTTCGACCAGCGCAGCGGTGGCCAGGTCTTCGCGGTCCTTCGACAGCGCGAGTTCGGCCTTTTCCTTCCAGCTGTCCTGCAGGCTTTCCAGCTTGGCGATGTGGCGGCGCATTTCCTTCTGGTCCGCGATCGTGCGGGCAGCGGAAGCGCGGACTTCGACCAGCGTTTCGTTCATCTCGAAGATGATCTGGCGGATCATCTTTTCGGGATCTTCGGCCCGGTCGAGCAGGTCGGTGACGTTAGCGGCGATGATGTCGCGGGTGCGTGAAAAAATACCCATCTGAAAAACTCCTGTCGAAATCTTGAGACCTAAGTCTTTTGTAAAAGGCTGGTGCCGGGGCGGGGCAAGGGGGGAGAGTGCCCCGGCACCAGTGTCGGTCAGGCCAAGGCGCTGACCGCCGGGGTCATCACAGCGGCAACCAGCGGGCCGCCGGGGTTACCGGCAATGCTGGCAGCGACCTGCGGCTGGTCGATCGCTCCGACGAGAATGGCCAGCGCTCCGGCCGTGCTCAGCACGAAAGTGGCGGCTTGGGCAAACATCGACTTCATGGATCAACCTTCCTGGCTTTTCGCTGTACCGACGCGACATTGCGCCGGTTCGTTTCCATCTTTGCAGACACCGTGCCAATTGCGGCAACCGGCGGAAAACCGCCAAATTTCACGCGCGGATCGCCAAATTTGGTGATTACACTTGCCAATCAACGGGAAAATTTGCCAATGATTGGGAATGGAGCGCGAAACGCAGTTCATCGGCCAGTCGGCCGCCTTTCAGGACGCGGTCGATCGCGCGAGCCAGGCAGCGATGCTCGACCGCCCGGTGCTGGTGATCGGCGAGCGCGGGACGGGCAAGGAACTGATCGCCGAACGGCTGCACCGCCTATCGACACGCTGGGACCGGCCCTATGTGATCATGAACTGCGCCGCGATGCCCGAAACGCTGATCGAGAGCGAGCTGTTCGGGCACGAGGCGGGTGCCTTTACCGGCGCGACGCGCACCCGCGCCGGACGGTTCGAGGAGGCCGACGGCGGCACGCTCTTTCTCGACGAACTGGCGACGATGTCGATGGGCGCGCAGGAACGGCTGCTGCGCGCGGTCGAATATGGCGAGGTGACGCGCGTCGGATCGTCGCGCCCGATCCGCGTCGATGTCCGTATCGTCGCGGCGACGAACGAGCATCTGCCGGCGCTGGTCGAGGACAACCGGTTCAGGGCCGATTTGCTCGACCGCCTGTCGTTCGAGGTGATCACCCTACCCCCGCTGCGCGCGCGCGAAGGCGACATCGAGGTGCTCGCGACCTATTTCGGGCAGCGCATGGCGGCGGTACTCGGCTGGGACGAATGGCCCGGTTTCGGCCCGCGCGCGCTGGCGGCGATGGAGGGGCACGACTGGCCGGGCAACGTCCGCGAACTGCGTAATGTCATCGAACGCGCCATCTATCGCTGGGCCGATCCGACGAAGCCTGTCGACGCGCTCAATTTCGACCCCTTTGCGAGTCCGTGGCAGCCGGTGGTGCGCAAATCGGCAGCAAAGGCGGATGGTGGCGGCGCGCCCGCCGCCCCCGCCGAACCGGCACCCGTATCGACCGCGATGCCGACCGGCGCGGTGAGCGACCTGCGCGCTGCGGTCGACGGCTATGAACGCCAAATATTGGCGGACACGATGGCCCGTTGCCGCTTCAACCAAAAGGTCGCCGCCGAAGCGCTGGGGCTGAGTTACGACCAGATCCGCCACGCGTTGAAGAAGCACGGACTGAACCAATAGCGGCTGCCGTCGCTGCGATCGATGACGTCGCCCCCGCCTGCGCAGGTCCGACGCTACTGTTGTCCTGGCAATTGTCCGCTCAGCGCTTCGACCACCGCATCCTGTGCCGACACCAGTTCGGCCAGCCGGTCGCGCAGCGCATAGATTTCGGGCAGCCCGTCGATCGCCTCGTCGATGCTGCGTTCCAGATAGAGCCGGTCGATGTCGGCGAGCGCGCCGGTCAGCGGTGCGCGCGTCGCAACAAGGCGCGAAATCGCCTGCTGCGCCACGACCCAGCGTTCGCTGGCGATCACCGCACCGGCAGCGGCTGCGACGAGCGGCGCCGTCGTGTTGCGTTCGGCGGCGAAGGCCTGCTGCGCCGCCGCGGCATCGGCTTCCCAACGCGCGAGCCGACCGCCGAGATCGGCGGGAAGCGGTCCCGGCGGCTGGACGACCACAGCAGGCGGCGCCACGTCGAATCGTCCCTCGACGGGCCGTTTGGCGAGCGAGGGGGCACCGCTATTCTGCGCCGCTGCGCAGGCCGAAAGCGAAAACGACGCGGCGAGCGCCAGCGAGAGGGAAACAAGGGTTCGCTTCATCGCCGTCCCTGATATGGGCGCCGGCGCGAAGCAGCAAGCATCGAATCGGCCGCCGGTCCGGAGACCGGGCGTCCACCCCCATTTTGCGCGAAAAGCGCGGGATTTGGCGGTTGACAGTGCGCGCTGCACTCGCTAGTGGCGCTGACTTTCCCGCATGCCGGAAAAATCGCTCGCTTCGGCGGGGGATTGGTAGCGCGGGTGATCTAGTTTTTTGATTGGATGGAAGACCATGTTCGCAATCGTGCGCACGGGCGGAAAGCAGTATCGCGTTGCCGCCGGAGACAAGATCGCCGTCGAGAAGATCGAGGGTGAAGCCGGTGACACCGTGTCGCTGGGCGACGTCCTGCTGGCCGGTGACGGCGACGAGGTGAAGGATGCGAAGGGTCTGACCGTTTCGGCCGAGATCATCGCTCAGACCCGCGGCGAAAAGGTCATCGTGTTCAAGAAGCGCCGCCGGCACAATTATCGCCGCCGCAACGGCCACCGCCAGTCGCTGACGCTGCTGCGCATCCTCGCGGTCGGCGAAGCCAAGAAGGCCGCGCCGAAGAAGGAAGCCGCTCCGAAGGACGAGGCCGCTCCGAAGGCCGAGGCCAAGGCTGCTGCACCCGCCAAGGCTGCTGCACCCGCCAAGGAAGCTGCGCCGAAAAAGGAAGCCGCGCCCAAGAAGGCCGCCGCCCCGAAGGCCGCCGCCCCGAAAGCCGACGCCGCCGAAAAGGCTGCGCCCGCCAAGAAGCCCGCTGCCAAGAAGGCAGCCCCCAAGAAGGACGCCTGAGCGCGGCGACGCGGCTCGGCACCCGGAACGAGATAGGAGTTTAGGTCATGGCACATAAGAAAGCAGGCGGTTCATCGCGCAACGGTCGCGATTCGGCCGGCCGTCGCCTTGGCGTGAAGAAGTTCGGCGGTCAGGAAGTGATCGGCGGCAACATCATCGTGCGCCAGCGCGGCACCAAAGTGTACCCGGGCGTCAATGTCGGCATGGGCAAGGACCACACGCTGTTCGCTACCGCCGACGGCCACGTCCGATTCCACGACGGCAAGCTTGGCCGCAAATATGTGTCGGTCGACGCCATGGCGGAAGCTGCCGAATAAAGGACGATCCGCACGGGTCGCCCACCAAGGGATGACCCGGAACGGTCCTTTCCGCCAGCAGCGGAAACAAAGTTCGAAAAGAGGGAGACGGGTCACCCCCGGACTCCCTTTTTTCTTGTCTGTATTCCGTCTGATGGCGGCCCCTCACGGGAACGGACGCGAAAATCGGGCCATCCATCTCCCTCGACAAACCGCTGTCGTCAAAGCGTCACCTGAGGGCGTCAAAGGCGGCGCCATTGGGAGTGACAAGATGTTTGCGCGTACCGAAAGATTATTGCTGCGGCCCGGCTGGCAGGAGGATGCCTCCGCATTGGCGCGGGCGATCGGCGACGAAATGATCGTCCGTAACCTCGCCAGCGCGCCATGGCCCTACAGCGAAGACGACGCCCGCAATTTCCTGGCCGGATGGACGAGCGCCAGCCCCAGCCGTTTCCTGATGGTCCAGCGCACGGCGAGCAGCCCGCGCATCATCGGGTGCATCGGTATGGACCGCATGGACGACGGATCGGTCGAGCTGGGCTATTGGGTCGCGCGGCCCTTCTGGGGGCTGGGCTATGCGACCGAGGCGGGTCGGCACATGATCGACCTCGCCCGCACCATGGCGATCCCGCGGCTGGTCGCGTCGCATTTCGTCGACAATCCGGCGTCGGGATCGGTGCTCCGCAAGCTCGGCTTCCGCCCCACCGGACGGCAGGTCGAGCGCGCCAGCCGCGGTCGCGGAGCGAGCGCCCCGACGATCGAATATGCGCGCGACATTGCGGCGCCGGGGAATGACAAGGATGGCAGCGACGAACCGGTCGCCATGCTTGGCAAACCGCGATGGCCCGCCGAAATGCGCGAGGACTGGCGCCTGCAGGCAGCCTGACCCGGCGCCGCGCGGCAACGGTGCTGTGCGGCGCCGCGCGGGGGGTTCAGCGCCCGAGCTTGCCCGCCATGCCGAGGATATCGTCGAGCGGATTGCCGTCACCGTCGAGGTCGAGCATGCCCGCCAGGCCGCCAAGCCCGCCGGCGGCCGACGGTGCGGCCCCGCCGCCGACCGCGCCGCCAAGGATATTGCCGAGCATTCCGCCCAGCCCGCCGCTGCCCCCGGCGCCGCCCAGCATGCCGCCCAGACCGCCGCCCGGCGCCTCGCCGCCCTGTTTTGCCATATAACCCGCAACCATCATCGCGAGGATCGGCAGCATTTTCTTGAGCAACCCCGAATCGAGCCCGGTTTGCGCCGCCGCCTGCCCTGCGACGGTGCGGCTGACGTCCTTCGACCCGAAAATCTGGCCGAGCACTTCGTTACCCGGCGCGGCCGGGGTCGGTTGCGATCCCAGCACCGCATCGAGCAGCCCGCCGCCGCCCAGCTGGCCGAGCAAGCCGCCAAGCCCCTCGACCCCGCCCGATTGCGCCTGTTTCTTGAACCCGCCGAGGATCGCCGGCAGCAGCGCTTCGACGCCCTGTCTGGCCATCGCGGGCGGAATGCCCAGATCCTTCGCCATCGATTCGATGCCGCCGGCCTGCGCCAATATATCGGTGAGGTTCATCGCTTGTCTCCCGCTGGGACGCCTTTCGGTCCGCGCCCATGCGCCGACTATAGCAGCGCGGCCGCACACCGCGAGCCGTTCATTTCGCTGTCATTTTCAGATGCATAGTCCTAGCCTCCGGTTGTCCGACTCGCCTTTTCCGGGATGAGCCGCGCTTGAGTGGGAGTGAAATCATGGGCATCTTCAGCAGCATCAAGGACGCGATTTTCGGCAAGAAAGCCGCCGCCGCGCAGCCCGCCGCGCCGGCTGCGCCGAACCCGGTCGGCAGCGCGCTCGACGCCGCGACGAGCGCCATGGCCGCAGCCGCCGCGGCACCGCCCGCCGAGGTCGATGTCGACGCGATTCTGACCGCCGAGGCCGCAGGAAAGGACCTCAACTGGCGCACCTCGATCGTCGATCTGATGAAGCTGCTCGACATCGATTCGAGCCTTGCCAACCGCAAGGAGCTGGCGACCGAGCTTGGCTATACCGGCGCGCTCGACGGCAGCGCGGAGATGAACATCTGGCTGCACAAGGCAGTGATGCGGGAACTCGCCGCGAACGGCGGCAAGGTGCCTGCCGATCTGACCGACTGACCCTGCTTTGATCCTCCCTGTGCCGCAGGCACGGGGAGGTGGCAGCCCGCAGGGCTGACGGAGGGGCCATAACGCGACGTGGTCGCCCCTCCACCATCCTTCGGATGGTCCCCCTCCCCACGGCTTCGCCGCAGGGAGGATATGGTTCCCATTGACCCGCGGCGCGCGCCGCCTAGACAGGTTTCAGCCGAAACAAAGTCGCAAGGGAGCCGCCGCGTGCATCAGAGCCTGTCCACCCCGTTCACCCGCCGCCAGACGCTTGCCACGTTCGGCGCGGGTGCAACAACGACTCTGCTAGCAGGATGCGCCTCCAGCCGCCGCCCCTACCAAGGCATGCTTCCAGCCGATGACGCGGAAGCCGCCAATCAATTGCTCTCATCAATAGCCGACAATCTGCTCGCCCTGTCGCCCGAAAGCGCAACGTCGCTGGGCATCGACACCGGCGCCCGCGCCGCCGAACGCGGCAAACTGTCCGATCGCTCGGCGGCCGGACAACAGGCGGTCGCGAACACGCTGAAAGCCGACCTGGCGCGGGTCCGCGCGTTCGACAAGGCGGGCGTCAACCATGCGACGCGCACCAGCCTGGCGGTTGTCGAAAGCGCCTATGACGTCGCGCTCGCGGGCTTTGCCCTGCCCTATGGCGACGTCGCGGTCGGCGGGTGGCGCAACACCCCCTATGTCGTGATCCAGAATGTCGGCGCCTATATCGACGTGCCGCGCCTGCTGACCAGCGACCAGCCGGTCAAGACAAGCGTCGATGCCGAGGCCTATCTGGCGCGCTTGGGCGCCTTTGCCGGCGCGCTCGACGGCGAAACCGGGCGGCTGAAGGACGCCGAAAGCCAGGGTCTGATCGCCCCCGGCTTCCTGATCGACAAGGCGCTGCCGCAGATGGAGGCGACGCTGGCCGACGCGCGTCGCGGCGGTAGCATCGCCGACAGCTTGGCCGCGAAAACGCGCGAAGCGGGGCTGGCGGGCGACTGGCGCGCCCGCGCCGCTGCGATTGCCGAGGGGCCGGTGGCGGCTGCGCTCGAACGGCAGATCGCCGCGTTGCGCGCACAACGCCCGCGCGCAACGATGGACGCGGGGCTGTGGGCGCGGCCCGGCGGCGACGAATGGTATGCGTGGGGGCTGCGCGCGAGCACCACGACGCGGATGACCCCCGACGAGATTCACCGCATGGGGCGCGAAGAGCTGGCCGACCTGCAAGGGCAGATGGACCCGATCCTGAAGCGACTGGGCTATACGCAGGGGTCGGTCGGCGACCGGATGAACGCGCTGGCCAAGGATCCGCGCTTTCAATTCCCGAACAATGACGCGGGCCGCGCCGAGATCATGGCCTATATCCAGACCTGGCTCGGCAAGATCCGCGCCGAAATGCCGCGCGCCTTCCGCACCCTGGTGCGCGGCAATGTCGAGGTGAAACGCCTGCCGCTCGCCGAGGAGCCCGGCGCGCCCGCGGCCTATGGCGGCGCGGGGTCGATCGACGGTAGCATTCCCGGCAAATTCTGGATCAACCTGCACACCACCGACCTGCACAGCAAATATTCGCTGCCTGACCTGACCTTTCACGAGGCGATTCCGGGCCATGTCTGGCAGGGCGAATATGCCAACCAGATGCCACTCATTCGCACGATGCTGGCGTTCAACGCCTATTCGGAAGGCTGGGCGCTCTATGCCGAGCAGCTGGCCGATGAATTGGGGCTCTACGACGATTTCGAGGTCGGGCGGCTGGGTTATCTCCAGTCGCTGGCGTTCCGCGCCTGCCGCCTGGTCGTCGACACCGGCCTCCACGCCAAGCGCTGGACGCGCGAGCAGGCGGTCGCGTTCTTCGTCGAGGAAAATGGCTCGAACCCGCTCGAGGTCGCGAGCGAGGTCGACCGCTATTGCAGCTGGGCCGGTCAGGCGTGCGGGTACAAGGTCGGGCATAGCGAGATCGTGCGGCAACGCGGCCTTGCGCAAACGGCGCTCGGGCCGAAATATGATCTGCGCGATTTCAACAATCTCGTGGTCGAGGGCGGCAACGTCCCGCTCGACGTGCTGGCGCAGAATGTCGACGCCTATGTGGCGGGGACGAAGGGGTGATGTGGAGCGGCGTATCTGCCGCCGTTACACTATTGTTTTCGCCTGCAACGCCGCCTCCAAATGGCTGCCCTGAAACCAGCGCCGTCGCAGAGCGAGTGATAGGGGAAATCGCATCTAAGGTGCCTCCTTCGACCGGCAAGGCTGGAAATCTTATCTATGAGCCCATCGCGCTCCCGATGCTGGGCGGGATTGCAACAAAGGCAATGCCGCCGAGAATGGGAGTAAGAGGATTGCCTCCCTATTTGTGGCAAGTACATTTCACGCTGTCCGGAAATGTCGCCGAACATCAACCAGCTTTCCTCGCAGCGCATCCTAGCCGCGGCAGATTCATATCGACTTGCAAGACTAGCGGCTGCACTTGGGTAGCCTCGAACATGAGCCTTGGACTTCAGTCAGCCAAACCCGGACACCTCTATTGGGCACTGCTTGGTCTCGATCCCAACGACGGCAAGCCGCTGCTCATGTGCCGCTACCGTGGTCCGACATAGCTTCGAGCATCGGCCCGAAATCATGGAAGCGGCGCGAGGTCAGGTTCGACAAAACCCCGCCGGGCCTCCACCGAAAACAACAAGTCGCGGCTGTAGAAGCGCAGCGGCCAGTCGCGGTGACCGACGTCGGATAGCAGCATCGCATTGACGCGCCCCACGAGGCTCGTTTCGCTTGTCTCTGACAAGAACCGCCGCACGCCCGCGACATAGGCGCGGGTGATGCTGTCGTGATAGCCCTGTGTGTCGTCGTTCACTCCGCCGACGCTTTCGTTATAGCGGCGGATAATGCCTGCGATTTCGGCATCGACATCGATGTCGGGCCGCTCGCTGAGCAGCCACAGGCAGGCGCCCAGATGCGCCTCGTGCGTCCACGCCGCGCGCGGGAGGGTGCAGACGAGCAACCCTTCGCCGAGCGCGCGGATGTCAGTGTCGCGCTCGAACAGGCGCGGGGAAAATTCGGTGGTCATTGTCCGGTCCTTCCGGGTGAATTGCCACCCGGAAGTTATCCGGGCAAATTATGCTGCGACGGCCGCCTGCGGTGCCGCTTGGCGGACGCCTTCGTCGACATGATCCGCAAATTGCGCGAAATTGTCGATGAATTGGCCGACCAGCGTTTGCGCGGTGCGGTCATAGGCGGCCTTGTCGGCCCACGCTTCGCGCGGATCGAGCAGCGCGCTGTCGACGCCGGGAACCGCGACCGGAACCATGAAGCCGAAGTTCGGATCCTTGCGGAATTCGGCGTCGTTGAGGCTGCCGTCGAGCGCGGCGTTGAGTAGCGCGCGCGTCGCCTTGATCGGCATCCGCTTGATGCCGTCCATCGTCGCCATGCCGCCGGTCCAGCCGGTGTTGACCAGCCAGCACTGGACGCCGCCCTTGGCGATGCGCTCTTTCAGCAGATTGCCATAGACCGACGGGTGGCGCGGCATGAACGGGGCGCCGAAGCAGGTCGAGAAGGTCGCCTCGGGCTCGGTCACGCCGATTTCGGTCCCCGCGACGCGCGCGGTATAGCCCGACAGGAAGTGATACATCGCCTGGTCGGGGGTCAGCTTCGCGATCGGGGGCAGCACGCCATAGGCATCGGCAGTGAGCATGATGATATTCTGCGGCACAGGCCCCATATTCTGTTCCGAGGTGTTCGGAATGAAATCGATCGGGTACGAACCGCGGCTGTTCTCGGCGAGGCTCGCGTCGTCGAAATCGAGTTCGCGGGTCACCGGATCGATCACGACATTTTCGAGCACGGTACCGAAGCGCTTCGTCGTCGCGAAAATCTCGGGCTCGGCCTCGGGCGACAGGCGGATCATCTTGGCGTAGCAGCCGCCCTCGAAATTGAAGACCGCGGTGTCCGACCAACCATGTTCGTCGTCGCCGATCAGCGTGCGCGAGGCGTCGGCCGACAAGGTGGTCTTGCCGGTGCCGCTGAGTCCGAAAAAGACCGCGGTGTCGCCGTTCGGACCCATGTTGGCCGAACAGTGCATCGGCATCACGCCCTTTGCCGGGAGCAGATAGTTGAGGATGCCGAACACCGACTTTTTCATTTCGCCGGCATATTGCGTGCCGCCGATCAGGATCAGCTTTTCGGTGAAACTGACCGCGATCACCGTTTCGGTGCGCGTGCCGTGCTTCGCCGGATCGGCGCGGAAGCTCGGCAGGTCGATGATCGTATATTCGGCCGCAAATGCCGCCAGCTCCTCGGCCGTCGGGCGGCAAAGGAGCGTGCGGATGAACTGGCTGTGCCAGGCAAATTCGGTGATGACCTGCACCCCGACGCGGTGCTCGGGCTGCGAGCCGCCGAACAGCTGCTGGCGATAGAGACGCGGGCGATCGGCCAGATGCGCGAAGAAGTCGTCCTTGAGCGCCGCGAAATGCTCGGGGGTCATCGGGACGTTGGTCTTGCCCCACCAGATGGTGTCCGCCGTCTCGGCGTCCTGAACGATGAACTTGTCCTTGGCGCTGCGGCCGGTGTGCTTGCCGGTCGCCACGACCAGCGGGCCGTCCTTGGCGAGCAGGCCTTCGCCATGACGAATGGCATCCTCGATCAGCGCCGAAGTGCCCCAGTTCTCGGCGACCTCCGCCTGCGTTTCGACCGCAACATTGCCGATCACAACCTTCGTCATAGCCTTGCCTTTCCCAATCGCGCCGCAGCCCCGTTGCATAGGTATGCGAAGCCTGCCGCGCAAAAGGGGAGGCCCGCATTGACATGGGTGCCGACGTGACGCCGATTCCGTAAATTAAGGGTCGCGTTAGCGAGGATGGGGGAGGAGGTCAAAAGATTCCAGCGCGCGGGCGCGGCCAGCCGAGGCGGTTGTCGGTCGACCGCGGATCGGCTAGCGCTGTGCCACGCCTCGCCAACGGAAAGAGCATGACGGCAACCATCGCGCTGGTCGACGACGACCGCAACATCCTGCAATCCCTGTCGATCGCGCTGCAGGCCGAGGGGTTCGTCACGCGCGTCTATTCGGACGGCGAGGCCGCCCTCAAACCGCTGATCGACAATCCGCCCGACCTTGCCGTCTTCGACATCAAGATGCCTCGGATGGACGGGCTCGAACTGCTGCGGCGGCTGCGCGAGAAAAGCCAGCTGCCGGTGATCTTCCTGACCAGCAAGGACGACGAGATCGACGAGGCTCTGGGGCTCGCGATGGGCGCCGACGATTATATCGCGAAGCCTTTCTCGCAGCGGCTGGTGATCGCGCGCATCCGCGCCATCCTGCGCCGCGTCGAGCTGAACCGCGCGCCGCCGAACGGCGACGACGAACCGGTGAGCGAGCCGATCACCCGCGGGCGGCTGGAAATGGATCCGGCGCGGCACAAGGTCAGCTGGGACGGCAAGGACGTCACCCTGACCGTCACCGAATTCCTGATCCTCGAAACGCTCGCCAGTCGCCCCGGCATCGTGCGCAGCCGCAACCAGTTGATGGACGCCGCCTATCAGGACGACGTCTATATCGACGACCGCACGATCGACAGCCACATCAAGCGCCTGCGCCGCAAGTTCCGCGAGGTTGATCCCGATTTCGACGCCATCGCCACCTTGTATGGCGCCGGCTATCGCTTTGCCGACGATGGCTGATCCGCGCTCCCCCGACGCGAGCGCCGCCGAGCAGGAGGAGGCACCGCTGGTCTGGTCGGCGCGCTGGTCGCTGACGACGCGCATCCTGGCGGTCAACGTGCTCGCCGTCGCGCTGCTCGCGGGCGGCTTTTATTACCTCGACACCTATCGCAGCCGCCTGGTCGACACGCGGATCGAGGTCATGAAGGATCAGCTGGCGCTGCTCGACCGCGCGCTCGAGGCGGCGCGCCCCGGCCAGCGCGAGCGGCTGATCACCGAATTCACCGCCGCGACCGAATCGCGGCTGCGTTTCTATGCCGCCGACGGCCGCCTGCTGTCGGACAGCTTTGCCACCGGACCGGTAACCTATACCTTGCGCGATCCCAATCTGCAGGCGTGGCAGCGCGACGCCGCGCGCGCGATGGACCGCGGCATCGACTGGATCGTCGGCGCCCCGACCTACCCCGACTTTCGCGAACCCGCGGTCGACCGTGCCGCGGCCTGGCCCGAAGTGATCGAGGCGCAGCGGTCGGGCGATATGGCGGTGCGCTTTCGCTATGCCCCCGAACGGACCCCGCTGTTGAGCGCCGCCGCGGTGGTCGACCTGGGCGCGCAACAAACGGTATTGATGACGCTGAACGCGCGCGACATCACCCGCACCGTGCGCGCCGAACGTTTCCGCCTCGCGGTGGTCGTTGCGATGGTGCTGATCACCTCGATCCTGCTATCGCTCTTCCTTGCCCGCACGATCGTCCGGCCGCTGCGGCGGCTGGCGCGCGCCGCGGTGCGCGTGCGCCTTGGCCGCGCGCGCGAGGTCGTCGTCCCGCGCCTGCCCAGCCGCCGCGACGAGATCGGCACGCTGGCTCGCGCCTTGTCGGACATGACGCAGGCGCTGCGCCAGCGGATCGATGCGGGCGAGCATTTCGCCGCCGACGTGACGCACGAACTCAAGAACCCGATCGCGTCGGTGCGTTCGGCGATCGAGGGGCTTGGCCGCGTCACCGATGACGCGCAGCGCGCGCAGCTGCTCGCGATCGCCGACGAGGACGTCCGGCGACTCGACCGGCTGGTGAGCGATATCAGCGAGGCGAGCCGCGTCGACGCGCAATTGTCGCGCACCCTGTTCGAACCGATCGACGTCGGGATGATGATCGAATCGATGCTGGCGGCGCGCCAGGCCCGGATCGATGCCGACGTGCCGCACCCGCGACTCGCCTTTGCCCGCCCGCGCAAGGGCACGACGCTGGTGATGGGCGACGGCCACCGGCTGGAACGCGCGATCGACAATGTGATCGACAATGCGATCAGCTTTTCGCCGCCGACGGGGCTTGTGTGCATCGCGGCGACGCGGCTGGGCGACGAGGTGCATGTCCGTGTCGACGACGACGGCCCGGGGATCGACCCCGCACAGCGCGAGGCGATTTTTCGCCGTTTTCACAGCGATCGCCCGGCCGGCGAAGCCTTTGGCCGTCATAGCGGACTGGGACTCGCCATCGCACGCACGATCATCGAGGGACATAATGGCACGATCAGCGCGCGCGACCGCGACGACGGCAAGCCGGGCGCCAGCCTGCTGATGACCCTGCCCGCCAGCGACGACGGAACCGGCTGATCCTCGCCCAACGCGGGCGGGGACGAAGTGCAGCCTATCGCCTTGCAGCCCCGCTTGGTCGCCGGTAAGCCTTGCGCCATGCTTCCGAGCCGGACCAGAACCGAAATCGTCAATATCCATGCCAGCTGCGTGACCGCGGGCAATGGCGGGGTGCTGATTCTGGGCAATTCGGGACAAGGCAAGTCCGACCTGGCGCTGCGCCTGATCGATCGCGGCGCGAAGCTGGTCGCCGACGACCGCTGCGACATCTGGTTCGACCGCGGCCGGCTGTGGTGCCGTCCCCCCGAAAATCTTGCCGGCAAGCTGGAAGTGCGCGGAATCGGCATTGTCGAGCGGCCGTGGACCGCGCCGGTACCGCTGGCGCTCGCGGTGCGGCTGACCGACCGTTACGACCGGATGCCCGCGGTCGGGCAGTTCGAAACCGTCGCGGGGCACCCCTTGCCCGCGCTGCTGCTGTCGGCATTCGAGGTGTCGGCGCCGATCAAGATATTGCTCGCGCTCGAACGGCTGGCGCCCGCGGCATGACCGCGCCAACCAACCCGGCCGCCGAGTCGCGGCTGCTCCTCGTCACCGGCTTGTCGGGCGCGGGCAAATCGACGGTGCTGAAAGTGCTTGAGGATCTGGGCTGGGAGGTCGTCGATAACCTGCCGCTGGCGCTGCTCGAGACGCTGATCGACGCGCCGGTCAAACGGGGCCAGGCCGGGCGGCCGCTGGCGGTCGGCATCGATAGCCGCAGCCGGGGCTTTCGCCCGGCGCTGCTCGTGCAGCGGATCAAGGCGCTGCGCGAGGACGGCGGCCGCGACATCCAGACGCTGTTTCTCGATTGCGCGGGCGCCGAGCTTGAACGCCGCTTTTCCGAAACGCGCCGCCGCCACCCGATGGCCGAGGACCGCCCCGCCGCCGACGGCGTCGCGCGCGAACGCGAGATGATGGAACCGCTGCGCCGCTGGGCCGAGCATGTCATCGACACCACCAATTACAGCAGCAACGATTTGCAGCAGGAGGTGCGCCAACGGTTCGGCGACGCCGACGACAATGAACCCGTGCTCAATATATTGAGCTTCGGCTTCGCGCGCGGGCTGCCGCGCAACGCCGATCTGGTGTTCGACATGCGCTATCTGCGCAATCCGCACTGGGACGCCAAATTGAAGCCCGGCACCGGGCTCGATGCCGACGTCGCCGCCTATGTAAGGGCCGACCCCGCCTATGAAGACAGCGTGGCGCAGATCGAACGGCTGATCCTGACCTTGCTGCCGCGGTATCGCGCAGAGGGTAAGAGTTATGTCACCATCGCCTTTGGTTGCACGGGCGGGCGCCACCGGTCGGTGCATGTCGCGGCGCGGGTCGCAGAAACGCTGCGCGCGTCCGGATATGAGCCAGCTTTGACCCACCGCAACCTTGACTCTGCCCCGCAAGATGCGCTTGAGGGCAAGCCCCCGCCCGCGCGATCCGCCGGTGGCGGGAAACCATAAGGGTCGACGACTGCATGCCGAACGATAAGGCTTTGCCGCTGCTGGGAATGGTGCTCGTCACGCACGGCCGCCTGGCCGAGGAAATGGTCCGGGCGATGGAGCATGTCGTCGGGCCGCAACGCGCCATTGCAACCGTGTGTATCGGCCCCAACGACAATATGGAAATGCGCCGCCGCGAAATCGCCGATGCGATTCGGGAGGTCGACGAAGGCCGCGGCGTCGTCATGCTGACCGACCTGTTCGGCGGCACCCCGTCGAACCTCGCGATCAGCCTGCTCGAAACGGGGCGCACCGAAGTCATCGCCGGGGTCAACCTGCCGATGCTCATTCGCCTGGAAAGCGCGCGCAAGTCGATGGAACTGCGCGCCGCGGTGATCGCGGCCAAGGAAGCCGGGCAGAAATATATTTCGGTCGCCTCCGAAATGCTGGGGGTCGGTTCGTGAATTCGGCGTCGGAAACGGTCGAGATCACCAACCAGCGCGGTCTCCACGCGCGCGCCAGCGCCAAATTCGTCACCTTCGTCAGCCGCCTCCCCGAAACCGTCTCGGTCGAGGTCGAAAAGGGCGGGTCGCGCGTCAACGGCACGTCGATCATGGGGCTGATGATGCTCGGGGCCGCGAAGGGCGATTCGATCACGATCCACACCAGCGGCGACGGCGCCGACGCCGCGCTGCTCAAGCTGGTCGGGCTGGTCAAGGACAGCTTTGGCGAGGATTGACGGCATGCGCCGTTCCACCATCGAAAGCCTGTCGAACCCGCTGGTCAAGCGGATGCGCCTGCTGCGCGAGAAGCGCCATCGCCGCGCCGAGGGATTGTTCCTCGCCGAAGGGCTGCGCATCGCGACCGAGGCGCGCGAGGCGGGAGTGCTGCCGCAATGGCTGTTCCTGGGTCCGGAGGGCGATGCGCATCCGCTGGCCGCGGCGCTGGCCGCCGACACGCTGGCGGCAGGCGGCGAGGTGATCGACACCACGCCGGCGATCCTGTCCAAATTGTCGGGCAAGGACAATGCGCAGACGGTGGTCGGCATCTACGCCGAACCCGCGACGACGCTGGCCGATCTCGATCGCTCCGCGGCGCCGATCTGGCTCGTTGCCGAGCGGCTGCGCGATCCCGGCAATCTCGGCACGATGCTGCGCACCGGCGACGCGGTCGGCGCGGGCGGGTTGATCCTGCTGGACGAATCGACCGATCCCTATGCGGTCGAAGCGGTGCGCGCGAGCATGGGGGCGATCTTTACCCAAAAGCTGGTGCAGGCACGCTGGGAGGAATTTCTGCCCTGGCTGCGCGGCGGGCCGGGGCAGCTGGTCGCGACCTGGCTGGGCAATGATACGCAGGATTATCAGGCGGTGCGCTACGCCGCGCCGACCTTCGTGCTCACCGGCAACGAATCGCAGGGGCTGCCCCCCGCCTATGCCGCCGCCGCCGACGTGCGGGTCAAAATGCCGATGCTCGGCAAGGCCGACAGCTTGAACGCCGCGGTCGCCACCGCGGTGATGGCCTACGAGGTACTGAACCAGCGGCGACGCTGAACCTCGGGCGGCATTTCGGTTCAGCTTCCGGCCAACATCATGCTATTATCGCGGCCTCGCTGTCCGTTCGCATCGAGCGACGCAAAGGAGCCTGAGATGATCCGCTTGTTGCCCCTGCTCGCGCTGCCCGCACTCGCCGCTTGCATGCCTGCCGACGCGCCGCCGCACAGCCCCGGCGAGACGCCCGCCGCCTATATGGCGCTCGGCACCGAACCCGGCTGGACGCTCGAGATCACGTCCGACCGGCTCAACTATGACGGCGATTATGGCGCGACCAAGATCGTCACCCCCAATCCGGGCGCGACCCCGATCAGCGGGGGCCGCCGTTTCGCCGCGGGACGCCTGTCGGTCGAGATCGTGGCGGGACCGTGCAGCGACGGGATGAGCGACCGGCGCTATGCCGACACGGTGCGCGTCGTCGCCGACGGGCGGACGCTCGAGGGGTGCGGTGGCGGTATCTTGCCACCCGACACGCTAGCGGGCAGCAACTGGACCTTTGTCTCGATTGCGGGAACACCGGTGGCGGCCGACCGGCCGACATCGCTGGCGTTCGAGACCGACCGGCTGAGCGGCAGCGTCGGGTGCAACCGCTTTTCGGGCGGTTATTCGCTGACGGGCGACACGCTGACCGCCGGACCGCTGATGGCGACCAAAATGGCTTGCCCCGGCGCCGGAATGGCGCAGGAAAGCGCCTTTTTCACGCTGATGCGCGGACCGGTGTCGCTGCGCTTTCCGACCGACGGGACGCTGGTGCTGACCGACGAAGGTGGACAGACGGCGGTGCTGAAACGGGTGATCTGAACCCTGATCGCGCAAACGGCACGCGACGTTCCTGCTCGTCATCCCGGCGAAGGCCGGGATCTCACCGGCTCAGCCTGGCGCACCGGCGAGACCCCGGCCTTCGCCGGGATGACGACTCAATCAAAGTAATTCATTCGCCGCCGTTCACTGCGCTGGGGGCCGCGGCGAGCTTCGCCAGCGGGCGCGCGGCCTGTTCGGCGACGGGCAGCACCTGGATTTCCTTGCCGCCGGTTTCGATATCGAGCGCCTCGAAGCGCTTGGCCTGCGTCAAAACCTGCGATTCGAAACTGCCGATAAAGGCGTTGTAGGCGCCGGTCGCAGAATCGAGATTCTTGCCGACGCGCGCGATGTGCGATCCCATCACCGACATCCGCGCATAAAGTTCCTTGCCCAGCGCCGCAATCTCGCGCGCCTGCCCCGCCAGTTTTTCTTGCCGCCACACCGCCGCGACGGTGCGCGCGATCGCGATCAGATTGGTTGGGGTGGCGAGCAGTACCTTGCGGTCGAACGCATAGTCCCACAGTTCATGGTCGTGATCGAGTGCGGCGGCGAGGAAATGTTCGCCCGGCACGAACATCACCACATAATCGGGCGTGTCGTCGAACTGGTTCCAGTAGCTTTTGGCGCCGAGCATGTTGACGTGATTCTTCATCGCCGCCGCATGCGCCGCCAGATGCGTCGCGCGCTCGCCCTCGTCGACCGCGCCGAACGCATCCTGATAGGCGTTGAGCGAGACCTTGGCATCGATCACCAGGCTCTGCCCGCCGGGCACCCGGACGATGACGTCGGGGCGCAGCCGCCCCCCCTCGCCGTCGGCGACGCTGACCTCGGTCTGGAAATCGGCATGTTCGGAGAGGCCGCAGCTTTCGAGGACGTTCTTGAGTTGTTGTTCGCCCCAGCGCCCGCGCGCCTTCGGCGCGTTACGCAGCGCGTTGACCAGCTTTGCGGCCTCGCTCGACACGCGCTCGGTCCCTTCGCGCATCGCCGCGATCTGGCCGTGGAGCAGGCCGAAGGCATCGCGCCGCTCGGCCTCAACCTTGCCGACGGCTTCTTCATATTTCTGCAATCGCTCGTGGACGGGGTTTAACAGCGCCTTCAAATTCTGCCCCGCGGTCGCTTCGCTTTCCTTGAAGCGTGCCTCGGCGCGCTCAAGGAATGCTTTCTGCGCCCCGTCGAGCATCGCCTGCCCAACCTCGCGGAATTGCGCGGTGAGCGCCGCCTGCGCGTCCTTGAGCTGCGCGATCTGCGCGTCGTGTGCGGCATCGCGCGCGCGCTGTTCGCTGAGCAGCGCGGCCAGCTGAATGTCGGCCGCCTTGCGCGCTTCGGCCTCGGCGGCCAAGTCGGTCACCGCGGCCTTGAACCGCTCCGCAAGCCCGTCGCGCTCCGCCTTGAGCACGCCCGCCTGCCGCCCCGCAAACAGCCAGCCGATCAGGCCGCCGAGGGCGAGGGCAACAAGGGCGACGACAAGCGATGTTCCATCCATAGCCAGAACATAGGACGAACGACATCCTTCTGGCTAGCCGCAAATTTGCTACACACCTACAGCATATAGATGGCGACATAGCGCAAGATCAGCGCGGCGAGGATGGCGATGCTCCAGCGGCGATCCTTGACTACCATCGCCGTCACCATCAGCGCGACGAGCACGACCGTCATGATCCACGCGATCGGCCGCGCCAGACTGGCCGCCAGATCGGGCTGCGACAGGTAAAAGCCGAGCTGGGCGCCGAGTAGCACGAGAAGCAGACCAAGCACGATCCGCCGGACGCGGAAATAATGGACGTCGAGATTGGCGAACCCCTCGGGATGCGAGGGAAAGACCAGCCGCGCGGCGAGGAAATAGACGCTGGCAAACGCCGCGACCGCCATCAGCGTGGTGTTCGACACCGTGATGCTGGTGCGCGCGGTCCACGCCGCACTCCAGAAGGACAAGAGGTCAAGCATCACGAAGATCGCGAGCAGCGGAGTCAACCACCCAATCGAAAAAGTCTCACGCTCGGCCTGCGCCGCGAAGCGCACCTCGAGCGCGCGGCCGAGCCCGCCGAGCAGCTCGACCATCGAAAGGCCGAGGAGCAGGCTGTAGAGCACAAAGACAAACTCGAAATCGCTCATCCCGCCCGCCACGTTTCCGGCAATATCGCCTGATAAGCCTCCATCCCCGGACCGCCGCCGACGATCACGCCTTGGGTCAGCAACCAGTAATGGCGGACGATCTCGGCCTGTTGTTCCAGCCCATAGCGTTCCAGCAGCCAGCCGGGTTTCAGGGTGTAGCTATAGGTCGCGAAGGGGTGGCGCATCAGCACCAGATACCAGCGCCCGCGCGTCTGCGCCTGCCACACATGGACCATTTCGTGGATGAACAGCCCTTTGAGCCGCTGCGACGCGGCGCTGAAATCGTCGCAGTACAGGTCGCCGTGCGGGTTGAAATGCAGGCTGCCCATCGGCGCCATCACGACATGGCGGGGCTGGAAAAAGATCCATTTATGGTGACAGACGCGCACGCGCTCGTAGGCGATCGCGTCGCCGAACACAGTGCGGGCGAGCGCGACCTCGCCGCTGGTCAGGGGCCGCGAGGCGCGCGCCATCGGCGCTTACTGCTTGGCTGCGTCGGCCGCCGCCTTGTCCTCGCCCTTGTCCTCGCCCTTGTTCTCACCATGCCCCATCGCGTCATGGTCCATCGCCGCTTCGCCGGTCGCGCCCTCTGCAGGCTTGATCACCATGTCGAACAGGATGCGTTCATTGTTGTTGTTGGTAAAGACGAACGCCATTGGCAATTTGCCGGCGCGCACTGCGGCGCCGTTGATGCCCCAGATCATCAGATGCTTGCCGCCCTGTTTGAACACCAGCTCGCCCTTGGCGGGGACATCGGCGCTGGTGATCGGCTTCATCGTCATGACGCCGTTTTCGCGGAGGCTTTCGTGCATTTCGACACGCTGCGCGAGGTCGGCGGTCACCGCCACCAGCTGCACCGGCTGCGGACCGCCCTGCACCCGGAAATAGCCGACGGCGGGCCGGTCGGGTGTCGCGCCCATGACGATATGGCCGCTGACGACATTGAGCGGCTTGGGAGCGCCCAGCTTGTCCCCGCAGGCGGACAGGGTCAGTGCGGTGGCGGCAAGAGCGGCAAGGGCGAAGGCTTTCATGGCGGGAGACTCCGTAACAGCGCGGGATTTCCTGTCCCCGATAAGCCGTCAAAGCTCTTGTGCCAAGGATTAGCGCACCTATATCGCGCCCAGAACCCCATGTCCGGCGTGCCTTTTCAGGGCGCCGCAGAAGCAACAAGGACGAGTATAAATGGCAAAAGTGATCGGGATCGACCTCGGCACCACCAACAGCTGTGTCGCGGTGATGGAAGGCGGCAAGCCCAAGGTTATCGAAAATGTCGAAGGCACGCGGACGACCCCGTCGATCGTCGCCTTCGCGAAGGACGGCGAGCGCCTGATCGGCCAGCCGGCCAAGCGCCAGGCGGTCACCAACCCCGAAAACACCATCTTTGCGGTGAAACGCCTGATCGGCCGCCGTTTCGACGATCCGATCACCAAGAAGGACACCGAACTGGTCCCCTATACCATCGTCAAGGGCACCAACGGCGACGCGTGGGTCAAGGCGGGCGGCGAGGATTATTCGCCCTCGCAAATTTCGGCCTTCATCCTGCAGAAGATGAAGGAAACCGCCGAAGCCTATCTGGGCGAAAAGGTCGAGCAGGCGGTGATCACCGTTCCCGCTTACTTCAACGACGCCCAGCGCCAGGCGACCAAGGACGCGGGCAAGATCGCGGGCCTCGAAGTGCTGCGCATCATCAACGAGCCGACCGCGGCGGCGCTCGCCTATGGCCTCGACAAGACCGAGAACAAGACGATCGCGGTCTATGACCTTGGCGGCGGTACGTTCGACATCTCGATCCTCGAGGTGGGCGACGGCGTGTTCGAGGTGAAGTCGACCAATGGCGACACCTTCCTGGGCGGCGAAGATTTCGACAGCAAGCTCGTCGAATATCTGGCCGATGGCTTCAAGAAGGACGAAGGCATTGACCTGCGCGGCGACAAGCTGGCGCTCCAGCGCCTGAAGGAAGCCGCCGAAAAGGCGAAGATCGAGCTGTCGTCGGCCGCGACGACCGAGGTCAACCTGCCCTTCATCACCGCCGACGCCAATGGGCCGAAGCACCTCGTCAAGACGATCACCCGCGCCGACCTGGAAAAGCTGGTCGAGGAACTCGTCAAGCGCACCCTCGAGCCGTGCAAGAAGGCGATCAAGGACGCCGGCGTCAGCGCCAAGGACATCGACGAAGTCGTGCTGGTCGGCGGCATGACCCGCATGCCGCGCGTGCGCGAAGTCGTGAAGGATTTCTTTGGCAAGGAACCGCACACCGGCGTGAACCCCGACGAAGTCGTCGCGATCGGCGCCGCGATCCAGGCGGGCGTGCTGCAGGGCGACGTCAAGGACGTGCTGCTGCTCGACGTGACGCCGCTGAGCCTCGGCATCGAGACGCTGGGCGGCATCATGACCAAGATGATCGACCGCAACACGACGATCCCGACCAAGAAGAGCCAAGTCTATTCGACCGCCGACGACAACCAGTCGGCAGTGACGATCCGCGTGTTCCAGGGCGAGCGCGAAATGGCGCAGGACAACAAGCTGCTCGGGCAGTTCGACCTGGTCGGCATTCCCCCGGCGCCGCGCGGCGTGCCGCAGATCGAGGTGACCTTCGACATCGACGCCAATGGCATCGTGTCGGTCCACGCCAAGGACAAGGGCACCGGCAAGGAACAGCAGATCAAGATCCAGGCTTCGGGTGGCCTCAGCGACGCCGACATTGACCAGATGGTCAAGGACGCCGAGCAGTTCGCCGAAGAGGACAAGCAGCGCCGCGAAGCAGCCGAGGCGAAGAACAACGCCGAAAGCCTGATCCATTCGACAGAACGCCAGATCGCCGAGCATGGCGACAAGGTAGACGCGGGCCTGAAGTCCGAGATCGAAGCCGCGATCGCCGAAGCCAAGACCGCGGTCGAAGGCGGTGACAGCGCAGCGATGACCGAAAAGAGCCAAGCGCTGGCGCAGGTCGCGATGAAGCTGGGCCAGGCGATCTACGAAAAGGAACAGCAGGCGGCCGCAGCCCCCGGCGGCGGCGAGGCTGGCGAGACGAAGGCCGACGAAGATGTCGTCGATGCCGAATTCTCCGAAGTCGAAGACGACAAGAAGTAAAGGCTGTCCTTCCATGCCGTTCGTGCTGAGCTTGTCGAAGCACCGTCCTTTCTCTTCCGCTGTGAAGAAAGAACGGCCCTTCGACAGGCTCAGGGCGAACGGATATGGGTGGGCGCGCTAGGGGCCGATAGATAATGTCGCTCGACATCGATTATTACGAACTGCTCGAATGCGAACGCACCGCCGACGATGCGACGCTGAAGGCCAGTTATCGCAAGCTGGCGATGAAATATCACCCCGACAAGAATCCGGGGTGCAAGGACAGCGAAGCGCGCTTCAAGGCGATCAGCGAGGCCTATGACTGCCTGCGCGATCCGCAAAAGCGCGCCGCTTATGACCGGTTCGGCAAGACCGGCGGTCCCAACGGCTTCGGCGGCGGCAACGCCGATTTCGGCGATATCGGCGATATTTTCGAATCGATTTTCGGTTCGGCGTTCGGTGGCGGGCGCCAGCAGCGCGGCCCGGCGCGCGGCGCCGACCTGCGATACGACATGGAGATCCGGCTGGAGGATGCCTTCACCGGCATCACGCGCGAAATCCAGGTCGATGTCGCGGCGCGCTGCGACGCGTGCGACGGTTCGGGCGCAAAACCCGGTACCCAGACGAGCCGCTGTTCGACCTGCGCCGGCCACGGCAAGGTGCGCGCGCAGCAGGGCTTTTTCATGGTCGAGCGCACCTGCCCGACCTGCCAGGGCGCGGGCGAGGTCATCGCCGATCCGTGCAATTCATGTCACGGCGAGGGCCGCGTCGACCGCCGCAAGACGCTGACCGTCAACATCCCCGCCGGGGTCGACGAAGGCACGCGCATCCGCCTGTCGGGTGAGGGCGAGAGCGGCGCGCGCGGTGCGGCGCCCGGCGACCTCTACATCTTTCTGCACATGGCACGGCACAAGGTGTTTGAACGCGAGGGCACGACATTGTTCACCCGCGCCCCGATCAGTTTCACCACCGCGGCGCTAGGCGGCGAGATCAGCATCCCCGGCCTCGACGGTACGCGGCACGACATCAACATTCCCGCGGGCATCCAGTCGGGCAAGCAATTGCGCCAGCGCGGCGCCGGCATGCCGGTGCTGAACGGCCGCGGCCACGGCGACCTGGTCGTCCAGATCGACGTCGAAACCCCGACGCGGCTGAGCGCCCGGCAAAAGGAACTGCTGCGCGAATTCCGCGAGACCGAAACCGGCGACGAATGCCCGGCGAGCCAGGGCTTTTTCGGCCGCATCAAGGATATGTGGGACGATCTGACGGATTAGGTTACCCGTCGCCCCCGCCTTCGCGGGGGCCACAGTCGCTTATCCGATTTCCCCTCTTAGCTCCGCAATCAGCGCCGTCACCTTCGGCAGCCGCCCCTCCTCCTCATCTAGTATCGCGTGGAAGGCGCGGCGCTTGGTCGCTGCGAGCTCGTCGGCGCTCAGCGCGCCGGTCACGCTGCTCGCGACAATGTCGATCAGCCGGTCGGCGCCGTGCAGCCGCCCCCACAGATAGTCATTCTCGCGGTAGGCGCGGCTGAAAAAGGCGCCAAAGCTGTTGAACTCGATGCCCTTGAGCATCGCCGCCGCGCCGCCGGTGCGGATCGCGGTCGCATCCGACGGCGAGATGCGGTCGATCTTGATCGGGTCGAACTCGTCAAACCCCTCGCCCTGGAGCAGCGGCAGGGTCGCAATGTCGTAAAAGGGATAACCGAGATAGGCGAGCAGCAGCGTCCGCCGGTCGTCCTTGGGCAGCGCCGCCAGCCCGGCGGCGATCAATATATCGGCTTCGGCATCGGCCGCCACCAGATCGCGGCGTGCGGCCATCGCGTCGATCCAGTCGCCGGGCGTCGCATCGGCGGCGATGTCCAGCCCGGCGAGCCAATGGTCGCCTTCGCGCTCCAGATAGAGGCCGAGCGCGGCGAAAATCGCCTTGCGCATGTCCTCGCACACCGGATCGCGCCCGTCGCGCGTCGCTTCGACCGCGGCATCGAGCTCGCGCGCCAGAAAGCGCAGGCGGCGGATCCGGAACCCCAGGTCGTGGATGCGGAAAAAGTCGATCGCATCGCCGCTGGCCCCCGCTCCCTTGCGCCCCGAAATGCGGTCGAGGCCGCGCGCGCGCACCTCGTCCCACAAAGCGCGGCGGCGGTTCGCGCGATGGACCTCGCCTTCCGCGGGCGACAGCCGGTCGATCGTCCGTACCAGTTCCTCGACCACCGCCGACAATTTGAGGTGGCCATAGGGGGCATAGGCAAATCCGGCGCGCGCCGCGGCCTGTTCCTGCGCCCGCGCGCGCCATTTGGCGAGCCGCGCGGGGGTCGGCGTGTCGAGAAAAAAGGTCGTGCCGAACAGCGCCGCCACTTGCTCCTCGACCTCGACCTTCATCGCGTCGACGACGCGCTGCATCCGGCGGATCCGGCGCGACATGCCCTCGATCGCCTCGACATTGTCGCGGATCGGCTGTTCGCGCGGAATTTCGGACAGCGCGCCGAGAATCGTCGAAAGGAAACCCGGCAGGCGCGGTTCGCCGCCGTCGGCCCTGTCGCGGGCCTTGCCAAAGCTGATCGAGCGGAAATCGGGCTTAGGGTCGATATAGACGAAACGCCGGTCGATCTCGCGCCGCGCCGGGCGCTGCTTGAGCGCCGCGATGGCCGGACGGAACGGTGCGTTTGCCAGCACCGACCCGTCGATCAGCACCCGGTCGGCGGCATCGGCCTCGCCGCTCGCCGGCAGCTGGACGCGCAGAAAGGCGTCGCGCGACGGCCAGGCAACCGCGCGCTTTTCGATCACCCGGTCGATTTCGCGCAACGTGAAGGGCGGAAAGGCGCCCGGGAAACTGGCCGTCGCGCGCGCCGCCGCCGCGAGCGCGGGCACATCGGCCAGATCGGCGCCCGGCGCGCCGCCGCGGCGAAATTGCAGGATCAACCGATGTTCCTGTTCACTGACCCGCGGCGGGCTGTTGAGCGACAACGGCATGCTGTGTCCGGCAAAATCGGTGACCGAAACAAACAGGTCGACCGGCTGGCCGTCGGGGACCAGCGCCGGTCCCGGCGGGCCCGCGTCCATCGCGGCAAAGGCGTCGAACAGCAGGCCCGAAAAAATCTCGCCGCCGAACGGCGGTTCGAACCAGCGCGCCCGGACGAAGCGCGACAGCTTCGCGCGCACCTCCTCCTGCGCCGCCGCGCCCACCGTGCGGTCGATGACATTGCCGCGTTTCTTCATCGCCCAGCCGGCGATCGGCACTGCCCAAAATTTGGTCGCGGCGGACAGCGGCCGCGCGTCGGGATCGAGCAGGCTGTCGACATCGGCGTCGCCCAGCCACAAATCGGTGAGCGGGTCGAGCGACTGGCCGGTCGCGAGCGCGCGCGCCAGGAAAATGCCGTTGATGCCGCCCGCGCTGGCGCCCGCGACGATGTCGGTCAGAATGCGGAGCCGCACCGCGCTGTTCGCCTCGATCGCGGCGATCAGATCGCGATAGACGGCGCACGAGCCGTCGACTGCGCGCCGCTCGTGGAAGGCGCGCGATGCGGCGGCGAGCCGCCAGACCTCCTTCGTAATGCCGTGCATGTAGACGGCGAGGCTGATGCCGCCGTAGCAAATCAGGGCGAAGCGCAGTTCCTTTTCCTGCATGGCCAGCGTGATAGCGCGGTTTCGCGATCCGCGTCACCCCTGCGCGGGGTATCTGTTTTGGGGTGGGGAGCTGCCACAAACTCCTCTCCCCTTGTGGGAGAGGATAGCGCAGCTTGCTCCGTCAGGAGCTAGCGAAGCTTGGTGAGGGGGTGGACGCCAGCACGCGCAAACCCCCTCTCAACTGCGGCTAGGCAGCGAAGCTGCCAAGCCTTCGTATCTCTCCCACAAGGGGAGAGAAGAAGAATGGGCTATGTCCGCAACCGGTCGTTTCCGGTCATAGCCTGACCTCGACGCTTTCCTATTTTACCCGCCACCCTATATCCTCCCCCATCCATGACCCGCGCCCGCGTTCTCCTGCTTACTGCCGCCCTCGGCCCGCTCGACTATCGCGTCCCGCAGGGCAGCGATGCGCCGCCCGGCAGCGTCGTCATCGCCCCGCTCGGCCCACGGCGGATGGGCGGGGTGGTGTGGGAAGACAGCGCTTTCGGAGCGCCCGACGCGGTCGGCGACAATCGCCTCCGCAACCTCTATGAAGTCGTGTCCGTGCCGCCGATCGCCGCGCCGCTGCGCCGCTTGGTCGAATGGACGAGCGACTATTATCTCGCCCCGCCGGGGTCGGTGCTGCGCATGGTGTTGCCCGGGGTCGCCTTTGCCGACGCCAAGCGCCCGATCGTCGAATATCGCGCCACCGGCGAATTGCCTGCCCGGATGACCCCTCAGCGCACCGTCGCCATCGAAAAGATCGGCGAACGGCAGGGGCTGGTGCGCGAACTTGCCGCGCTGGCCGAGGTCAGCGAGGCGGTGATCCGCGGCCTGGTCAACAGCGGTGCGCTTGAAGCGGTAACGGTATCGGCTGACCAGCCCTACCCCGACCCCGACCCGGCTTTCGCCCCGCCCGACCTGTCCGCCGAACAGACCGCCGCCGCGGCGCAGCTAACCAGCGCGGTTTCCGCCGCAAAATTCGAGACGCTGCTGCTCGACGGCGTCACAGGATCGGGCAAGACCGAAGTCTATATGGAGGCGATCGCCGCCGCGATCGACGCGGGCAAGCAGGCGCTCGTCCTGCTCCCCGAAATCGCGCTGACCGAACCGATGCTCACCCGCTTCGCGGCGCGCTTCGGCTGCGAGCCGGTGGCGTGGCACTCGGGACTGCGCTCAACCGAACGCCGCCGTGCCTGGCACGCGATCGCCAGCGGTGAGGCAAGGATCGTCGTCGGTGCGCGCTCGGCCCTGTTCCTGCCTTATGCCCGGCTCGGCGTCATCGTCGTCGATGAGGCGCATGAGACGAGCTTCAAACAGGAAGACGGGGTCCATTATCACGCCCGCGACGTCGCGGTCATGCGCGGGCATTTCGAGGGGCTGCCGGTGGTGCTTGCCAGCGCAACCCCCGCGCTCGAAAGCCTCGCGATGGTCGAGGCGGGGCGGTATCGCCATATCCAGCTTCCGGCGCGCTTCGGCGGCGCGACGCTGCCCGACCTCGCCGCAATCGACATGCGGCAGGACCCGCCCGACCGCGGTCGCTGGCTCGCGCCGCCGCTCGTCGACGCGCTTGCCGACCGCTTGGCGAAGCGCGAGCAGAGCCTGCTGTTCCTCAACCGTCGCGGCTTTGCGCCGCTGACCCTCTGCCGCACCTGCGGCCATCGCATCCAGTGCCCCAACTGCACCGCGTGGATGGTCGAGCACCGCCTCGTCCACCGCCTCGCCTGCCACCATTGCGGCCATGTCATGCCGCCGCCGCGGCTGTGTCCCGAATGCGAGGACGAGGATAGTCTGGTCGCGTGCGGCCCCGGGGTCGAGCGCGTTGCCGATGAGGTCGCGCTGCGCTTTCCCGACGCGCGCGCCGCCATCGTCACCAGCGACACCCTGTGGTCGCCCGCCAAAGCCGCCGAATTCGTCGATAATGTCGAGGGCGGGCTGGTCGACATCATCATCGGCACCCAGCTCGTGACCAAAGGCTATCACTTCCCCAACCTCACCCTCGTCGGGGTGGTCGACGCCGACCTCGGGCTCGACGGCGGCGACCTGCGCGCGTCCGAGCGCACCTTTCAACAGATCGCGCAGGTCGCGGGGCGCGCCGGGCGCGGGGTGAAGCCCGGCGAGGTGCTGATCCAGACGCGCGTTCCCGATGCGCCAGTGATGGCGGCGCTCGTCGCAAATGACCGCGACGGTTTCTACGCCGCCGAGGCGGCATCGCGGCGACAGGCGGGCGCGCCGCCGTACGGCCGCTTTGCCGCGCTGGTTATTTCGTCGGAAGACATCGAGGTCGCACGCGGTGTGGCACAGCGGCTTGGCGCCAAGGCCCCGGTTGCCGACGGTCTCGCGGTCTATGGCCCCGCCCCCGCCCCGCTCGCGATGCTGCGCGGCCGCCACCGTTTCCGCCTCTTGCTTCACGCGCCGCGCAGCTTCGATCTGCAGGGGACGATCCGCGACTGGATCGCCAGCGTCGACTGGCCGGCCAAAGCGCGCGTCGCGATCGACATCGATCCCTATAGCTTTGTGTGACCGGCAATCCTTGCGGGGCGCGGCGATGTCGATATAGTCGTTATCCAATCAATGGGTTGGCAAGACGGGGGTTGCGGTGACGATAGCGATGGGGCGCCGGGTTCTGGCGATGTTTGTGGCGGCGGCGACGCTGCTGGTCGGCAATGCGGCGCGCGCCGAATGGTGGGAGGCGCGCACCAGCCATTTCATCATCTATTCCGAAACCAAGCGCGACGATGCCGAAGCCTTTGCGCGCGATCTTGAACGCTTCGACAATGCGCTGCGCACCCTGCAGAATATGCCGGTTCCGGGACCCGACGTTGGCGATGCCAACCGGCTCAAGGTCTATCGCACCGGCGACACCGACCGGCTCGGCTATATCCTCAACGCGTCGGGGGCGGGGATCGGCGGCATTTATTTCCCCCGCGCCGGCAATCCGACCTCGTTCGTGCCGGCGCGCGAGAAACGGTCGTTGTCGCGCGGCATCGACACCAGCGGGCCGCAGCTCGATATCCGTTCGACGCTGTTCCACGAATATACGCACCATTTCATGCTGACCAATTTCAGCACCGCCTATCCGCACTGGTACACCGAAGGCTTTGCCGAACTGTACAGCACGATCCGCTTCAACCCCGACGGCAGTTTCCATGTCGGTGATGTGCCGCAACATCGCGGCGAGATGTTGCAGATGCTGTCGGACACGAAGCTGACCCGGTTGCTCGACACGAAGGTGCGCCTGACCGGGATCGAATATTATCAATCCTACAGCTATGGCTGGCTGCTGGCGCATTATCTGAACTTCCATCCGTCCCGGCAGGGACAGATCCAGACCTATCTGGCCGCGGTCAACCGCGGCGAGGATTCGTTGGAGGCGGCGAAGCGCGCTTTCGGCGATCTCGACGTGCTGCAGCGCGAGGTTCGCCGGTACAAGAACGGCCCGTTTCTGGGCTATGGCGTCAAGCCCGCCAACTATGTGGAACCAGTCGTCACGATGCGCCGCCTGACCGCCGCCGAAGAAGCGGTGATGCAGGCGCATATGCGGTCGGTCCGCGGCGTCACCCGGTCGCAGGCAAGGGATGTCGCGGGCGACCTGCGCAGCAAGGCGGCACCCTATCCCGACAGCCTGTTTGCGCAACTCGCGCTGGCGGAGGCCGAACTAGACGCGCAGAATTTCGATGCCGCCGACACGGCCGCCGACCGGGCAATCGCGATCAACGCCGAATCGCCGCTGGCGCATTATTGGAAGGGCATGGTGGCGATGGGCCGCGGCGAGAAGGACAAGGCGGCCTATGCCGCGGCGCGGCCGCATCTGGTAAAGGCGCGGCGGCTCGACCCCAAGGATCCGCGTCCGGCCATCGCTTATTACCAGTCCTTCTATGACGCGGGCGAAGCGGTTCCCGAACCGGCGATTATCGCGCTGGAGGAAGTGTTCCCGCATGCCTCCTATGACCCGACCTATCGCCTGTTGCTCGGTCGCCAGCTGATCGACGAGAAAAAGGGCGATCTAGCGCGTAGTGTGCTCGCACCGATTGCCTTCGGATCGCACAGCAGCGACGAGGAAAACCCGCTGCAAGCCGTCATCGCCGCGATCGACGCCAAGAATATGGACGAGGCGCGCGTCAAGATGGCGGCGATTTTCAGGAAAGCCAAAGACGCGCGCGACGGCAAAGGCCGGCACTGATTGTCGAGCGTATAGAGGACTTTACAGCCGCTTCCCGGACTGGCAGCACGAACAGGATGCCAGCCGGGAGCCGCAGGATGATCAGGATTCGCGTGACACTCACCGCGGCGCTATTGGCCGTGATCGCGACCCCGGCACAGGCCGAATGGCTGCGCGCCGATACTGAAAGCTTCATCATCTACAGCGAAAGCAGCGAAAAGCAGCTGCGCGACTTTGCCGCCAATTTGCAGCGGTTCGACACGACGTTGCGGCTGGTGTTCAACGTTGCGGCGAAGGGCGAAGAGAGCCGGTTGCCGATCTATCTTTTGCCCAGCGGCGACGATGTCGCGCGACTGGCGACGGGGACGCGCAGTGCGCCGGTCGCGGGTTTTTACCGGCAGGACCGCGAGGGCAGTTTTGCCGTGTCGCACCGGCAGAGCGGCAGCGCCACGCCGGGTACTTCGGCGGCGCAGCAGATATTGTTCCACGAATATAGCCACCATTTCATGAAACGGCATTTGCGCGTCGCCTTTCCCGGCTGGTTCATCGAGGGGTTTGCTGAATATTATTCGACGGTCGACTTCGACAAGGAAGGTCGGGCGATGATCGGCCAGCCGGCGTATCGCCGCGCCTATGGCCTGTTGATGCTGCCCAAGATGCCGGCCGAGCGCGTCCTGCTGGAACCGCCGAGCGCGATGCGCAACCGCGGTCAAACAAATGTCTATTATGGCCGGTCGTGGCTGCTCACCCACATGCTGTTCCACGATCCGGCACGCGCCGACCAGATCAATGCCTATACCAATGCGATCAACGCCGGGACCGAACCGCGCCAGGCGGCGATCGGGGCGTTCGGCGACCTGACGCAGCTCGACAAGGACCTGAACCGTTATGTCGAGGGGCGGTTATCGTATCGCACGACGCGCGATCCGGTGCCGCTGTCGACGTCGATCCGCATCGCGCCCGTGTCGGCGGACGAGGATGCGGTCATCCCGTTGCGGCTGGAGCGGCGAAACGCGAGCAGCGACCAGGTGCGACTGGCCAAGGTTCGCGATACGCTGCGCGCGCTGGCGGACAAGATGCCGACGAACGCCGAACTGCACTATGAACTCGCCGCTGCCGAATGGGGTCTCGACCCCGCGACGCGCGACCTGGCCGCGATGCGCGCCGCGCTCGACAAGGCACTGGCGGCACAGCCCGAACATGTCCGCGCCAACGTCCTGCTCGGCCAGTTGCAGTTGTCCGAATTGCGCAAGAAGGGCGAAAACGACCCCGCCGCGTGGAAGGCGGCGCGGCGGCCGATCCAGATCGCCAACCGCGCCGATCCCAATGACCCGATCCCGCTCTATGCCTATTTCCAGAGCTTCCTGACCGAAGGACAGCGGCCGAGCGACATGGCGATCAAGGGACTCGAGCGCGCCTTTGCCCTGACCCCCGAAAATCTGAACCTGCGCAGCGCCTATGCTGTCTCGCTCGCGCATCTCGGACGCTTCGAGCCCGCGATCAATCTGGCTAGGACGGTTGCGTTCGACCCGCACGATAACGGCCGCGGCGATGCCTTGCTCAAGCGGATCGAAACGATGCGCGACCGCGGCGCCGCCGCCGCGCCCGAAGCGCCCGACGGCGACGACTGACGCCCGTCAATAATCGGGTTCGGCGCCGCCCAGCACCTGCGCCGCCTGCGCGGTAAGCCACGCCATTGCCGCGGCCCACGGCTGGTGCCCGTGGCTGATCCGCGCGACGCCGAGGTTTGCCAATTCCTTGTGCGTCGGCCCGCCCTTGCCGCGCAGGATGTTCACCGGCAGCGGGGAGGCGTCGCAGATCGCGCCGATGCACTTCGGGTCGAGCAGGAAGGGGACGAACAGCGACCCCGCGCCCGCATCGGCATAAGCGCGCGCGCGTTCGAGCGTTGCGGCGACCAGCGCTTCGCCATCCTTCGCGACGTCGGCGCCGCGAAAGGTATCGCAGCGCGCGTTGACGAAGATGCCGGTGTCGGCCGCGGCGCGATAACGCGCAACCGCCTCGGCGACGGGCAAAAGAGCCGACTGCCCCGGCAGCCGGTCCTCCATATTGATTCCTGCCGCCCCGGCATCCCTGGCGCGCGCGACCGAGGCGCCGACCGCGGCCGGATCGGCGCCATAGCCCGATTCCATGTCGATCGTGACCGGCAGGTCGGTCACCACCAAAATGCGCGCCAGATTTTCGAACACGTCCGCGAGCGGGAAATCCTCGCCATCGGCGCGTCCCTGCGCGCCCGCGACCCCGAAGCTGCCCGTCGCGATCGCCTTTGCGCCCGCCGCGGCGACCGCCTTGGCGCTTCCGGCATCCCAGATGTTGACCAGGATTAGCGGGTCGCCGGGAACATGCAGGGCCGCAAAAACGCCAATCTTATCGCTCATTTTCATACTCCCTTGCTTGTCCGCTAGACGATCCGGCCGGGCGTCGCCGCGCCGAAAATCTGATGATAGCCGCTTCGCGCGTCCATATATTCGCCAATGCGGCGAACGCGCGAGCCGGCCATCTCGAAAATGAACACATAATCGAGCGCATAGGCGCGCCCATTGGCCAGCGTCGCACTGTGGCGTTGCTCGAATATGACGCGGTTGTCCTCGGCGGTGACCGAGATCGGTTCGATGTGCATGCCGTTCGGGAACAGCCGCGGATAATCGTCGAGAATGAAGCGGACGATCGCCTCCGCGCCGATCATATGATGCGTCACGCCCAATGCCACCGCGGTGGCGTTATCGCTTGGCGCCCGCCATTCGGCATCGTCGGCCAGCACCGCCCTGATCCGGTCGGCGTCGCCGCTGCCCAGCGCGCGCCACACCGCCACCGCCGCTTCCTTGCTGGTCATCGCCGCTGCCTCAAAATTCATCGAGCCGTGCCTGCCCCGGCGCGCCTTCGCGGCGCAGCAGCTCGTCCTTGATCGGCAGGCCATAGGCATATCCACCCAGCGACCCGTCACTGCGCACGACGCGGTGGCAGGGGATCAGTACGGCGACATTGTTCGCGCCATTGGCGCTGCCCGCGGCGCGCACCGCCTTGGGCTTGCCAACCGCGGCCGCGATGTCGGCATAGCTGCGCGTTTCGCCCGCCGGGATCCTGCGCAGTTCGCGCCACACCGCCTCCTGAAATGCCGTCCCTTTCACATCGATCGGGATATGGTCGAAACCCTGCGTCGGCGCCTCGACGGCTTCAATGACCTGCGAGAGAAGGGCAGAAAACTCAGCGCCGCCCGCAACCAGCGTGGCGGCGGGAAAACGCTCCTCGAGCGCCTCGCGCCCTTCGGCAAAGCTCAGGCGACACACGCCCTTGTCGGTCGCCGCAACGAGCATGTCGCCCAGGCTGGTCGTCACGACCGCCCAGTGGATTTCGACACCCTTGCCGCCGTTCACCCATGCTGACGGGGTCATCCCCATACGTCCCTCCATATTCTCATAGAAACGCGACGGCCCCGAAAAGCCCGCGTCGTAAATCGCGTCGGTCACGCGCGCGCCGTCACTCAGCGCGGCGCGCGCGCGCTCGTCGCGCAGCGCACGCGCATAGGCCGCGGGCGACAGGCCGGTGTGGCGGGTGAAGACGCGCTGGAAATGCGTCGGCGAATAACCGGTGCGCGCCGCCAGATCAGCGAGCGCGAGCGGTTCCTCGCTCCCCTTGATCGCCGCGATCGCCTTGATCACCGCGCTTTCGTCGCGCGCGACATCGTCGGGCAGGCAGCGTTTGCACGGCCGCAGCCCCGTGGCGCGCGCCGCCGCACCATCGGCAAAGAAGCGCACATTCTCGCGCAGCGGATGCCGCGCGGCGCAGCTCGGCCGGCAATAGATGCCGGTAGTGAGCACACCGGTGACGAACCGCCCGTCGAATGCCTTGTCGCGCGCCTGCACCGCCTGCCAGCACTGGTCGCCGGTCATCGTGGAGAAGGTCATGATCAATTCCTCTCGATGCGTGCGGCGAAACAGCCGTTGGTGGCATATTGCGCGTGGATATAGGCAATGCGCGGGTCGGCGAACAGGTCGCGGATCGCCGCATCGCCGTCGTCACCCGGCCCCAGACGCGCCGCTGCCAGCATACCGTCGGCGTCGAACCCGCGGAACGCCATCGTCCGCCCCGCGAACGCCGGGGGCAGCGCGTCGCAATAGGTCGCCGTTTCGACGCGATCACGGACATAAATCGCATATGCGCTGCGGAACGGCGTATCGACATCGTGGCTGACATGATGGAGCAGGATCACTTGCTCACCCGTTTTCGCGTCGTCGAGGCTGATCCGGCACGGCCAGCCGCGATCGGCGGTCGCGGTGATCCGCCGCGCGTTGTGGGCGGCCAGTTCGGTATCGTCCATCGCGAACAATGGCGCAAAGCGGTCGGGGCAGAGCCCCTCGATCTTGTAGGTCATCGGATCATTCCTTCTTCTTCGGTCGCGGCGGTTCTGGCACGCCCCGCCAACCGGTGCGTCCCGATGCTTGCGTTCAAAGTTGGCGCGGCTAGTGTTCGCGCCATGACCCGCTTCCTCGCGCTGCTGCTCGCCCTCCTCACCCTCGCCCTTCCCGCACGCGCCGCCGACGACATCAGCGCCGCGTCGCGCAGCGTCGTGCGCGTCGTCACCGTCGCGATGGTCGATGGCGAAGTCGTCGGCTTCGGGCATGGCAGCGGCATTGCGGTGTCGCCGACGCGGATCGTCACCAACGCGCATGTCGTCGAATCGGCGGCCAAATATCCGAACAATGTCGCGCTGGGCGTCGTGCCGTCGGAAGGGCAGAAAAGCTATGCCGCCAAGCTGATCGCGATCGACACCGCGCGCGATCTGGCGCTGATCGAGATCAGCGGCACCCGCCTGCCCGCCGCCGCGGTCTATACCGGTCCGCTCGAATCGGGCAGCGACATCGTCGCACTCGGCTATCCGGGCAATGTTGACCTCGCCACCGCGCGCAGCGCCAATGACTATATCACCCCGCGCACCCCGACGCGCAGCGAGGGCAATTTTTCGAACACCCAGGGCGTCGACGGGGTCGCGATGCTGATCCACACCGCAAAGATTTCGCGCGGCAATTCGGGCGGACCGCTCGTCGACGCATGCGGGCGGATCACCGGGATCAACACCGCGATCACCCGCGCCGACGACGGCGATTCGCCCTTTGCCTTTGCAATCTCGGCGCGCGAACTGACCCGCTTTCTGACCGACGCCGACCAGAGTTACGCCAGCGTCGGCACCCCGTGCTTGTCGCTCGCCGAAGCCGACGCGCGCGATCGCGCCGCGATGGACGCCGAAGCGCGCGCCAGTGCCGAGGCCAACGCCGCCAAGGACGCCGCCGCCCAGCTCGACCGCGAGCTGAAGCAGGCGCGCGCCGAAGAGGAGGCGCTGGCCGCGCGCGAAAATCGCATCGCACTCGCCGGCGTCCTGTTCGTGATCGGCGCGCTCGCCGCAGGGGCGGGACTTCTGTTCTACAGCCAGCAGAACATGCGCCATGCAAAGATCGGCGGCGGCGCGGGGGCGGCGCTGATGATCGGCGCGGCGGTGTTGTTCGTCACGCGCCCCGACGCACACGCCGAAATCGCCGCCGAAACGGCCGCCGCGCCCGTCGCCGCGCCGCCGAGACTCGCCGCGGGCGATTTTGTCTGCACCATCCGTACCGACCGCAGCCGCATCACCGTGTCGGCGACGACCGACGTGCCGCTGACGATCGGCGCCTCGGGGTGCGTCAACGATCGCACCCAATATACGATGGGCGCCGACGATCGCTGGCAACGCATCCTGGTTCCGAACGAGGAAGCGACGGTGACCGTCGCGTCGATCGATTCAACCGGCCGCGACTACCGGGTCGAACGCTATCTGCTCGACGCCGAAGCGATGGCGAAGGCACGCGAAACGCGGGCCGGCGTGACGCTGAAAAGCTGCACCGCCGACCCCGAGGCGCTCGCCGGCCTTGCCGCACAGCAGGATGCAATCCGCAGTATCTTGCCCGCCAACCCGAACGAACGTCTGGTGTATCGCTGTCAGCCGGAGGCGGGCGGGGCTGCGGCGGGGAAATAGCTGGTCAGGGTATTTCGGCGACCCATTGCTGCAAAATGGCCTGCGCTGCAGCGCTATAGGCCAGTTCATGCCCCGCGCCCGCGACCAGAGCCACCGTCACATCGCGCCGCGCGCGCTTTAGCCGCGCCAGATTGGCGGGCTTGACCAGCGTGTCGGCGTCGCCGTGCATCAGGAACACCGGCGCTTTGACGCGTGCCATCTTGCTGGCATTGTCGAAGCGGTCGGGCACCAGCGCGCGCGGCACAAAAGGCATCGCCTCACCCACGACATCGGGCAGGCTGGAGAACCCCGATACGAGCACCAGCGCCGCAACGTCATGGCGCAATGCCATTTCGGTCGCCGGTCCCGAACCGATCGAATTGCCCACGACAACGACATCGCGCGCCCCAACCCCCGCCGCCGCCAGCCAGCGCATCGCCGCGTCGCCGTCGCAGTAAAGCCCCTCCTCGCCCGGTGACCCGGGATTGCCACCATAGCCACGATATTCGACGAGCAGCAGCCCGTTGCCGTTCGCCGCGAGCCCGCGCGTCGCCTGAATCGCGCCGAGCAGATTGTCACCATTGCCGTGGAAAAAGAGGATCGTGCGCTGGCCCGGCTGCGCCGCGCGGTAGAAGGCGATCAGGCGCAACCCGTCGTCGGTCTGCGTCTGGACCAGCTGGAACCCCGGCGGGGGTGCCTGCGGATATTGGCTCGGCGCCGGGAAAATCAGTCGCCGCTGCTGGGTGTAGAGCAGCGCCGTCGCCGCCACGACAAAAACAAGGATAAAGAGGCCCAGCTTGGCGAAGCTCACCCCCCGCATGCCTTGAACAGCATCAGCGTGCGTTCGCGCGCCAGTTCCGCGCTGGATTCGTGATAATCCTTGCGGCGGTCGCTGTTGAAACCGTGCCCTGCCTCATAGACAAAGGTCTGCGCCGTCGGATGCTCCTTGGCGATTAGCGCCTCGACCCCCTCCATCGGGATGCCGCCGTCGAAGCGGCCGAAATGGGCGATGGTCGCGCAGCGCGGCGCCTCGTCCTTGAACATCGTCGGCACCAGGCTGCCGTAATAGGAAGAAGCCGCCGCCAGATCGGGGCTGATCTGCGCCATCCGCCACGCGACCGAGCCGCCGTAACAATAGCCGGTGATGAAGACCGGTCCCCGGCCCTTCATCGCGTCGATGCACGTCTGCGCGTCCGTCAGGCTCTGCTCGAACGGATGGAGCTCGCGCGCCAGCTGCACCGCGCGCTCGAACTGCGGCCCCGAATAATCGCTCTCGAACCCCGGATGCTCGCGGTCGAACAAAGCGGGGGACAGCACCTCATAACCGTCAGCGGCATATTCGTCGCACAGCTCGCGGATATGATCGGTGACCCCGAAGATTTCCTGGATGAGGACAAGCCCGCCGCGGCGTTCGCCTTCGGCCTCGGCGTGATACACGGCGATTTCGGCGCCATCGTCCATCGTCATGCGGATCATCTCGCCCACAAGCTGTACCCCTCGTCCGTTCGTGCCGAGCTTGTCGAAGCACTGTTCTTCTTGTCTGCAACCAATGAACAAAGAACGGCCCTTCGACAAGCTCAGAGCCTGCCCCCGCGAAGGCGGGGGGCGAACGGACAAGAGATAGCGATCTGAGTCCCCACCCCCGCCTTGCATTGCAGCAAAATCGTTGCTAGGCGCGCCGCGACTTCGCGCGGGGGACATTCGTCGAATCCTCCCCTGAAAGCGCGACCCATCCCCCACGGGATCGTAGCAAAGGACTTTCACGCGTGGAGAATTCCGGCGGCATTCAGGGCAACATCACGGCGGGCCTCGCGGGCCGCTATGCCAGCGCGCTGTTCGATCTGGCCCGCGAATCGAATGCCATCGACAGCGTCAAAAAGAGCCTCGCCGACCTGCGCGCCGGCCTCGCCGAATCGGCCGACCTGTCGGCGCTGATCGCGAGCCCGGTCGTCGGCCGCGCCGATGCCGCGAAAGCCATCGAAGCCGTCGCCAAGGCGATGAAACTCGATTCGCTAACCGCCAAATTCCTCGGCGTACTCGCCGAGAACCGCCGCCTTGCCGACCTGCCCAAGATGATCGACGCTTTCGACGCGATCGTCGCCGACCACCGCGGCGAAGTGACCGCCCAGGTCACCAGCGCGCACCCGCTCACCGCCGAGCAGCTGAAAACGCTGACCGCAAACCTCAAATCCCGTGTCGGGCGCGACGTCACCGTCGCGGCGACCGTCGATCCCGCCATTCTCGGCGGCCTCGTCGTCCAGCTGGGCAGCCAGCTGATCGACGGCAGCATCCGTACCCGTCTCAATAGCTTCGCGACTGCGATGAAAGGCTGAATAATGGAAATCCGCGCCGCTGAAATCAGCAAGGTCATCAAGGACCAGATCGCCAATTTCGGAACCGACGCCACGGTCACCGAAATCGGCTCGGTGCTCTCGGTCGGCGACGGCATCGCCCGCGTCCACGGCCTCGACAATGTCCAGGCCGGTGAAATGGTCGAATTCGCCAACGGCGTGCAGGGCATGGCGCTCAACCTCGAAGCCGACAATGTCGGTATCGTGATCTTCGGCTCGGACGCCGAGATCAAGGAAGGCGACCAGGTCAAGCGCACCGGCACGATCGTCGACGTTCCCGTCGGCAAGGGCCTGCTCGGCCGCGTCGTCGATGGCCTCGGCAATCCGATCGACGGCAAGGGCCCGATCAAGGCCGACAAGCGTATGCGCGTCGAAGTGAAGGCGCCAGGTATCATCCCGCGCACCTCGGTCCACGAACCCGTCCAGACCGGCCTCAAGGCATTGGACGCCCTCGTCCCCGTCGGCCGCGGCCAGCGCGAACTGATCATCGGCGATCGCCAGACCGGCAAGACCGCCGTCGCGATCGACACCTTCATCAACCAGAAGCAGGCGAACGCCGGCACCGACGAATCGAAGAAGCTCTATTGCATCTATGTCGCGGTCGGCCAGAAGCGTTCGACCGTCGCCCAGATCGTCCGCCAGCTCGAAGAAAATGGCGCGATGGAATATTCGATCGTCGTCGCCGCGACCGCGTCGGAACCCGCTCCGCTGCAGTTCCTCGCGCCCTACACCGGCTGCACGATGGGCGAGTTCTTCCGCGACAACGGCATGCACGCCGTGATCGTCTATGACGATTTGTCGAAGCAGGCCGTCGCTTACCGCCAGATGTCGCTGCTGCTCCGCCGCCCGCCGGGCCGCGAAGCCTATCCGGGCGACGTTTTCTATCTCCACAGCCGCCTGCTCGAGCGCGCGGCAAAGATGAACAGCGACAATGGCGCCGGTTCGCTGACCGCGCTGCCGATCATCGAAACGCAGGCGGGCGACGTTTCGGCGTATATCCCGACCAACGTGATTTCGATCACCGACGGCCAGATCTTCCTTGAAACCAACCTGTTCAACGCCGGTATCCGTCCTGCGATCAACGTCGGCCTGTCGGTGAGCCGCGTCGGCTCGGCCGCGCAGACCAAGGCGATGAAGAAGGTGTCGGGCTCGATCAAGCTCGAACTCGCGCAATATCGCGAAATGGAAGCCTTCGCGCAGTTCGGTTCGGACCTCGACGCATCGACGCAAAAGCTGCTCAACCGCGGCGCGCGCCTGACGCAGCTTTTGAAGCAGCCGCAGTTCCAGCCGATGCCGTTCGAAGAGCAGACCGCGTCGATCTTCGCCGGCACCAACGGCTATCTCGACAATGTCGCGACGACCGACGTGTCGCGCTACGAAGCGGCGATGCTCGCCTATCTGCGCAGCGACCATGCCGATGTGCTGACCGCGATCCGCGACACCAAGGACCTGGGCGACGACGCCAAAAAGGGTCTGGTCGCGGCACTCGACGCCTTCGCCAAGATTTTCGCATAATCGTCACCCCGGCGAAAGCCGGGGTCTCGACGTTGGGATCCCGGCCTGCGCCGGGATGACAGATTAAAGGGTAAAGACGGGACTTATGGCCAGTCTGAAGGAACTCAAAGGGCGGATCGTCTCGGTCAAATCGACCCAGAAGATCACCAAGGCCAAGAAGATGGTCGCCGCCGCCAAGCTGCGCAAGGCGCAGGCGGCCGCCGAGGCCGCGCGCCCCTATGCCGAGCGCCTCGAAGGCGTCGTCGCGAGCCTCGCGTCGAAGGTCGGCGCATCGGATTCGGCGCCGAAGCTGCTTTCGGGCACCGGCAAGAGCGACACGCACCTGCTCGTCGTGCTCAACAGCGACCGCGGTCTTGCGGGTGCGTTCAACTCGAACATCGTCAAGGCTGCGCGCGACAAGGCGCTCGAACTGCAATCGCAAGGCAAGAAGGTTCTCTTCTACCTCGTCGGCCGCAAGGGCCGCCCGGTGATCGCGCGCCTCTTCCCGGGCCAGATCATCGAGCAGTATGAAACGACCGGCATCCGCGACATCGGCTTCGAACAGGCGAGCGACATATCGGCGAAGGTGATGGAGCTTTACGAAGCCGGCGCCTTCGACGTCGCGCATCTTTTCTATTCGAAGTTCCGATCGGCGCTGCTCCAGATCGCGACCGGTCAGCAGATGATCCCGGTTCCGCCTCCCGCCGACGTTCCGGTTTCGAGCGGCGCCGCGGTCGAATATGAACCGGGCGAAGAAGCAATCCTCGCCGACCTGCTCCCGCGCAACGTCACCATCCAGATCTTCAAGGGTCTGCTCGAAAACGCCGCATCCGAACAGGGCGCGTCGATGACCGCGATGGACAATGCGACACGCAACGCGGGCGACCTGATCAACAAGCTGACCATCGTTTACAACCGCACGCGTCAGGCGGCGATCACCACCGAACTTATCGAGATTATCGCGGGCGCCGAAGCGCTCTAATCGATCAACCCAAGGAAGAACGTAATGGCTACCGCTCCCGCTGAAAAGAAGGCTCCCGCCAAGAAGGCCGCCGCGCCCAAGGCTGCTGCGCCGAAGAAGGCTGCCGCTCCGAAGGCCGCCACCGGCACCGCAACCGGCCGCGTCGCACAGGTCATCGGCGCCGTCGTCGACGTCCAGTTCACGGGCGAACTGCCCGCGATTCTGAACGCGCTCGAGACCGACAACAACGGCAACCGCCTCGTCCTCGAAGTCGCGCAGCACCTCGGCGAAAACACCGTCCGCACGATCGCGATGGACGCGACCGACGGCCTGACCCGCGGCCAGCCGGTGCGCGACACCGGCGCGCAGATTTCGGTCCCCGTCGGCCCGCAGACGCTCGGCCGCATCCTCAACGTCATCGGCGACCCGATCGACGAGCGCGGCCCGGTGAACGCAGGCATGACCGCGCCGATCCACGCCAAGGCTCCCGAATTCGTCGACCAGTCGACCGAAGCCGCGATCCTCGTCACCGGCATCAAGGTCATCGACCTGATCGCGCCCTATGCCAAGGGCGGCAAGATCGGCCTGTTCGGCGGCGCCGGCGTCGGCAAGACCGTTCTCATCCAGGAACTGATCAACAACATCGCCAAGGGACACGGCGGCGTGTCGGTGTTCGCGGGCGTCGGTGAACGCACCCGCGAAGGCAACGACCTCTACCACGAATTCCTCGACGCCGGCGTGATCGCCAAGGACGCCGACGGCAACCCGACCCCCGACGGGTCGAAGGTGGCGCTGGTGTTCGGCCAGATGAACGAGCCCCCGGGCGCCCGCGCGCGCGTCGCGCTCTCGGGCCTGACCATGGCCGAATATTTTCGCGACCAGGAAGGCCAGGACGTTCTGTTCTTCGTCGACAACATCTTCCGCTTCACGCAGGCGGGTTCGGAAGTGTCGGCGCTGCTCGGCCGTATTCCCTCGGCGGTGGGTTACCAGCCGACGCTGTCGACCGACATGGGCGCGCTGCAGGAACGCATCACCTCGACCACCAAGGGCTCGATCACCTCGGTGCAGGCCATTTACGTTCCCGCGGACGACTTGACCGACCCTGCGCCCGCGACCTCGTTCGCCCACTTGGACGCGACGACGACGCTCAGCCGTGCGATTTCGGAACTCGGCATCTACCCCGCGGTCGACCCGCTCGACTCGACCTCGCGCGTGCTGACCGCCGCGACCGTCGGTCAGGAGCATTACGAGACGGCCCGCCGCGTTCAGGAAACGCTGCAGAAGTACAAGTCGCTGCAGGACATCATCGCGATCCTCGGCATGGACGAGCTGTCGGAAGAAGATAAGCTGGTCGTCGCCCGCGCGCGCAAGATCCAGCGCTTCCTGTCGCAGCCGTTCCACGTCGCCGAAGTCTTCACCGGCATCCCCGGCAAGTTCGTGCCGATCGAGGAAACGGTAAAGTCGTTCAAGGCGGTCGTCGACGGCGAATATGACCATCTGCCCGAAGCGGCCTTCTACATGGTCGGCGGCATCGACGAAGCGGTCGCCAAGGCCGCAAAGCTCGCCGAAGACGCGTAACAACCCTACGCCCCTCCCCTTGGGGGAGGGGTTTAAGGACATATCATGGCCCTGAAGTTCGAACTCGTCACTCCCGCCCGCCTCGAGCGGTCCGCCGACGTCCATATGGTCACCGTGCCGGGGACCGAAGGCGATTTCTCGGTGCTCGAAGGCCATGCGCCGTTCATGGCGACGCTGCGCAACGGCCCGCTCACCATCTATGCGACCGCGGGCGCCGTGCCCGAAGTGGTCGAGGTCGAAGGCGGCTTTGCCGAAGTCAATGAAGCCGGCCTGACCGTGCTCGCCGAGCGCGTCGCCGGCTAAAAGCCTTTTCGCCCGTCCACGGCGATAGAAAGCCCGCATCCCCGCCGGATGCGGGCTTTTTCTTTGGCGGGCAGTGCATTCAGCCCTCGAGTGAATGGCGGCTGGCGAACGGTTGGGAACGTAAGCGATCCTCCCCGCTTGTGGGGAGGGGGACTGCCCGAAGGATGGTGGAGGGGGATATCGGCTGAAGCGCGCTCCCCACCCCATAACGGACGCCAGCACAGCGCAAAACTGCCCGTCGCATTCGCCTGGGCGCATTAGGACAATGTCAAAGTTTCCACTTTATTCACCGTGTCCGATGGGGGTGCATCCGCGGCTGCGGACCACGCCCAAAGGAATTTGGAAGAACAGGACAAAGCGAATGAGTGCATTCGGACGCCGACCCGGAACCGCTGGCCGCCCCGCCTTTGGCGTGGCGAAGCCGATGCAGGGTGGATCGGGCGTGCCCGGCGGCGCGCAGTTCCCGCCGATCGACACCCCGCCTGCGATCGACATCCCGCAAATGCCGTCGAACCTGTCGCCCGAAGAAGAGGCGATGGAGCGGCTGAACCAGCGCTCGACCGCCGAAGCGATGGAGCCCGAAAAGGCGCAAGGATTCGAAGCCAGCGTCCACAAGATCAAGGAGCAGGTGCTGCCGCGCCTGCTCGAACGCGTCGATCCCGAGGCCGCGGCGACGCTGTCGAAGGACGAGCTGACCGAGGAATTCCGCCCGATCATCCTCGAAGTGCTCGCCGAGCTCCGCATCACGCTCAATCGCCGCGAACAATTCGCGCTCGAAAAGGTGCTCGTCGACGAGTTGCTCGGCTTCGGCCCGCTTGAGGAATTGCTCGCCGACCCCGACATTTCGGACATCATGGTCAACGGGCCGTACCAGACCTATATCGAAAAAAAGGGCCAGCTGGTCCTCGCGCCGATCCAGTTCCGTGACGAACAGCATCTGTTCCAGATCGCGCAGCGCATCTGCAACCTCGTCGGCCGCCGCGTCGACCAGACCACCCCGCTCGCCGACGCCCGTCTGAAGGACGGCAGCCGCGTCAACGTGATCGTCCCGCCGCTCAGCCTGCGCGGCACCGCCATCTCGATTCGTAAATTCTCGGCCAAGCCGATCACACTCGACATGCTCTGCCAATGGGGCGCGATGAGCCAGAAGATGTGCACCGCGCTGAAAATCGCGGGCGCCAGCCGCTTCAACATCGTCATTTCGGGCGGTACGGGCTCGGGTAAGACGACGATGCTCAACGCGCTGTCGAAGATGATCGACCCCGGCGAACGCGTGCTGACGATCGAGGACGCCGCCGAACTTCGCCTGCAACAGCCGCACTGGCTGCCGCTCGAAACGCGCCCCGCGAACCTCGAAGGGAACGGCGCGATCCATATGGGCGATCTCGTCAAGAACGCGCTGCGTATGCGCCCCGACCGCATCATCATGGGCGAAGTCCGCGGCGCCGAATGTTTCGACCTGCTTGCCGCGATGAACACCGGTCACGACGGATCAATGTGTACGCTGCACAGCAACAGCCCGCGCGAATGCCTGGGCCGTATGGAGAACATGGTGCTGATGGGCGACATCAAGATTCCGAAGGAAGCGATCTCGAAACAGATCGCCGATTCGGTCGACCTAATCGTCCAGATCAAGCGCCTGCGCGACGGGTCGCGCCGCGTCACCAACGTCACCGAAGTGATCGGCATGGAAGGCGACGTCATCGTCACCCAGGAACTGTTCAAGTTCGAATATCTGGACGAGGACAAGGACGGCAAGATCGTCGGCGAATATCGCGCGATGGGCCTGCGCCCCTATACGCTGGAAAAAGCGCGGCAATATGGTTTCGACCAGCCGTATCTGGAGGCGTGCCTCTGACACTTCCCCTTTCCCGTCGGGAGAGGGTTGCGCAGGCTTGCCAGCTTGCTGGCTAGTCGGAGCTGGGTGAGGGGTGCAGACCTCGCGCTCAAAACCCGCGGCAGCACCCTCATTCAACTTCGCCTAATCGCCTTGCGATAAGGCTCCATATCCTTCTCCGGGCGGGAGAAGGTTTAAGGCTTCAACGCCAGCGCCGCCGCCAGCAGCGCCACCGCCGCCGACGCCAGCGCGATCCCGCGCCACGGCATAAATCCGACCTTGTCGACATCGCGCCGATTATTGCGGCGCCAGCTCGCAACCTCGGCGACGCCGAACAGCGCCGCTGCACCAATCGCCACCGACAGCATCGACACTTGCATTGCGCCGCGCACCTTCGCAAACAGGGGACAGTCCCCCCAAGAGAGAGGTTGCCCATATGCGTTCATTGATCCTGGTTGCAAGTACCGCCCTCGCCCTCGCCATTCCCGCCGCGGCCTTTGCCAATCCTCACGGCGGCGGCCATGCCGCGCACAAGGGGCATGACGCGATCGCCGCCGCCGTTGCCGCGCAGACCCGCACCCCCACCAACCTCGCCCGCGACAAATATCGCAATCCCGCCGCCACGCTGGCATTTTTCGGCGTCAAGCCCGGCGATACGGTGGTCGAGTTGTGGCCCGGCGGGGGCTGGTACACCGAAATCCTGGCCCCGCTCGCCAAATCGGGCGGCGGCACGCTTTATGCCGCGGCGCCGTGGGAACGCGGGCTCAACCGGATCAAGGAATGGCAGGGCGCGAACGCCGACCTCTATGGCGGCATCAAACTCGCCGAATTCCCCAATGCTGGTACGAACCCGAAAGTTCCCGACGGCAGCGCCGACGTCGTGCTGACCTTTCGCAACGTCCACAACTGGCGCTTTGGCGGCGCCGACAACACAGCCAATGCGTTCAAGCAGATTTTCGCGATGCTCAAGCCCGGCGGCACATTGGGCGTTGTCGAGCACCGGCTGAACGAGGATGACGACGCCGCGAAGGAAGAAAAATCGGGCTATATGAAGGAAAGCTCGATCATCGCCTTTGCCGAGGCGGCGGGGTTCAAGCTCGCGGAAAAGAGCGAGATCAATGCCAATCCCAAAGACACAAAAGATTATGAAAAGGGTGTGTGGACGCTGCCCCCGAACCTGCGCGAGGGCGACACCGACCGCGAAAAATATCTCGCGATCGGCGAATCGGACCGCATGACGCTGAAGTTCGTGAAGCCCGCATCCTGACCACGGCGCAGGCGATCGACCCGGCGCTGCTGCTCAGCGCCTATGCGCAGGGGATATTTCCGATGGCCGACGGGGCGGACGACCCGTCGGTCCATTGGGTCGAACCGCGGCTGCGCGCGATCCTGCCGCTGGACGGGTTTCACCTTTCGCGCAGCCTGAAAAAGGTGATCGTGTCCGACCGCTTCCGCGTGACGACCGACACCGCCTTTGCCGATATGGTCGCCTTATGCGCGGCGCCGGCCGACGACCGGCCCACGACGTGGATCAACCCGGTCATCCGCGCCAGTTACGACCAGCTGTTCCGGATCGGCCATGCGCACAGCGTCGAATGCTGGCACGGCGACGAACTCGTCGGCGGGCTATACGGGGTGACGCTCGGCCGCGCTTTCTTCGGCGAATCGATGGTCAGCCGCGCGCGCGACGCGTCGAAGGTCGCGCTGGCGCACCTCGTCGCGCGGCTCGTCGCGGGCGGGTGGAAATTGCTCGACTGCCAGTTCATCACCCCGCACCTCGCCAGCCTCGGCGCGATCGAGATCCGCCAGGCGGATTATCTGGCGCGGCTTTACTCGGTGTTGGCGGGGGGCGAAGCCGACGGTGCCTTGGGCGCCGCGGCGGGCGCCGGCGCGGGCGCGGCGGGCGTATCGCCGCCTTCGCCACCGTTCGCGGCGGGCGACTGGGGTGCGCTCGACGCCTTGGGCGCCGCCGCCGCGCCCGATTTCGGTGCCGACAATGCGACCGGCTCGCCGCCCGGATATGTCATCGCACAGCTTTTGACGAACACATCGTAGATCGGATGTTCGATGATGTTGCGGTCGGGCCGCTCGCGAAACAGCCAGCCCGAAAAGACGCGGCGCCACTGGTTGTCGCGCTGGTCCTGCACCGTCAGCTGGACAAAGGCGCCGGTTTCGGGCGGATCCTCCCATGGCGCGGTCTGTTCGCACGCGCGCAGCCGCACGATCGCGCGGCCGACCCGCGCCGATTCGCCGGGCTTCATCTCGAGTTCGCGGACAAGGCCGTTGCGCTTGTTGAGCAGGCCGAGCACCGCGACCCGCTCGGCCATCGGGGTTGCGCCCTCGGTCCCGCCGACTTCCTGCGGAACGCGTTCCGACTTCGCGATCGTCTGGACGGTGGCGCTGCCATTGCCCTGCGACGGCGTCCGGTCGCACGCCGCAAGCGCGCTCGCCGCCCCCAGCGCGATCAGCGCGGTCGTCGTCCGCCGCGACATTATTCGCCGGGCCGCCAGGCCTCGTAATCGCCGGTCGCCGCGGCGCGCTGGCCGCCACGCTCAAGCGCGCCGGCGGGGCGATAGGCGCCCGCGCTGCCGGTCAGGTTCGCGCTCGGTTCCTTTTCCCAGGCGCGCGGTGCCGGCAGCACATCGCCCGGCAATTCGTCGAGGGTGCGGTGCAGCCAGCCGTGCCATTCGGGCGGCACCCGGCTGGCGTCGTTCGACCCGTTGTAGATCACCCAGCGGCGATCACCCTTTTTGGCGCGGAAATAGCGGTTGCCGAGGCTGTCTTCGCCGACCTTCTCGCCGTTTTTCCAGCTGTTCAGCAGCGTGCCGACGGTCGCGCCGTCCCACCAGGTGAAAATCTTGCCGAGGATGCTCATGGCCCCGGCGTTTACAGGCAAGGGCGCGGGCTTCGCAAGCGTCAAACGACCGATTTGGCCCGTCGGCGCCGATAAAAGCGCAGCCCTGAGCTTGTCTAAGGGCGCCTATGCGGGAAGCGCCCTTCGACATGCTCAGGGCCATGATCGTGATTCGATCACTTGTCCCGCCACGTCACTTTCGCCGTCTCGTCGATATCCAGCCGCGCCGCGGTCCCACCCGCGAGTTCCAGCACCGCGCTGACCTCGCCGCCGCTGACCACCGGTTCCAGCGATTCGGGGATGGTGTTTTCGGCGATCCGGTCGATGCTGCCGTCGGCACGGATGAAGATGATATCGAGCGGGATCAGTGTGTTCTTCATCCAGAAACTGCCGATCCGCGGCTTTTCGAACGGAAACAACATGCCGCCGTCGGCGGGCAGGCTGGTGCGGAACATCAACCCCTTGTCCTGCTCGGCGTCGGTGCGCGCAACCTCGACGTTGAAGACATGCGCCTTGCCGGCCATCGTGACAGTGACCGGAATCGTCGCCGCGCTCTCGGCCTCGCTCGAATCCCCGGCGCATCCCGCGAGCGGCACGGCGAGGCAAAGGGCAAGGGCGGTAAAGATGGCGCGCATCGGCATATCCTGATCGGCAAATGTCGGGAAGTCCGCCCTAATCCACCCCCGCTTCATCGTCCAGCGCCGCCAGCGCCGCGGTGTCGCCGGGCACAATGGCGAGCAGGCGCCGCGCCGCCGCCAGGCTGTGCCCCGCGCGCAGAAACGCCGCGATCTGCCGTTCGCGCAGCTTGGGGTCGCCGATCGCCGCAGCCCCGAACGGCCCGAACCGCCGCCGCCGCGCAAAGCCGACCGCCGATGCCCATGCCGCCGCTTCGGCGTTCTCGATCGCCTCGCCGCGGTCGCTTTCCGCGATGCCGTCGACATAGAGCTGCGCCTTGACCCGGCGCACCCCCAATCCGCGCCGCGTCATCGCGCCCGCGCGCATCACCGCATATTGGCGATCGTCGAGATAGCGCAGTTTTTCCATGCGGTCGGCGACCGCTTCGCACGCCGCGCTGGCGTCGGCTTCGTCCACCCAATCAGATTCGCGAACTTTTCGAGCCAGATAGCGCAGCAGCTTGGCACGGCTGGTGGCGAATCGCGCGACATAGGCCAGCGCCAGCTCGTCGAGCCGCGCCGCGTCCAACGGTTTTCCGGTCCGGTCGGATGGAGCGCGGCGCTTGACCATGCCATGTTTATGCCACAGTCGGGCCTGATTGAGAACGATCAGCGCCGCCATATCGGGCAATATAGCCCGAAACCGGGCGAATTGTTCCAACTGCCAAGGGATCGCGCAAGGCACCATGACACGCAAAGATGACATGCTTGTTGCCGCGCGGCCCGTTTCGCGGGAAGTCGCACCCTTTATGACCGATACCAATGCCGCTGCGGCGGGCGAATTGACGCCGACGCCGACCGAATGCGCGCTGCCGCGCCGTTTTTCCGATTTCGCCACCGTGGGCGAAGCGCTCGATTATGCCGCCAGCGGTACGCGCGGGCTCAATTTCCACGATCCGCGCGGCAAGCTGGTGCGCCCCTATCCCTATCGCGAGCTGCGCGATGACGCCGTCCAGACCGCCTATCGGCTGATCGCCGCGGGGGTAAAACCCGGCGACCGTATCGCGCTGATCGCCGAAACCGGCGCCGAATTTGCCGCGCTGTTCTTTGGCACCATCTATGCCGGGGCGTGGCCGGTGCCGCTGCCGCTTCCCACCAGCTTCGGCGGGCGCGATTCCTATGTCGGCCAGCTCGTCGTCCAGCTGTCGAGCTGCGATCCGACGATGCTGTTCTTCCCGCCCGAAATCGCCGCGATGGCGGTCGAGGCCGCCGAACAGCAGAATGTCGCGCCACTGGACTGGACCGAATTCGCGGCCAGACCGGCCCCGGTGACCGACCTGCCCGCGCAGCAATCGGACGAAACCTGTTACCTCCAGTATAGCAGCGGCTCGACGCGGTTCCCGCACGGTGTCGCGGTCACCCACGCCGCGCTGCTCAACAATCTCGCCGCGCACAGCCATGGCATGGAAGTGCGGGACAGCGACCGCTGCGTCAGCTGGCTGCCCTGGTATCATGACATGGGGCTCGTCGGCTGCCTGCTCTCGCCCGTCGCCAACCAGGTTTCGGTCGATTATCTGAAGACCGAGGATTTTGCGCGGCGCCCGCTCGCCTGGCTCGACCTGATCAGCCGTAACGAAGGGACGACGCTCAGCTATTCGCCGACCTTTGGCTACGACATCTGCGCGCGCCGCGTGTCGAGCCAGACGCATGTCGCCGACCGCTTCGACCTGTCGCGCTGGCGCGTCGCCGGCAATGGCGCCGACATGATCCGCCCCGACGTGATGCAGAGCTTCGTCGACGCCTTTGCCGACGCGGGCTTCAAGGCCAGCGCCTTCCTGCCGAGCTACGGCCTCGCCGAAGCGACCTTGGCGGTCAGCATCATGCCGCCGGGCGAGGGCATCGTCGTCGAACTGGTCGAGGAAACCGAGCTATCGGGCGCCGCCAATGATGCGGGCCGTCCGACGCGTTACCGGGCCATCGTCAATTGCGGCCGCGCCGCGCGCGACATGGTGATCGAGGTGCGCGACGAAATGGGCAATGTCCTGCCCGACCAGACGGTCGGCAAGGTGTGGTGCAGCGGTCCGTCGCTGATGACCGGTTATTTCCGCGACCCCGAAGCGACCGCGGCCTGCCTGGTCGACGGCTGGCTCGACACCGGCGATATGGGATATTTGTCAGATGGTTACATCTATATCGTCGGCCGCGCCAAGGACATGATCATCATCAATGGCAAGAATCACTGGCCGCAGGACATCGAATGGGCGGTCGAACAATTGCCGGGGTTCAAATCGGGCGACATCGCGGCCTTTGCGATCACCGCGCCGGGGGGCGAGGAAACCCCCGCGGTGCTCGTCCAGTGCCGCACCAGCGACGAAGCCGAGCGGATCGCGCTGCGCGAGACGATTCGCGACCGCGTCCGCGCGATTACGGGCATGAATTGCCTGATCGAGCTGATCCCGCCGCGCACGCTGCCGCGGACCAGTTCGGGCAAGCTCAGCCGGTCGAAGGCGCGCGCGCAATATCTGGCCGGGGAAATCCAGCCCTTTGCGATGGCTGCCTAAGTTGACAAGCGGCACAAGCCGCTGACCTTGCATGCAAAAACCTGTCCCGCAAGCGGACAAAAAAGGTGCAAAATGAACGCGCCGGTTACCTTCGGGTAACACCCCGCCGCTAAACGGGGCGGGTGAAGAGTTCGTCGACCGATCAGTTTGCTGCCGAAGAGATTCCTGCGCGGACCCTGTTGGGGCTGGGACCGCGCGACGCGGACGTCGGCGACCTCCACCGGCTCCAGCTGGCGCCGCTGCGCGGCCGCGGCATGCTGCGGCTCATCATGGGCATCGGCATGGCGCTCGTTGCCGCTTTCACGATGGTCGTCGGAACCCCGCTGCCGGTCGTCGGCGGCTGGCTGGGCGCGGCACTGATTTTCAGCCTGTGGTCGTTCAGCCGCTTTCGCAGCCTGCCGCTCGGCGACCCCAAATCGCCGGGCATCGCCGAATACCGGCTGTGCAACCGCCACGCGCTCTATTCGGCGGTGGTGTGGGGCGTACCGTTCTGGCTGCATGGCCTCTCGCCGCCGCTCGACCACGCATTGTCGATGTGGACGATTGCGGTGTTGATGATGGTGACGCTGGCCATCGTCGCGCACAGCATCCCGATGGCGTGCATCCTGTTCATCGCGCCGGTCAGCCTGTCGGCCGCCGCGGCGCTGGTGCGCGCCGACGCGCCGCAACTGGCGGCGGTCGCGCTGATGGCGGGCGTCCTGCTTTCGGCCTTCTGCGTCCGCTTTGCCCAGAGCCATATCCGCTACCGCCGCGCCGAAGAGACGCTGCACGAAAAATCCGAAACGGTCAGCCTGCTGCTGCGCGAGTTCGAGGAAACCTCGGCCGACTGGTTGTGGCAGACCGACAACAACCGCCGCCTGGTCCATGTCTCGCCGCGCCTGGCCTTTGCCCTCGGCGCCAGCGCCGACGCGCTCGAGGGCGTGCCGCTGCTGCAGGCCTTGTCGGGCGATGCGTGGGAAACCGGGCTGTTCCCGAAAAGCCTCCACGAAATGGCCGAGCGGATGAAGCGGCGCGAGAGCTTTTCCAACCTGATCGTGCCGGTCACGATCGGCGGCGCGCCGCGCTGGTGGGAATTGTCGGCGTCGCCGCGCCTCGACGAGGCGGGCAAGTTCCTGGGTTTTCGCGGCGTCGGTTCGGACGTCACCGAACAGCGCGCGACCGCCGAACAGATTGCGCGCATGGCGCGGTTCGACAATCTCACCGGCCTGCCGAACCGGCTCAGCCTCAACGAGGATCTGGCGCGCGCGCTGGCCCACGCTATCGATGCCAAGACGCGCTGCGCGATGCTGATGATCGACCTCGACCGCTTCAAGGCGGTCAACGACACGCTCGGCCACCCGGTGGGCGACAAGCTGCTCGCGCAGGTCGCGGCGCGGCTGAAGGGGTTGATGGAACGCGGCATGACCTGCGGGCGGCTGGGCGGCGACGAATTTGCCGTCGTGCTCCACAACGTCCCCTCGGCCGATGCCGCCGAGGATCTAGCGCACCGCCTGATCAACACGATCAGCCGTCCCTATGTGGTCGACAATCATCAATTGTTCGTCGGCGCCAGCATCGGTTACGCGATCGGGCCGCAGGATGGCGCGACGGTCGAAACATTGACCCGCAACGCCGACCTCGCACTCTATAAATCCAAGGATCGCGGCGGCAATGTCGTCGCCGGCTATGTCGCCTCGCTGCACGCACAGGCCGAGGAACGGCGGGTGATGGAACAGGAACTGCGCGGCGCGCTCGAACGCGGCGAGTTCGAGATGTATTACCAGCCGGTGGTGGCTGCCATCGACGGCACCTTGAACGGGTTCGAAGGGCTGATCCGCTGGAACAACAAAAAGCTCGGCAATGTCTCGCCCGGACGCTTCATTCCGCTCGCCGAAGACGCGCGCCTGATCTCGCCGATCGGCGAATGGGTGCTGCGCACCGCGTGCCACGAAGCGATGAAGTGGCCCTCGAACCTCAAGGTCGCGGTCAACGTGTCGGCCGACCAGCTCACCGATCCCGCCTTTGCCTCGGTCGTCGTTTCGGCGCTGGCGCAGAGCGGGCTGCCTCCGCAACGTCTCGAAATCGAGGTCACCGAAAGCGTCTTCCTGCGCGACGGCGGCGGCGCGGCGCAATTGCTCGATCAGCTGATCGGGCTGGGCATCCGCCTGTCGCTCGACGATTTCGGTACCGGCTATTCGTCGCTCGGCTATCTGCGCAAGACGCAATTTTCGACGATCAAGGTCGACCGCAGCTTCGTTGTCGGCGCGGCGAAGGGCAGCATCGAATCGATCGCGATCATCCGCGCCGTCGTCGCGCTGGCCGATAGCCTCGGTATGTCGACGACCGCCGAGGGCGCCGAAACCGAGCTCGAGGTCGAAACGCTGCGCAGCATGGGGTGCAGCAATATCCAGGGCTATTATTACGGCCGCCCGATGCCCGCTGCCGACGTGCTGACCCTGTTCCGTACCGCCGATTCGGCCACGACCGCCGCCGCCTGACGGCGACCAGCCGAACCCCTCGCACGACGAATTGAACGGCTTAACAAAAGGTTCCCCCGCTCACCGCACGCACCGCGCAATTCATCGCGCGGCGGGTGGTGGCGCGCTGCGATCGTGGCAAAGACGCTGCAACGCTTGAACACAAGCCTTGGGGGTCGCATTTCATGCTGCATCGTCGCTTTCTGGCTGCCGTCGTCGCGTCCGTCATGACGCTCACCGGCCTGCTCGTCGGCACCCCCGCCGCGGCGCAGGGCTATCTGCAATGTGTTCCGTTCGCCCGTGCTGAATCGGGCATCGACATTCGCGGCAATGCGAAGACCTGGTGGGCGCAAGCCGCGAGCGACTATGCCCGCGGCAACGAACCGCGCGAAGGCGCGGTGATGGCATTTGCCGGCACTCGCGGCATGCCAATGGGCCATGTCGCGGTGGTCAAGAAAATCGTCAGCGACCGCGAAATCCGGATCGACCATGCCAATTGGTCGCCGATCAACGGCCGCCGCGGCCAGATCGAGCGCGATGTCCGCGTCGTCGATGTCAGCGACGCCGGCGACTGGAGCATGGTCCGCGTGTGGTACGCCCCGATCGGCGACCTCGGCCTGCGCGCCAATCCGGTGCAGGGTTTTATCTATGCCGGCGGCGCGCCGAACAAGGCGCCCAGCTTCAAAGCGCCGGTGTGGGCACAGAACGACTGGAAGCCGGGCAACGGCCTGGAAGTCGTCGCGGCGTCGCTCGGCCAGTAAGGGCCGACCCCTTCTCCAATTGCCGCCATTGCGACCCCGGGCTGGATCCGGGGGATGCAATGGCGAATGAACTCAGGCTTCGTCGCCCGCATCCTTGTGCGCGTCACCCTCACCGGCAGCGGCCACATCCTCGAACCACGCCTCGACCTCACCCGAGAGCTTGATCGTCATCGGCTGGCCGAACCGGTCTTTCGACTTGCCCGCGGCGACGCGGATCCAGCCTTCGGAAATCGAATATTCCTCGACGTCGGTGCGCTCCTTGCCCTTGAAGCGGATGCCGATGCCGCGCTGCAGCACCTCCATGTCGAAATGGGGCGAGCGCGGATTCGTCGACAGATGGTCGGGCGGCGTGTCGGTCATGGTTGCAACTTCCAGAAAAAATGATGGCGCGGCCCTAGCGGCAGGGCGCCATCATCGTCAACGGAAAGGCGTCTAGCCAAGAGCGGAAGCCGATTCCCCGCCGCAAAAGAAACTATGAAACATAGTTACCGGACGAATTTTTCTCCGCGTGGTGGTGAACGGGACTCGTCGGCCCTGATGGTTACCGGGCGCCCCAAACAACAATTAACCAACTGATTTTCAGAAACTTTATACAAGTCTCGTTGATTGTAAATGCAGGGACCAGTCTCAGTCGAAGGAGAAGCACATGTCATTCTCTCGTATTGAATTCCGCCCTGCCAACCTCATCCTCATTCCGGCCTGTATTGCGCTGGCAGCCTGCGAATCGTCGGGCAGCACGCGCATCGGCAGCGTCGGCCCGGCTGGCCCCGCCGGCGCTACCGGACCGGCAGGTCCGGCCGGCGCTACCGGCCCGGCCGGTCCCGCGGGCCCGGCTGGCCCCGCCGGTAGCGGCCTTGGCCTTGGAAACGCCGGGGCGCTCGCCGTCGGCGGCCTGGTCGGGCCGGGCGGGATCGCCGGCACCGGGTTGCTGGCCAACACCGGCGACCTCGACAACGTCAACCCGGTGATCGGCGGCGTCCTCGTCAAATCGGGTAGCCTGGTCAATGTCGTCGCCGACAAGGGCTTGCTGCTCGCCAACGCGGTCGATGGCCGCCTTCCCGGCAGCACCAACCTGGTCGGCACCGTCATCGGCGTCGTGAAGGCGACGGGCGTCTCGCTGGTCCAGACCGGCAATGGCCAGCAATATCTGGTCGACGGGCTCACCGCGGCGCCCGGCCAGCTGATCACCGCGACGATCGGACAGGCCACCGCCCTCGGCAGCGCGGGCGCATCGCCGCTGATCGGCGCGAGCATCCTGTCACCGGGCCAACAAAATGGCAGCCTGCTCACCGTCGGGGTCGGCTCGGGCGGCCAGCTCGTCACCCTGCAACCAGGCACTGGCGGCAATCTGATTGGCGGGGTGACCGGCGGGCTCACCGGCGGCAGCGCTGCCGGATCGCCCGTGGCGCTCGTCGGCAATGTTGTCGGAACCGCCACCGGAGCGCTGGGCCAAGTGACCGGCGGCGTTACCGACGGATCGGTCGGCGCGCCGGGCGGCAATGCCGTCACCGGCGTGGTGTCGGGCGTCACCGGCACCGTCGGCGGCGTGCTCGGTGGGCTCAAGCCGCGGGGCGGCGACTGAGCGCTCGGTCGATGCGCATCCTGCGCCAAACCTGCGCGGCGGCGGCAGCGGGAGCGATGCTCTTCGCCGTCGCCGCGCAGGCAGCCCAGTCGGCGGTGACGCCGCTCGACGGCCGTCCGCCGCTGACCCCCGGCCGCGACGATCGCGAGCCATTGCCCGACCCGGAAATCCGACCGGTTCAGCTCGGCAAGGTCGAACTGGGGGCGCGTCCCGACGTGATCATTCGCGAGATTCGCTTTGTGGGGGCGGGGGTGCCCGCCAACGTCGGTCTGCGGCGCAGCGCTTCGTGGGCAAACCCGCGTCCGCCGAGAATCTCACCCGGCTCGCCGCCGCGATGACGCGCGCCTATGGCCGCTCGAACGTCGCGCTGTTCACGCTCGCCATCCCCGAACAGGATTTGTCCGGCGGCATCGTCACCGTCGCGTCGGCCGAAGGCCATGTCAGTTCGGTAACGCTGAGCGGTGAGGCGGTCGGCGGGCCGGCTCCCCTCATTTCGAAAATGTCGTCCCGCCTGACCGGCGCGCGCCCGCTGCCGCGCGCCCGCTTCGAACGCGTCCTCGGCAATATCGCCGATATTCCCGGGGCGACCGTCACCCCGACGCTCGCGCTGGGCGGCGACGCCGGCGCGGTCGCGCTCGACCTCGCGATTGACGCCAAAAAGCCTACCGTCGGAATCGGCTTCACGACGCGTACCAGTCCGTTCGTCGAAAACGGGCTGGTCGAGGCCAATGCGCGGAGCACCAGCCTGCTACGCAGCGGCGACGAAACGCGGCTGACCGGGGTCGCAGCCGTGAACCTGAAATCGCTGCTCTACCTGTCGGCCAGCCACGCCACCCCGCTCGGCTCCGGCGGCACGCGCGCCGAAATTTCGGGCGCCGCGCTGCGCACCCGGCCGCGCGGACTCGCGGTCGATGGCGAGGCGTGGAGTGCCGGCATTGGCCTTTCGCACCCGCTGATCCGCGCCAACCGGCGCAATTTGACGCTGTCGGCGCGGCTCGACCATCTCGATTCGAAAAACGCGCTGTTCGGTTCGACGATCGCAGCCGAAAAAACCTGGACGGCCAGCGGCAGCCTCGCCTTCCGGCTGAGCGAGGACCGCACCGTCATCGGCGGCCGCCTCGGCGGTGCCAAGGGGCTCGCCATCGCCGGTGCGCGGGTCGATCCCGGCGTCGGCGAGGTCGCCTTTGCCTATGCCGACGCCGCGCTCGAGGGCAACCGGGCGCTGGGCAAGGCCGCGGTCATCCGCGTCGCCGCCACCGGCCGCTGGACCCGCGACCGGTTGCCCGCGGCGCAGCGGTTCAGCGTCGGCGGCGCCACCTTCGGCCGCGCCTTCGACGACGGGCTAGTGAACGGCGACCGCGGCTATGCGGCCTTTGGCGAACTGGCGCTGCGCCCGCTGCGCGGCGGCCGGTGGGCCAAGAGCGAAATTTACGGCTTCGCCGATTATGCCCGCGTCACATTGCTGGCGCGCACCGCGACGCCGCGCACCGATTTCCGGCCCGGCAGCTGGGGCGGCGGGGTCCGCCTGTCCTACGCCGACAACGCAACGGTCGGGGTCGAGCTGGCCGACGCCTGGAAACAGCCGGTCCCCGGTTTCGACCAGGGCTGGCGCGTCGCGCTCAACTGGAAATTGTCGATCCGGCCCTAGGGTCAGGACCCATTGATTTGATGTGACGGCTGTGATTCAGGCTCGCGTTGAGGAGCCTGAGGGATGAGTGATTTGTATTGGCTGACGG
>FWPV01000373.1_pt1 | contig 145214 bp, 125 predicted proteins | sample 2228371 | NCBI WGS metagenome assembly FWPV01 (sample SAMEA103939776, study PRJEB20133) | metagenome | reverse complement strand
GATAGCCTGACGCGGGGGCCTCGACCTCATAGGTGATCTTCTCGGTCTCGATGACGAGGAGAACCTCCTTTTCCTCTACCCAATCCCCATTGGCCTTGTTCCAACGGACTATGGTGGCCTCCTTCATGGTCATGCCCAGTTTGGGGATCCTTATCTCGACGTTCATGGTCCCTCCTCTCGGCCGGTCCCATCTGTCTGACCCCCCGACCTTCCTCGTGGGGGCCCGAGCCCGCGGGATTCTGTGTCGCGGTTTGCCCTCGTCTCATCGGAATCCCAGGACCTCAGGCACCCAAAGCACCAGGGGAGGATAGACGATGATGAGCACCAACCCCAGGAACATGGACAAGAGGAGCCAAAGATCCCACCTGACCGTCGACTCCACGGAGGCGCCGCTGAGCCTGCAGCTGACCATGAGATTAACGGCCATGGGCGGGGTGAACTGTCCCAGGGCGATGTTGTAAGTCATGAGGACCCCGAACCAGACCAGGTTCCACTCGAAGGCCTGGGCAACAGGCACGAACAGCGGCAGGAAGATGAGAAAGATGGAGATCCCGTCCAGGAACATCCCGACGATGACCAGAAAGAGCATGACTATGAGGATCACCCCGAGCTCCCCGCCCCCCAGACGCACCAGCCCCTTGGCTATGGGGTCAACCATGCCCAGGGTGCTGGAGGCCCAGGCGAAGACGCTGGCCAGTCCCACCACGACGAGGATCACCGCCGAGGTCTCGGCCGACTGAACCAGCAGCTCGTAGAGGTCCCTGAGGGTCAGGCTCCTGTACACGAAGAAGCCGACGATCAGCCCATATATAACGGCCATGACCGCGGCCTCTGTGGGTGTGAACCAGCCGGTGCGCATCCCCCCCAGGATGACCACCGGGGCCATCAGGGCCCAGAACGCCTCTTTGAAGGAGCGCCAGAAAGGAGGTTTGGGCCCTTTGGAAGACTCGGCCCCGAAGTCGTGCCGCAGGCTCAGCATCAAGGCAGGCACACTCAAGGCGATGCAGGCCAGGATCCCGGGCACTATACCGGCGGCGAAGAGCGCAGGCACTGTGGCCGAGGGCACGAGGACGCTGTATATGATGAAGGCCACAGAGGGAGGTATCAGTATGTCCGTGGAGCCCGCGGCCGCCGTCACCGCCGCCGCAAAACCGGGAGGATATCCTGCCTTGAGCATGGCCCCTATCATCACGCCTCCCACGGCGGCCGTGCAGGCAGGACCTGAGCCGGAAATCCCCCCTATGATCATGGCCACCACTATGGTGATGACGGCGAGGGAGCCGCGGCCCTGACCTATGATGGAGGTGGTGAAACGCAGGAGACGGGCAGCCACCCCAGAGCGGTCGAAGATGGCCCCTGCCAGCACGAACATGGGCACAGCCAGCAGAGGGTACTTGGCGATCCCAGCATACACATTGGTGGGCACGGCCATGATGCCAAGGCCGGTGATGGCGATGACGAACGTCCCGGCAAAGCCGAGGGCCGCGGCGATGGGCACCCCTGCGAACATCAGGAGGAAGAAGAGGCCGAAGAGAAGGACCGCCGGGTGCATCACCTGCCCCCCCTCAGGTGTCGGATCAGGACCCCTATCACGCGACCCAGTATGGCCATGGAGAGTATGGGCAGCCATACGGTGTAGATCCAGGTGGGGAGGCCGAGCCCGGGCGAGGTGACCTCGTAACGATACTCGTCGTAAGCCATACGTCCGCCCAGTATCACCAGGAGGGCAAAGGTGATCCCCACGATCACGAGGGCCCCAACACGTACGTACCGGGCCAATGAATGGGGGAGCTTGTCCACGAGGTAGGAGATGTTGAGGTGCCCCCCCTTGGCCATGACGCTTGAGCCACCGACAAGGGCCATGACCAACATGAGGAAGATCGAGAACTCCTCTGTGAAGGCGAAGGAGATGTTGGTGGCGTACCTCACCACTACATTGGAAAAGGTTATCAAGGCCAGAAGCCCAATGCAGGCGGCAGCAGCAGCCTCCTCTATCTTGAGAGGGACCCTCGTGTTGGGCCGCGGCGGCCTTTCGGGCTGCTCTATGTCCTGGGGCATGGCCTTCCCTTACCCGATCCGAGCCTCGAGATCCATTGCAACCTCAGCCTCGGCCTCAGCCTCCACCCTTCCCCTCACCTCCTCGCGATGGCCTCCTCGGCCTTCTTCACGAGTTCAGGCCCGATCTGCTTGGCCCACTTGTCGTAGACCTCCTTCGTGGCCTTGCGGAAGGCCTCCTTCTCCTGATCCGTCAGCCTCACCACCTGGACCCCCAGGCCCTCTATGTGCTTGACCAGGGAATCGTCGGGAGGGATCAGCCCCTTTCTCGCCTCGGCGATCTCTTCCTTCCCTGCCTGGATGGCTGCTTCCCGAACCGCCTTTTGGTCCTCGGGTCTCCAGCTATTCCAGACACCCTTGTTGACCACGAAGATCAACGGATCCGCCACGTACCCCCAGAGGGTCACGTTTTTTTGGTTGGCCGCCTCATGCAGCTTGGCCACGGTGAAGATGGTTAGGGGATTCTCCTGGCCGTCCACTGCACCACTGGAGAGCGCCGGCACCGCGTCGGCCCAGCTCATCTGGGTTGGATTGGCGCCCAGGGCCGTGAAGGTGTCGAGGAACAGGGGAGAGCCCACAACGCGCATCTTCAGCCCTTTCAGGTCTCCCGGGGTCTTCACGGGCCTCTTGGAGTTGGTCACCTCCCTGAAGCCGTTTTCGCCCCACGCCAAGGGTATCACGTCCTTGGACTCCAGGATCTTGAACAGCTCCTTGCCCACCTCCCCTTGGGTCAGGGCGTCGATGGCCTTGTAATCGGGCATGAGAAACGGCATCGAGAAGAGGTTCAGCTCCTTCACCTGGGGCGACCAGTTGATGGTTGAGCCGATGGCCATGTCAATGGCCCCTTGGCGGATGGCCGTGAACTCCTTGGTCTGATCCCCCCCCACTAGGGATGCCCCTGGGTACATCTTCATCTTGATGCGCCCCTGGGTCTTCTCTTCCACGAGCTGGCACCACCTCTCCCCTGCATTCCCCCAGGGGAACGGCTTCCCCACAACCGTGGAAAGCTTGTATTCGGCCTTGTAGTCAGCGGCCAGCAGCCAGCCTGGCGACGGTAGTACCCCCAGTATCACAACAACGCAAGACATCCCCAATATCTTCTTGCTGCTACACATCTTCGGACCTCCTTGTCTCTTGGTTGGATCGCCGAGGACCACCCACGCAAGCTCTCTACCACCCCGGATAATGGTTGTCAAGATTCCGTGCAGCCCAGGACAAAGAGGCCGCCGCCCAAGACCTATGACGTTGAAGGAATCGGCAAGATCTTGGTTGGTCAAATGGGCGTTGCAGCCGTTGAAGGATCTCGACCGACAGCGCTACCCAGGAGCAATCCCTTCACGGCCCGGAGGTGTCGCCCCCAAAAGGCAATCGCCTCCCAGGACGCCGTCAGCGCGACTTTGGAGGGGACTCCGGCACGCACCGAAGCGGTCCTGCCCTTTCCCTATCTCACATCTCCCGTCAGGACAAAGGGGGCCCAATAGAAGGGTTCCGGCCGCGCCTTCTTGAGGGTTAGCTGGGCCTGACGAAGCGCCTCGGCCTTCGACATGGTCTTGCGGTTCTTGTACAACTCGGCCATCAGGACAGCGGTCTCCTCGTCCGCGACAGGCCATAGGGTCGACACCAGGGCGCGTGCCCCGGAATACAGGAAGGCCCTGGTAAAGCCCAGCACCTCGTCACCCGCCTTCCCCGTCCCAAGGCCAGTCTCGCACGCTGACAGGACCACGAGATCCGCATCCAACCTGGTCTCGAAGAGTTCAGCGGCAGTGAGGTCCCCGTCGTTTTCCCCATCGGGGGCCAGCAGGAGTCTGGACTGCAGCGGCCGACTCGCGTTGAACTAGCCGTGGGCAGCGATATGAATCGTACTGAAGAGCGACCCTCTCTTCTTGAAGTTGGTCTCAGAGGCCTCCTTGCGAAGCAGTGCCATGGCCTCAGGATAGAGCTCCTTGATCCTCCCGGCCTCCACCTCCGCACCTCTCAGATCATGGGCCGAATCGGCGAGGTCCGGGTTGGCGAGGATCAAGACCCTTTTTTCCCCTCGGCCTTCCCCGCGCAAGAAACGGATCACATTCGAGCTGGGAAGCATCCGTATGGCCACCTTGTCCGCGAGGTAGAGCTCCCCGTCGTGGAGGACGCCAAACGGGAGGTAATGCAACTCCCCGTGAGCCACCACCGTCAGGATGGATCCTTTCAAGAGCCCCCCGAAGGGTCTGATCAGCCTGTCGTAAAGCCCCATGGCCAATCCCCTGACCTGAGGATCAGCCCCCCCCTGGCGATGGATCGGCGAAATGCCCTCACATCCTCTACCAATCCATCCCCCTGGAGTTCGCGCGCCTCGACCCTGTTGCCGGTGACCAGGAACCCGAAGAGCCTTTTGTCTTGGTAGTAATACTCCAGGATGGCCTCGTCGACCGTCAGATGCGATTGGACAGCATTGGCGGATATCGGGACAACCGTGACCAGGGAGGCCAGCTCGGGGTCGGATGACGCCAACTCGGTCTTCAACGATTGAAGCCCGTTTCTGGCATCCCGTCTCTGAGAAACAGATTCCTCTGGAATAAACGAATACCTCGTCTCTAGCTCTTGGAGTTCCCTGAACAAGGCCTTGGAGCCTTTTGCCTCCTCTCGCACCCCGAAGGCCCTCTGGTGGGCCAAGAGGTCCACCAGTGCCCTGGACTTGGCCCTCTCGGCATACTCAAAGGCCTCAGCCGGCCTCTTCATGTCGATCAATGCCCCAACCAGCCATCCGTAGATCACCTGTTTGTCCCCGACGAACCCGATCTTTGCCGAGTCCGCCGAGATGCTCGATCTATGCAACTCCACCTGGGCCACGGACTGTCTCAGGTAGGAGATCGCCTTGTCATACATCCTCCTCTCGAGGTATATCCTCCCGAGGTCTCCGCGGATCTGATAGAAGAGCTCCCCCTGTTCCTCTATGCCCGGCAGCGAGTCGAGTTCCTCGTAGATGGCGCGGGCCTCTTCATAGCTGCCTTTCATGAACAAGGCCTTCCCCAACATGAACCTCAGATACAGATCCATGTACCCGTGTTGGGACCCTATGCTCTTGAAGACCCCTATCCTGCTTCCGCTTTCTATCAACTCGATGAGCCTGTCGTAGTCTTTCAGGCTCATCAGGATCCTGGCCTTCTGATAATGAACGTCCTGGGAAATGGCATCCCAACGTAAAGGCAGGATGGTGAAATCAGCCAATCCCTCATAGATCTCCTTTGCCTTTGCCCTCTGGTCGCTGAAGGCATAGGCAACTCCAAGGGCGCCCATGGCCTCCACACCGAAGTGGTCCATCCCGGCGAACCTTCCCAGGGCGCTCTCCTGCCTGAACATGGCAAGGCATCTCTCGCCATAATCGATGGAGAGCCCGTAGTTGCCCGTCTCCAGATAGGCCTTGGCCCGCAAGGTGTAGGCTTGCGCCTTGAAGTGTTTCGGCGTAAAGAACTGCCCCAGGTTCGTCACCTCTGTCCGCTGCCTCTTCTCCAGCTCGTCACAACAGGCGAAGAAGTCGCTGTATTTCCTTTGGGAGAGGAGCGACGGGCAGAGGTAGAAGAGGTCGACACCGCTCATGTTGGTGAGGGGCCCCTTTCTCGTCATCTCTCCTATGATCCCGGCGTGGTCGCCTTTGTAGTACATGTGCTGCACCTGTGTGCCGCACGAAGACGCGGACAAGATCAGCAGGATGCAGCAAGCGGCGCAGGAACCGAGCTTCATCCACGGAGCTCCTTTCTCACGGCCTCACGGTCCGAGTTTGCATGCGTTTTCCTTGCCCCCAGGCGATCATCCCAGGAGTTCCTCAATAGAGGTGCAGTCCAAGCCAAGGGCCTGACTCACCCCCTTGCACGTCACCATCCCCCTGACCACGTTTGCGCCGGATCTGATCTGAGGGTCCTCCTTCATGGCCCTTCGCCACCCCTTCTCCGCGATCTCCAGGACATAGGAGAGGGTCGCATTGGTCAGGGCCACGGTGGAGGTCCTGGGGAGGGCCCCTGGCATGTTGCTGACCGCGTAATGCACGACCCCCTCCACGGTGTAGGTCGGTCTGGCGTGGGTCGTCTCCCGTGAAGTCTCGAAACACCCGCCCTGGTCTATGGAGACATCGATTAGCACAGCGCCCCTCTTCATGGTGCAGAGCATCTCACGCGTGACCACAACTGGCGTCCTGCCGCCCGGGACCAAGATGGCACCTACCACCACATCCGCGCGGGTGATCAGGTCGCGGATGACCATGGGGTTGGAGGCAAGGACGAAACAGTTGCTGGGCATGACATCGCTCAGGTACCGCAGGCGCTCGAGGCTGGTGTCCAGTACATAGACCCTGGCCCCGAGTCCGCAGGCGGTCTTGGCCGCGTTCATGCCCACCACCCCACCGCCTATGATGAGGACCATCCCGGGGTCCACCCCCGGGACACCGCCCAGCAGGACACCGTCTCCCCCTTGGGCCATCTCCAAGTACTTGGCCCCCTGTTGGATGGCCATCCGGCCTGCCACCTCGCTCATGGGGGTCAAGAGGGGCAAGGACCCATTGCCCTTCTGGACGGTCTCATAGGCGATATTGACGGACCGCCTCCTCATGAGGGCCTGGGTCCTCTCCCGGGATGCAGCCAGGTGCAAGAAGGAGAACCATATCTGATCCTCCTGGATGAGGTCGTACTCCTCAGGCTCGGGCTCCCTCACCCTGAGGATCATCTGGGCCTTGAGAAAGATCTCCCTCGGCGAGGCCACCACCTCTGCCCCGGCCTTGGAATACATCTCGTCGTCGAACCCGCTCGGCCCCCCTGCACCGCTCTGGAACAGGACCTCGTGCCCCCTCAGTCTCAAGACCTCCACGCCGGCCGGGGTCATGGCGACCCGATACTCCCCTTCCTTGAGCTCTTTGAGGATCCCCACTATCAATCCCCTGCCCCCCCTTTGCTGGCCTCGGAAGACCCCCGCGCCCCATCGGCCTAGGTGGCCAAGAGCTCCTCCACCGGGACCCAATCCAGCCCGAAGGCCTCTGCCACCGCCTTGTAGGTGATCTTTCCCTCGACGATATTGGCCCCTGCCCGGATGGCCGGGTTCTCCGCCATGGCCCTCCTCCACCCCTTGTCCGCTATCTCCAGGGCATAAGGCAGGGTGGCGTTGGTCAGGGCGACGGTGGAGGTCTTGGGGACCGCGCCAGGCATGTTGGTCACGCAGTAATGTAGGATCCCCTCGACCAAATAGGTGGGATCTGCGTGGGTCGTGGGCCTGGAGGTCTCAAAGCATCCCCCTTGGTCTATGGCCACGTCCACCAGGACAGCGCCCTTCTTCATCCCCTTGAGCATATCTCGGGTCACCAGCTTGGGCGCCTTGGCACCGGGTATGAGCACCGCGCCCACTACCACGTCCGCCCTCGTGATCAACTCCCTTATGGTCGCGGGACTGGACATGAGGAGGAAGCAATTCTTGGGCATGATGTCGCTGAGGTACCTCAGGCGATCGAGATCGGTATCCAGCACATAGACCTTGGCCCCCAGGCCGCAGGCCATCTTGGCCGCGTTGGTGCCCACGACCCCTCCGCCTATGATGAGCACCGTTCCAGGGTCCACCCCGGGGACACCGCCCAGCAGGACCCCGTCTCCCCCTTGTGCCATCTCCAAGTACTTGGCCCCTTGTTGGATGGCCATACGGCCGGCCACCTCGCTCATGGGGGTCAGAAGCGGAAGGGAGCCGTCCCCTGTCTGTATGGTCTCGTAGGCTATGGCGACGCACTTGGTCCTCATCAGGGAGTGGGTCAGTTCCTCAGCCGCTGCCAGGTGCAGGTAGGTGAAGACGATCTGGCCCTCCTGGATGAGCCCGTACTCAGGGGGTAGGGGTTCTTTGACATGCATCACCATGTCCGATCGCCGGAATATCTCCTCCGGGCTCTCCACGATCTCGCCACCCGCCCTGAGGTAAGCCTCGTCTTCGAACCCGCTCCCCAAGCCTGCCTCCTTCTCCACCAGGACCGTGTGGCCGTGCTGCCTCATGACCTCCACGCCCGCTGGGGTCATGGAGACGCGGTTCTCCTCCGCCTTTATCTCCTTCAGCACCCCTACGATCATTTCACACCTCCGCAGGGCATAGCCTGGGAGTCCACCTGCCGGGCAGCCGGACTCATTATGACCGAACTGCCATGGCCTCTTCAATGGTCTCGGTAAACGGGGGAAGTCAGCACGACATTCACTAACGACGATCCAAGGGCGGTGACGCAGCCCCAGTTGATGGGGATCCTACAACCCAGGTGGGGTCGACAGAAGCCAGTTTGAGCAGGGAAGTGGATGCTCGATCTGTGCCCCCATTCCCCTGCACCGAAGGGCCGCACTGCATACCTTTGGGCATGGTTGGGCCGACCCCGGCAGCCTGAGGCATGTGAGGACGACCGCGCCATGTTCTGAGGGCGGCCGAAGCGCACAAAAAACCTGTGGCAGCCTGAACTCAGGAAGCAAAAAGGAGGGGGGACCCTTTGCAGGTCCCCCTTGCCTCACGCCTGGAGCGACCGGGCCGCCCACGGAAGGAGCGAAAACGACCCCTCAGATCTCCTCAACGGTGATGGAATCCGTTGGGCAGACCTCGATACAGCTCTCGCAGCCAATGCATTCATCCATGTTCACCGGTTCCGCCTTGCCGTCATCTCCCAACTTGTAGACGTCCACCGGGCAGATCTCCACGCATTCGCCGTCCCCGTCACAGGTCTCCTTGTTCACCGTCACTCTATAAGCCATTTCGAGTTTTCCTCCTTGATGGAATGATTGGGAAGATGTCAGTCTTTCCCAGAAATGAAACCGTCCTTTCCTCGCGATGGCCCTGCTTCTTCGGCTCTTCTTCCCTCAAGTCCAGATTATCTTGTCCATCTTCTCCGTGTCAACCCGGACGCGATCGCAAAGGGCTGACCGTGAGAACCGGCACAGGTGAGTTCTTTATCACCTCCTCGCTCACGCTGCCGAAGGCGACGTGTCCCGGGGGATGTTCGTGAGTGCTGTACCCATGCCCGTGGGTCGCCATAACCACCAGGTCGATCTTCTCATCGGCGATGGTCTTGAGGATCTCCTGCGCAGGATCGCCCACCCTGATGTGCCTGTGGTAAAGGGGGCAGCCCTGCAGATCCTTTTGGCAGATCTCCTCCATCCGCTTCTCCGCCTTCTTTATGAGCCAATCACGGAATTGCTGCACCGGCCCGCTTTGGTCCTCGCCATAGAAGTTGATCACCTGGCTGATGTCCTCTGCCACAAAGAGCAGATGGATCTCCGCGTCGTACTTCTGTGTGAGGGAGTGGACCAACGGCAACGCCTGGGCGGCGTTGTCCGAAAGGTCGGTGGGCCAGAGTATCCTCTTGAACTCCATTGTCCTTGCTCCTTATGCGGCGATCTCCTCCTCCCTCACGGATATGGCCACCTTGTAGAGGACCGTGAGGATCAGGAATCCCATGGCCCACACCCCTAGGGTTATGAAGACCTCAGGCAAGGTGGGCGAATACTCCATCACGCGATCCAGCGGGTTCGGGATGAACCCGGTAACCACCAGGCCAAGGCCCTTCTCGATCCACAGGGAAACGAACACCGAGGCGCAGGCGACCGCCAGGAGTTTCTCGTTGCTTCGAGTCCGGGGGTTGATGAGGATGTACAGGGCTACCACAGCCAGCACCATGAAGGCCCACCACCAGGGCACCAGGGTCGCATGCCCCTCGAGTCCCACAAACAGATAGTTGAAGTGGTGCGTGTGCTCCGGGATCTGGCTGTAATATGCTGTGAAGAGCTCCATCAGGACGAAGAAGACGCTGACGATCATGGCGTAGGTGACGATCTTGGCGATGGCCTGTATGGCCTCCTTGCCTGGGTCGAACTTGCTGAAACGCCGGATGATCAGCGCGAACAGCACCAGGAGGGCCGGCCCTGAGGCGAAGGCCGACGCGAGGAATCGAGGGGCCATGATGGCCGTCAGCCAGAACCCCCTGCCCGGGAGCCCAGCGTAGATGAACGCCGTCACGGTATGGATGCTTATGGCCCAGGGGATGGAGATGTATATGACGGGCTTGACCCACCCAGGGGGGGCCACGCCCTTCCTCTCCGCCCCGAGCACTGTCCAGCCGATGACGATATTCAAGAGCAGATAGCCATTGAGCACGATCAGGTCCCAGAAGAGGATGGAGCTCGGCGTGGGATACAGGATGACGTTGAAGGCCCGTGCAGGCTGACCAAGGTCTATCACTACGAAGGTCACGCACATGGTCACGGCCGCGACGGCCAAGAACTCGCCGAGGATGGTGATCCTGGCGAAGGTCTTGAAGTGATGGAGGTAATAAGGAAGCACCAGCATCACCGCGGAGGCTGCGACCCCGACCAGGAAGGTGAACTGGGCGATGTACAGGCCCCACGACACGTCCCTGCTCATCCCTGTTATGCCCAAGCCGTAACTGAGCTGAAGGAGATAGCACACGAACCCGATCCCGATCATCGCGAGCAGGAATGTGACCCATCCGTAGTAGGTGCGACTCCCTGTAAGCGCCTTTTCCAGCATGGCCACCTCACACGATGTAATAGACCTGGGGCATGGTGCCCAACTGCGGCTTTCTCCTGATGGAATGGTGTTTGTGCAGGAGCGCCCTCACATCTGATCTAGGGTCCTCGAGGTCGCCGAAGACCAGAATCTTCTCCTTGCACGCCTCCACGCACGCGGGCCTGAGGCCCTTGGCGAGCCTCTCCTCGCAGAAGGTGCACTTCTCCACCACCCCTCTCATCCGCGTGGGATACTCCTTGTTCTGCTCCTTGATGAAAGGCCGAGGATCCCTCCAGTTCAGGCTCCTTGCCCCGAAGGGGCAACCGGCCATGCAGAACCTGCATCCTATGCACCGATGGTAGTCCATCATGACTATGCCGTCATCCCTCTTGAAGGTCGCCTTGGTGGGGCATACCCTCACGCATGGGGGATTGTCGCAGTGATTGCAAAGCACCACCACAGGCCTCCCCTTGTACCTCTCTTCGAGATACTCGTGTTCCTGTCCGGGGAAGGCATGTCTGAAAGGTTCGTTCCAGATCCACTTGACCTCGTCCTTGGGATTGCTGAACGCAGGGACGTTGTGAACGCTGTGGCAGGCATCCATGCAGTCCCTGCAGTCATCGGGGCACTTCCTCCTCAGGTCCACCACCATGGCCCATCTCTTGGCCGTGAGGGCACTGGAAGGCAACGAGACCTTCTGCGGCCCCTCTGCGGCCAGGGCATCGGAGAAGGGCCTGGCCCCTGCCCCCAAGATCGACAGACCCGCGATCTTCAAGAAGCTCCTTCTGCTTCCCTCCATCACCTGCCCTCCTTGGGCTCTATATGACAGTTCCAGCAGTTGGGCGCAACAGCGACGTAGTTGTGGCACTGATCGCAGAACTTCCCCTTGCTGGAATGGCAGCTCATGCACGTGTTCTGGAGGCTCATGTCGTACCTTCTGCCGCTGGCCCCCACATAGAGCCGCTTGCCGTTTCGGACCACCTCGGTCCTCCAGAGGTCCAGGAGTTCCATGTGCTTGGCCCTCATGAAATCCTTTGGCTCTACGCATTCCCTCTCTGTGGCCGGGAGCTGCAGCTCCGGCGGGGTAGCGGCCTTTCCCAGATTGAACCAGACCGGGAAACCTACAAGGATGAGGAAGACGATCAGCCCAACGATGATCTTTCCGGCGTTATACATCCCCTGTCCCCTCCGTCTTCTTCAGCAGCGGTTCTCCCCTTAGGTCTACCTCCCTTTCCTTTTCCCCTTTCATCACCAAGGCATTGGCTACGAGCTCGTGGACACCCGTGATCTCCACCTCCGGGACCCAGTACTGCATCAAGGAATGGAGTGTGGCCCGGTCGATGGCGCACATGCAAGCGAGTCTGTTCACCCCATGCCTTTCCCTCACGTACCTGACCGCGTTGGCCCTCGGGAAGCCGCCCCGCATCCTGGCCTCCATGTTCTCGTCCGTGCCGAGGCCCGCACCCCCTCCGCAGCAGAAGGTCTGTTCGCGGATGGTGTTCTCGGGCATCTCATAGAAGTAATTGCACACATGCTTGATGATGTACCTGGGTTCCTCGAACAGGCCCATGGCCCTGGCGGGGTTGCATGAGTCGTGATATGTCACCCTGAGGTGATCGTTCCTGCTCGGGTCCAGCTTCAGCTTGCCGTTGCGGATCAGGTCGGAGGTGAACTCCGCGATATGGACCATCTTGGTGGACTTGGCGTTCTCGAACTTCGTGCCGGTGATGGGAGAGACCGGTTCCTCCAAGAAATCGGCGGGCCCGTTCATGGTGTCCATGTATTGATTGATGACACGCCACATGTGCCCGCACTCACCACCCAGGATCCACTTCACGCCAAGCCTCTTGGCCTCGGCATATATCTTGGCGTTGAGACGCTTGACCAACTCGTGGGAGACGAACAGCCCGAAGTTGCCCCCCTCGGAGGCGTAGGTGCTCCAGGTGTAGTCCAGCCCTATCTCGTGGAAGAGCATCATATACCCCATGAGGGTATAGGTCCCAGGATCGGCGAAGACGTCACCAGAAGGGGTCACAAAGAGGATCTCGGCGCCCTTCCTGTTGAAGGTCGGTTCCAAGCGGATCCCGGTGATGTTCTCTATGTCATCCACATAAAACTCGATCATGTCCTTGAACGTGTGGGGCTGGATACCCAGGTGGTTGCCGGTCCGGAAACAGTTGGCCACAGGCTCCATCACCCAGTTGATGTTGCACCCCACCAGATTCAGGAGCTCCCTCCCCATCATGGTGATCTCGGCCTGATCGATCCCGTAGGGACAAAACACGGAGCATCGACGGCACTCGGTGCACTGGTAGAAGTAGTAGAACCACTCCTTGAGCACATCCTCGGTCAGATCCCTGGCCCCTGCCAACTCACCGAGTATCTTGCCCGCGGCGGTGAAGTATCTTCGATAGACAGAGCGTATGAGCTCAGCCCTCAGGACCGGCATATTCTTCGGGTCCCCTGAGCCGATGAAGAAATGGCATTTGTCCGCGCAGGCCCCGCAGCGCACGCAGATGTCCATGAACAGCTTGAAGGAACGGAACCTGTCCAGCCGCTCCTTGAACCCCTTGAGGATGATCTCCTTCCAGTCCGGTGGAAGCTTCCAGTCCTCGTCCGGGGGCTGCCAGTCTCTGGCGTTGGGGAGATCCAGGTATCTCAGGTTCTTGGGCAGCGCGCTATAGCACCAGTTCCCTGGGGTGAAGGCCACAGGGGTCTTCATCCACCCCGTCTTGGGAGGCTTGTAATCTATCTGCAGGAGTTCTTCTGGCTTGGGGACGCTCTCTGACATCTTCACTCCTTCTCCACCGGCAATCCAGCCTGTTTCATCTTGTCCCTGAACTCATCTTCATATTCCTGGTAGGTGTGCACCTTTACCGGGTAGTTCCACGGATTGACATGCCTCACCGCCCTATTGTCGTTGGCCAGATTCCTCGTCGGGCTGAGGAAGACCCCGCCCAGGTGCATCAGCTTGCTGAAGGGAAAGTAGGCTATCAGGACGCACACAAGAAAGAGATGCACGAAGAACCAATCCCCAATCCCCGCCGGCACAGCAGGATGAAAGGTGAACAGCCCCAGGGCAAGCGTCTTCACCGAGAGGAGGTCCACCTTGTATATGTGTCTCGTCAGGAGGCCCGTGGTCGCGATACCCAGGATGAGGAAGAGCGGGAAGTAGTCTGCAGGCAGGGATATGTACCTCACCTGCGGGATGACCACCCTCCTCAAGAAGAGGTAGGTCACCGCTGTCACCAGGGCGAAATCCGTCAGATATACCGTGGGGACGGCTATGGCGAAGATCCCGTCCAGCTCCTCTATCCACGAGACGAAGAACGGGACCGGGTCGGCAAAGAACCTCAGGTGCCTTATGAGCACGGTGAGGAAGGACCAGTGGAATGCCAACCCCGCCAGCCAGAGCCACTTGGCGCTGCCGTAAACGACCTTCTGACCTTTCAGCTCGGTCTTGGTGTTCCGGAAGAGGCTCCTGAATACCAAGATCTCCAGGGCCATCCTCCCCACGACCCCGAGCCAATCCGACGGGTTCTCTATACGGTTGGCCTTGAGCCAAGGCAAAGACTTGTGTTGGCCGCATGTCGTAGGGATGCGAAAGGGCACAGGGGATGTACCCCATCTCACCACGCGATATATGAAACCCACCACGAATATCGCGACGGCCGCATATGGCAGGACAACGCCGAACAGATAATAGAACTTGGCCGCCCCTACTCCCACAAGGGCGACCAAGGCGAGGATGATGACCGCAAAGAGGGAAAACCCGACACCCATTTGAACGTCACCTCGCTTCGAATTCGGCGGTCAGGGGCCAGGAGTCAAAGGACAGTCCTTTTCTATGCCTCTCCGCAGCCGCTTCCTCCTCCCTGCCCTTCGCCTCCTCACCCCTGACCACGTTTGCCTTCCCGAAGACCCGCCGGCCCCGCGCCCCTTCGGCCACCAAGACATCACAGATGGCGCCCGAGGAGTTCTAACCACTGTTCAGGCCGCCACCTTCCAGGTGCCCTTCTCCATCGGGGATCTCTGCCACCAAGCCGGCCATCCTCAGCAGGTTCATGCTCCTGTTTCGGATCTCCGTGGCCCGGATCTCATATAGCCTCTCCCTGCACCCCATGAATATATCGAAGGCGCGCAGGGCCAAGGCATCGATCTTGGATTCGAACTCCAGGAGATCCAACACAGAGGCGTTAGGCTCAGCGCCCTCCCCTTGGATTTCCTCCCTGACGACCCTCTTCAGCGAGAAGATGAAGGCGACGGCCTGAGAGGCCGAGAACTCCTGTACAGCCCGGACCCTGATGACGTTATCAAGGAACCGGGAGAGCTCATCAGGGGCTTTGCCGCTCAAGAGCCCATCGTATATGCCCTCGATGCCGCTATAGATAGTCTTCCCGACCGGATTCTCGAATTGGTCCTTTTTGCCCTTGAGGAAATCGCGGGTCTGTGCAGGGTAGCCCTCCAGGATCATGTCGAACCATCGCCTCAGGATGACGGGTCTCCTCTGCAACAAGAGCTCCCTAAACATCACCGTGACGTCCCCCGCTACCAGCCCCACAGCTCAGTCCCGATCCTCCTGACCCTGAAGAGCCCTTTCACCGGCTGTCAGATTGGACCATGTATAAGATCCGGTCCCGCTTGTCAAGGGGCAAAAGCCGGTACACAGGAGAAGGCCTCTCCCCGTCGGCATGATGGTACCCGGAAGAGACCTTCTCGGGATGCTAGACGCATCCTGTGGGCTTGGCCAACCCCGCCAGCTTGCACGCCCCCTTCGCCGGCCCTGTGGGGAAGAGCTCATAGACCCTCTTGAGGTTGAACCCGGTGTCCTTGCAGAGCTTCCGGATCATGGGGGCGATGCCGTACTCCGCATAGTAGTCCCTGAGGTAGTTGATCAGCTTCCAGTGATCCTCCGTGAGCGGCCCCTCTATCCCCTCGGCTGGGGCCAAGGCCTGGGCGAACTCAGGGCTCCACTTGTCCAACTCCTGAAGGAACCCGTCCTCATCCACCTCGTATGTCTTTCCTGCTAGTTCAATCTTGGGCATCTCCGATTCCTCCTTAATTCTTGGGTTTCCACCATGTTATCAGCGCGCTTCTCGCGCCAAGATCCTCATTGACTCGCTTGGGCCCCCCTCCAACCCCGAGGGAGACCCCTCAGCCCGCTTCATCGCCCGGCACGAGATCCCATCGGCCCAGGCCTGACAACCCAAGGCATGGAGATGGGTATAAGTAGCCAGGACGTTCCTGCGAACCATCCCCTCCCTCTTTCCGTCCATGCCGGTGCCCCGTGCGACCCGGAAGGCAAAATGGACATCCTCCTCTGAGAAGGAAGCGATGCGGGAATAATGAAACTCATGCCCCTTCAAGGCCAGACCCACCGGGAAGAAGGGATTTTCCTTCACCACCTCGAGGGCCGTGTATCCGTGTCCCTGGGGCCGGCTGTGGATCTCCGTGACCAAGGGGAGGGCACCGACCATCGGGAATTCTCGGCCCCTCACCCGCAGGGCCTTCCCGAGATACATGAGCCCGCCGCATTCGGCATACACGGGAAGGCCGTACTCAACGGCAACCCTGATGTCACGGCGCAGGCGATCATTGGCCGCCAACTGCTCGGCCCGCATCTCCGGGAACCCCCCGCCGACATACAGGGCATCCACCCGAGGCAGGCCCTCGGCCTCAATGGCGCTCAAGGCCACCAGTTCCGCCCCCCTTTGCTCCAGGGCCTCCAGGTTCTCCGGATAGTAAAAGTGAAACACCTCGTCCTTGATCAGACCCACCCGGAATTGACCTCTCAGGCGAGGCGACGCCGTCTCCCCAGGCAAGTCATCGCACCTGAGCCCCCCTGCCCCTTGGGCCACGTTCCAGACGGAGTCGCAGTCCACATGGTCCCGCACGGCATCGGCTGCCCTGGCGATCACGTCGAATTGAGACCCGTGCTCCTGTGGGGGGACCAGCCCCAGGTGCCTCTCAGGAAAACGTAGACCCTTGAGCCGTGGGATCGCCCCCAGGACACGAACGCCGGCATACCGCTCTATGCTCTTGACCAAGACCGATTCATGCCGAGCCCCGGCCACACGATTGAGCACGATGCCCTGGATATCCACCTCGGGGTCCATGTGCCTCAAACCCAGGACCATGGCGGCGGCCGTCCTGGTGGTCTTGGTGGCATCCAGGACGACGATCACTGGGACTCGCAGGGACTTGGCCAGCTCCCCCGTCGAGTAAGTCCCCCTCTCATCTACCCCGTCATAAAGCCCCCTGTTGCCTTCTATGAGGGCTGCATCCCCCTTGGATGAATGGCGAAGGTAAGATCCGAGCAACAGCTCGCGGTCCATCAAGAAAGGGTCCAGATGACGGCATTCCATGCCTGCTGCCCGGCCTAGCCAGGCAGCATCGATGTAATCGGGCCCCTTCTTGAAAGGGATCACGGCCTTACCGCCTTGCCGCCAGAGAGCCAAGAGCCCGACGGCTAGCAAGGTCTTCCCCGACCCACCCCTCAGGGCGGCCAGGACAACGCTGGGACGACCTCCGTGCATTTCCTCTCTAATGCAGAGCCCAGACTCCAGGACCGGGAAATCCCTTCGGGACTTTGCACACCGGACGGTCCTTGGATTCAGAACGAAGACCGCGAGTGAGGCTGTGGGGGGTACCCCCCACAGCCTCACTCGTCCTTTTTGGCGCCAGGGAGCATCAGATAGGTGGTGCTCCCGCTGGACCAATACTCCAAACGCTTCTCGTCGATCATCTCCTTTACGGCCTTCTTCACCTCCGACTTGGGGATATCCGGAAGGCCCTTTTCCACGTCCTTGATGTAGAACCTCGTCTTTTTCTGGCTCTGGAACCACTGCAAGATCTTCTGTTTGACCTCTTCGCTCATAGCGCTTACCCCCATTTGAATTGGGTGGTATTCCTGAAGGTGGTCGTGGACAGCTTGTAGTCATCGATGTGCAACGGGGTGAACTCGATCCCCGTGAGCTTGAAGAAACGCTCCCACCCCACACGCTCGATCCATTCCCCTATGCGCTCGTACTTGTTGGCGTGCTTGGCATAGACCTCGACTATGTTCTTCACCGCAGAGGTCACCTCCGGCCACCTGGGGGGATTGTTGGGGATATACGGGATGGCCAGCCTCGAGAACATGGGGGCGTGCCTGGCATTGGAGACCTTACCCCCCACCCAGATGGAGATCCCGTCCCCCTCACTGTCGGCCAGGGGCATGGCAGGACACATGGTGTAGCAGTTCCCGCAGTACATGCAGCGCTCAGGATTGACGATGACGCTCTTCTTCTCCTTGTCCGGGTGGGGCCGGATGGCGCCCGTGGGACACGCCGCGATGGTCGTGGGGATCTCGCAGAGGTTTCTCAGGTTGTCGTGGTCTATCTTGGGGAGCTTGGTGTGCACGCCGAGGATGGCGATATCCGAGCAGTGCACTGCCCCGCACATATTGAGGCAGCAAGCCAAGGCGATCCTCACCTGGGCGGGGAGCTTGTGCGAACCAAAGTACTCGAAGAGCTCGTCCATCACGGACTTGACCACCCCGGAGGCGTCCGTGGCCGGAGTATGGCAGTGGACCCAACCCTGGGTGTGGACGATGCTGGTCACCGAGTGACCTGTCCCGCCGATTGGCCAACCCCTGGCAGCGAGTTCCTTCTTCAAGGGGGCGATCTTCTTCTTGTCGGTGAGCAGGAACTCGACGTTGTGCCTGCTGGTGAAACGGAGGTACCCGTCGCTGAACTTATCGGCCAGGTCGCATACCTCCCGGATGAAATCTATGCTGACGAGCCTGCCAGAGCCCATCCTGACTGAATACAACTCCTTGCCCTTCTCCGAGACGTGCATGAGGACCCCGGGCTCCAGGATCCTGTGGTACTTCCACTTCCCATAGCTCTCCTTGATGATGGGTGGGAGAAAGTCATGAAAGTCCGGTGGGCCGATGTCTGTCTTTCCCATTCTCGTTTCCCTCCTCAAGCCTTCCCGCCTTACGGGTCTTTCCGAAACGGGAGTTGTCTTCTTCTGTGCTTATGACCTCACTTGCGTACGGCTCGCCCTCGATCAGTAGAAAATGTACGGGTTGAACCTGGGCGTCTTGACCATCTGCGGCACGGCCGGAAGCCCCATGGCCTCCAAGAACTTGCGCATGCCCATGCGCTCGATGAGTTCACCCAACCTTTCCCTCATCTTGCCGTTCTCGTCCCACCAATCCCAGATCTTCTCGGCCAGGTCCTTGAACTCCCGGTATGGAGACTCGAACTTCATGAACGGGATGAGCACCCAGCTCATCAGGGCCCCCTCCAGTATGGGTGCCTTGCCGCCCACGAGGATCGTGACACCCGTGTCCTTGCCAGGCCTGAGGGCCTCAGGCATCACGTTGATGCAGTGCATGCACCGGGTGCAATCCTCGTCGTGGATCGTGAGTTTCTTGCCGTTCCACTCCATGCACCCTGTGGGGCACATCCCCACCACTTCCTTCTGGACGTCGAACTTGTCCCTCTTGCCGCCGAACCCTCCGCCCGCCTTGGGTATCTCCCCGGAGACGTATGCCTGGACGGCCTTCTGGTCTACGCGGATCTTGTCCCTCCACGTCCCTATCACGGCCAAATCAGACCTGGCAATGGCCGCCACGCAGTCATTGGGACACCCGGAGAACTTTATCTTGAACTTGTAGGGCCACATGGGCCTGTGCAATTGGTCCTGGAACTCATGGGTGATGTCGTTGCATGCATCCAGGGTGTCGTAGCAGGCCCACTCACACCGGGCAGGCCCCACACAGGCGCTGGGGGTCCTCAGGGCGGACCCAGAGCCACCCAGGTCAAAGCCCGCCTCGGAGAGTTCGTCGAAACAGGGCTGGAGGTTCTCGGTGAAGGTCCCGAGCAGGATTACGTCTCCTGTGGACCCATGCATATTGGTCAGACCGCTCCCGTACCTGTCCCAGATGTCGCAGATGGTCCTCAGGGCCTTGGTCGTGTAAAACCATCCCGACGGCATGTTGATGCGCATGGTGTGGAAGTGCGCCACGTTGGGAAACAGATCTGGCCGGTCAGAATATCGACCGATGACTCCGCCGCCATATCCGGTGACGCCCACGATGCCGCCGTGCTTCCAGTGTCCCACCTTGTCCTTGTAGGAAAGCTCCAGCTGCCTGAGCAGGTCCCTGGCCATGGGCTTTCGCGCGGCTATCCGCTTGATGTCCTTGACGAAACTGGGCCACGGGCCCTTTTCCAGTTCGTCCAACATTGGGGTCTCAGATTGCGCCATAGTCTACCTCCGTGAGTCTCGTGCCAAAGATCTTCCTTATCCCTTGCCTTTCGAATCCTTCCTCCCTCTTACCTGGTGCGAGACGCCTCAGACCGCCCTTCCCTTGGACTCGTGTGGTCACCCCCCCTTTCCGGAGAAGGTCTCAAAGCGGATTTGGTCCGGGGTATCTCTGGATGACTCCACCTTCTCAGCTACGGAACCCGTTTACGGGCTGAAAATGAAAAAACCCATTCCGCCCGGAACGAGACATACTTTTATAAATTGTTTCGCCACCCATGTCAAGATATAATCCCCTTTCGTGTAATGCCTCTGGGGGGCTCGGGTGTCCTCCTGCGCCACGGGGCCGACGCGTTGCTGCCGTCAGTGTAGGTCGGTCACGGCCCCAAACGGAGGTTTGTTCGTCGCTGTATGCACGGATTGCGGGTCAAAGGCAAGGACGCAGATGGATCGAGACATCAAGGTGGCTGCCGTCTCCATGGAGTGCCCGGCAGGCCGGGCGGACGAAGCCCTGGACAGGATCCGAGAGATAGCCCGTCATCTCTCGGCACAAGGCGTGGAGGTCGTGTGTCTTCCCGAGGCTTGCCTCACTGGGTATTCGGTCGGGGAAGAGGCCTCTTCATGGGCCATCCCGCTCACGGCCCCTGCGATACGGGCCGTTGGAGAAGTGGCACGGGAGCTCGATCTCTTCTTGCTTGCGGGCCTGATGGAGAAAGGGGCCGGTGGAGAGCTTTACATCTCGCATCTCGTCTTCTCCCCCCATGGTCAGGTCGGGGTCTACCGCAAGACCCACCTGAGCCCTCAGGAAAGGCGGGTCTTCGTCGCAGGCAACGAGCCCGGGATCTTTTCCTTGGGGCCTTTCGTTGCCGGTATCGCCCTGTGTTTCGAGGCCCACTTCCCGGAATGGATCACAAGGCTCGCCCTCTTTGGGGCCGAGGTCCTCTTCTTCCCCCATGCATCGCCGAACCAGTCCCCGCTGGAGAAGACAGCCAGGTGGCTTCGATACCTCCCTGCGCGGGCGTATGACAACAGCGCATTCGCGGTGGCGTGCAACCAGGCCGGCCATTACGCCAGGGACATCTCCTTCCCGGCGGTTGCCATGGTGCTCGATCCCAAGGGCGAGATCCTGGCCATGGACCAGGGAGAGAGGGAGGCAACGGCGGTAGCGCTCTTGGAGGCCAATGTCATCGCCCGCATCCGCTCCCACCCCACGGCCTATTTCTTGGGACAGAGGAGACCGGAACTGTATGACCCAGGAGGGCTCAGCCCACAGACGGGAGATACCCCTTTTGAGGACCGAGGCACGTGAAGCCGGGGCGATCGGTCACTGGGCCTTGGCATGTGGCCAGCCGAGTTCCCCCCACGAAGGGAAGAGAGTGGCTGTATCACTCGATGGTAGGATCTGGGGTCGAACCGCTGCCCTTCCGTCGCAGCTCCCCTTCGACCTTCCTGAGGTTCTCTTGCACCCATGACAGGGTAGGATCCAGTCTCAGGGCCCTACGGTACCATCGGCATGCGCCCTCCAGGTCTCCCAGGTCCCTGAGGTTGCTCCCTATGTTGGCATGGTCCAAGGCGGACTTGGGGTTGATCTCCAGGGCCTTCACGAAGGCACCTATGGCCTCGTGATGCCTCCCCAGGCGGAAGAGGCAGTAGCCCAGGAGGTTCCACGCCTCGTACCCCCTTGCGTCCGCCTCCAGGGCCATGTTCAGGGAAGAGACGGCTTCAAGAAATTTCCCCATCTCCTTCAGGCACTGCCCTGCGTGGAGATGTATGGCTGCCAAGTCCTCCGGCTCGGGACCCAGGGCCAAGGCCCCCTTGAAGCATTCCAGGGCCTCCTCGGGTCTTTCCAAGCCACAGAGGGCCACACCCCGGTAGAAAGAAACAGGGGCAGTGACCCGCTCCACTGATCCCAGCACATCCAGCGCCTCGGAGAACTCCTCCAGCCTCACGTGGCAGATCCCGAGGTACAGCCGAAGATCGTCTTGGAGCCCGGGTGGAACGCCCATCTCCAGTGCCCTCTGAAAGAGCTCGGAGGCCGAGATATAGTCATTCTCCTCGAACTCGCACCTCCCCAGGTGGTAGATCGCAGGGCCTGAGCCTGGAAGCAGGGAGCAGGCCTCGTCGAAGGCGCTTCGCGCGGAAGCAAGATCTCCCCTTTGAAGATGAATGATCCCCAAGCAAATGAGACCCTCGCCCTTCAGCTCGGCACAGGAGCTCGATTCCATCACCGCCCGAATATGCCTCTGCGCCACCTCGAGCTCTCCCCTGGAAAGGGCGAACACCCCCAGTTGATGCTCGACCCTCTCCCCCTGGCCTTCTGTACGGTTCCATCTCATGGTATCACGCATCCGCGTGCAGACCTGATCCCAGCAGCTCAGACACCTCCCGTGGGGGACCGGTCTCAACACCTCGGCCAAGGCATCGGCCGATCCAGGATCGCCTCCCTTGGGAGCTGATTCCGTGACCCCGAAGACGTAAGACAGGGGAAAGGCCTCGAGCTCAGGGCACCTCTGGACGACCCCTCTGACACAGTCCAAGACCACGCCAGGGCAAGGCTCCACCGAGAAACCGCCCATGGGCGATGAGGCCCACTCCTGGAGGTCATCGAACAAGGCGTTCTTCATCAACGCCTCCAACGGCCCGCTTCCTTCCTCCAAGAGGGTCCTCTCCAGCTCAGGATCACTGGAGTGGGTCCCGTGCAGTCGGGGCATCGGGGCGATGCAGAGGCTCGGTACCATGAGCCGTCTCCGAAGCAGCCGGGCCATCCCCCTGGCCTCGCCAAGCCCTTCCTCGGACTGGACCCGAAGCACTGGCAGCACCACCCATCTGGAGGCGACCTGGTGCTCCATGGCCTCCCGGTGGAAGGCCCCACCCAGGTGGCCCATCACCTCGTAGATGTCCATCAGCGCGTTCATATCCCCAGCCCTCACCGGGTGGACAGGCCTTATGTTCAAGCGGCAAAACCCGCATCGAAGGAGAAAACCCCTCGCCTCCTCCAACAGTCGGAGGACCGAGTCCCCATCCCTCCACAGTCCTTCGGAGATGATGTACAGGTCGCCCAAGTGGTTGAGATATTTTAACACCTGCGAGAGCACCCCCTGAGGAAGGGTCCCACGGCCTGTCCCGTCGGACAGAATGACGTAGACCCTCTTGAGTTCCCGGCCCGGACCGGTCACGAGACCATCCTCCTCCCTCCGTCCAATGAGGCCTCCCGCCACAGCTCCCGAATCCGTTGGATCTCCTGAGCGCTCATCCAACGCGTCTCGTATCTCACCCCTATGGAGATGTAATTGGGACGTCGGCTGTCCAGGGGGCGAATCCCGAAGTCATGGAATCGGTCGTTGACAGGAGTCCCGAAATAGAGCCTCATCTGCTGCGCATTGGTATTGCCCTGCACCGGGACGCATCCCTTGACGAATTCCAGTGTCCGAACGGCATCCTCGTACGTCTCTCCAGGGAGGCCATACTGACTGAAAAGCTCCACTTCCAGGCCCTGCGCCTTGGCCAGGTCCACGGCCTCCCGGACCCGAGAGGGGAGCAGCCCCTTGCCCAACCCATGGAGCACCCGATCAGAGGCGGACTCCAGGCCCAGGGCCAAGGTCCGCACCCCTGCCATGGCCATGAGCCTCACGAGATCCTCGTCCACGAGATCGGCCCTGGTCTCAAGCCAGATCCTGGCCCTCATCCCCCCCCGGACCACTCCCCTCAGGAGCTCCTCGGCCCGCCCCCTCGCAAAGGAGAAGCTCGGGTCCGCGAGCCAAAAACGACGGATCCCTTTGCCGTAGAGCCACCTCATCTCCTCCAGGACCCTTTCCACGGAGTGGTAACGCACCCGATGGCCGAAGGCCCTCGGGGTGTAGCAGAAGACACATCCATAGGGGCACCCCCTGGAGGTGAGCATTATCGCCTCTTCCAAACCGTGCAGATCCAAGACCTCGCTCAGAAACGGCGACGGGTACAGATCCAGGGCCTCGGGGGCGTCCACCGCCACCCCTTCGGCCCATCGATCAGGGCCAAGGCGCGTGGTGGTGCCCGGCACCGGCTTGTCCCCTTCGCCCGACTCCATGGCCTCCACCACCTTCTCCATCACCACCTCCCCCTCCCCGCGGCAGATATAATCCAGCTCGGGCAGGTCTCTCATGGCCTCGGGGGGCATGAAGGTGGCTTGAGGCCCTCCGATGATCACCCGGATGGAGGGGTCGATCTCTTTCACCGCCCTCATGAAACCCTTGATGATGAGCATGTTGCGTTGATAGGCAGAGAAGCCCACGAGGGCGGGTTTCGTCTCAGCGAGGACCCCCTGGAACGATCGAGGGGACAGCCTGGTCCCCTCTCCCACATTGAGGATGACGACACGATGGCCCTTCGCCTTGAGGGTGGCCGCCAGATAGCCCAGGGAAATGGGCATGGAGCAGGGCACATACGGGTTGACCTCCATCAACAGGATGTTCATGCCGACAGATGCCTCCTTCGGTGCGTTGAAAAAAGCCGTGCCTCCCCACGTCCCGATCCGGGTCCCGGATGCTCCCCGTTGCTCGACGGCCCTTCCCATCATTTTATACGAAGCACACCTTCAGGGCGAGAAGCCGGCTCAGGACCTCCTTGACCTCCATCTCGGGCAATGGAAGAATCAAGGCAGGAGGTTGCCTAGACACGCCCGGTTCGAGTCTTGGCAGGCCCCACGACTCTTTTGGCACCATTGAAGGAGGGCGAATCCAATGGGCAGACCCAAGATCATAGGGATACTCACAGGCGGTGGGGACGTCCCAGGCCTCAACCCATGCATAAAGACCCTGGTCTACAGGGCCAGCGAGGAGGGTGTGAAGGTCCTCGGTATCAAGAAGGGCTGGGCCGGGATTCTGAACTACAACCCAGACGATCCGGAGGGGTTCGACAGGGAACTGGTCTGGTTGGACAGACAGATGGTGCGGACCATCGACCGCTCCGGTGGGACATACCTCCACACCTCCAGGACCAACCCAGCCGCGGTCAGGGCCAAGGAGGTACCTGAGTTTCTCAAGGGGCAATTCCCTGCCGGTCAGGACCAGGCTGACTTCACTCAGCACGTCCTCAAGAACCTGACTCACCTGGGGGTGGACATACTCATCCCCATCGGGGGAGATGACACCCTGAGCTTCGGCGAGAGGCTTCACCGCGAGGGATTCCCCGTCATCGCCATCCCCAAGACCATGGACAATGACGTCTTCGGAACGGACTACTGCATCGGTTTCTCCACCGCTGTGACCAGGAGCGTGAACTTCATCCACGCCCTGAGGACATCGGCCGGCTCCCATGAACGCATCGCCGTCGTAGAGCTCTTCGGGCGCTACTGCGGAGAGACCTCGCTGATATCCGCCTACCTGGCCGGTGCGGACCGGGCCATAATCTCAGAGGTCCCCTTCGATCCAGAGAAACTCGCCCGCCTCGTCATGGAGGACAAACGGGCCAACCCCAGCAACTACGCCATGATCACCATCTCCGAGGGGGCCAGGATGATCGGTGGAGACATGCTCCTGAGGGGTGAGGCCGACGCCTACGGTCACAGGAAGTTGGGCGGGATCGGCTTCGAGACAGGGGAGGTCCTCAAGAGACTCACTGGGGAGGACATCATCTTCCAGCAGCTCTCGTACCTCATGCGGAGCGGGGCCCCGGACTCCCTGGACCTTATGGTGGCCGTGAATTACGCCAACATGGCCATCACCCTGGCCATGAAGCACGTCACGGGTCGCCTGGTGGCCCTGAGCCAGGGGATCTATACTGACATCCCCTTGAGCACCATCACCACTGGCCAAAAGCGGGTGGATGTCAGGGAGCTGTACGACATGGAGGAGTACAGGCCCAAGGTCCGTCACGTCATGGGAAAGCCCATGTTCCTCTATTGATTCCTGAGAGGCGCCCAGGGGCGATCAGCTAGGGGTGATATCTAGCGGAGCCTCGGTCCTGACGGGGAGAGGGGCCGCTCATCCCCATCCTCTTCCCTCAGACCAAGAGCTCTTCTCCCTCCCTGGCCACGCTCGCGGTCATCGCGATCCGCCGCTCATACAAGTAGGCCTGACAGCTCTCCGAGAGCGCATCGAGATCCTCGTCCCCATGGTGCTGGTCGTGATGGAAGAGGATCAGCCTGCGGACATTGGCCTGACTTGCCATCTCCACGACCTCAGTCCACGAGGAATGCCCCCACCCCCTCCTCTTATCGTACTCGTCGGGGAGGTACTGGGCATCGTGAATCAGGAGATCGCTCCCTTCGAAAAACGACCTCATCTTCTCTCTGGCCCCGGCCATGGGGTCCATGCCCCCCTTGCCCCTTGGCTCTATCTCGTTGTCCGGGGCATAGATCAACCGACACCCCTGGTGCCGTAGCCTGTACATGAGGGTGCTGCCTGGATGATTGGCTGCGATGCAGGAGATCTCCAGACCATCGACCATGTGATCACCCTCGGTGATGGATCTGAAGGTGAGCTGCGCCCCCATGTCCTGGAGCCCCACGGGGAAGTAAGGGGTGGACATCTGGATCTCAATGGCCTCCTGCAGGGAACCCTTGGGGGGATCTGGCCCCAAGATCATGAACCCGTTGCCCGTTAGATACGCGGGGTCGAAGAAGGGGATCCCGTGAATGTGGTCCCAATGGAGGTGGGTGAGAAAGAGGTGACCATGCCATGACCTCCTCTTGGAGAGGAGGAAGTGCCCGAGGTTCCTTATGCCCGTGCCGGCATCGAATATGAGGACCGACTCTCGATCCGGGATGCGGACCTGGATGCACGGGGTGTTGCCGCCGTAAAGCACGTGGCGCGGGGATGGCGTGGGAATGGAGCCCCTCACCCCCCAAAAACGTACGCGGATCTGCTCCAAGAGGATGGACCTGGCCTTCTCCAGTAAGTCCCTGTAATGGAAAGGCTTCTCGAAATAGGCGTCAGCACCCATCTGCTGCGCCGTCCTTCGGTCAGCGAGGAACTTCTTGGCCGAGAAGATGATCACCTTGGTGGAGGAGAGTTCCTGAGAGGCCTTGATCTGCCCACACAAGGTGATGCCGTCGATCCCCGGCATCATCAAGTCGATGAAGGCCAGGTGCGGCCGAAACCTCAGCAAGGCCTCCATGGCCTCAACGCTGCGGGAGAGCGTCAGGACCTCGTAGCCCGCCTTGGAGAAGACCTTGTGGAGGATCTTGAGGATCCCCTCGTCGTCATCGACCACCGCGATGCGTTTCAGCTCCATAGCGGGACGATGCCTCCTCCCCCGATGGCAAGCCCCCCTTCATCCTGACCATAGGCCAGCGCGTGGAAAACCAATAGTCTTTCTGAGGGGACATGTCAAGTCATCGTCAAAGAATACCTCTTAACGTTCCCCGCTCGACGAAGGACCTTCCGTCCTGCCCGGGTCCTGGACTCTGGACCTGGCCCTTGTCCATGGCAGCCCGGCTCTGATACCATGTCGCACACCAGGGCTTTGACACAGGAGGCAGGGGCACTGCCCAAGGAACCTATGGGTGATCGCGAGGGTGATTGCGAGCTGAGCATCGTCATGCCTTGCCTGAACGAGGCCAATACCGTGGGGATCTGCGTGGCCAAGGCCTTGCGGTTCCTCCAGCAGGAGGGGATCTCCGGGGAGGTGGTGGTGGCGGACAACGGCAGCTCGGACGGCTCGCAGGAGATCGCCAGCATGGCGGGGGCACGCGTCGTCTCCGTCGAGGAAAAGGGGTACGGCAATGCCCTCAGGGGAGGGATCGAAGCTGCCCGCGGCAGATACGTCATCATGGGCGATTCGGATGACAGTTACGACTTCCTGAACCTGCGGCCCTTTGTGGACAAACTTCGGGAGGGCTATGACCTTGTGATGGGGAACCGCTTCAAGGGTGGCATCGCCCCGGGGGCCATGCCGGTCCTGCACAGGTACCTGGGCAACCCGGTGCTCACTGCCATAGGCCGCCTCTTCTTCGGAAGCCCTTGTGGGGATTTCCACTGCGGTCTGCGAGGGTTCAGCAAGGTCGCTTACCTGAGGATCGACCCCCAAACCACCGGCATGGAATTCGCCAGCGAGATCGTGGTCAAGGCGTCCCTCCTGAACATGCGAATCACCGAAGTCCCCACCACCCTGTCTCCGGACGGTCGGGGCCGTCCTTCTCACCTCCGCTCTTGGAGGGACGGATGGAGGCACCTGCGGTTCCTCCTCCTGTACAGCCCCCGATGGCTATTCATGATCCCGGGGCTGGCCCTGTCCCTCGCCGGAGGGGCCTCGGGGGCGATCCTGACTTGGACACCGGTCCGCATAGGGGATGTGGTCTTCGATACCAACACCCTTCTGGTTTGCGCCATGTGCACCATCGTAGGTTTCCAGCTCATCTGTTTCAGCGTCTTCGCCAAGGCCTTCGCGGTCCGCGAAAGGCTCATCCCAGTGGATGAAAAGACCCAGAGGTTTCTCGAGGCCGCGAACCTGGAGCTCGGTCTGCTGGCAGGGTTGGGGATTCTGGTTTTCGGCCTGGCCCTGCTTATCTTGGCACTCCTGATATGGAAGGAACACGGATTCGGGGCCCTGTCCTATCCGGACAGCCTGAGGGTGACCATACCGAGCGTGACCCTCATCATGTTGGGGCTGCAGATCATATTCTCCAGCTTCTTCCTGAGCCTCTTCGGTCTGAGGGTCAAATGAGGGCCACTCCGGCATTGCCTCATGGCGACAGGGGCGGTGGTGGGAATCCCCGAGGCCAGGGCCCTGGATGGAGAACATCATGAGGATAGAGAGGCCTTTCGGCGCCTTTGTCCTCACCGTCGCCTTCCTCAAGCTAGCGATCCTCGCCTTGGACCCCTCTGTCAATTTCTTCTTCGGTGACTCCTGGTGTTACCTGGAGACGGCTGCCTTCGGCTGGATCCCACCGGATCGTTCTTTCACCTATGGGTTCTTCATCCGCGCGACCACTTGGCTGTCAAGCTCCCTTTGGCCACTGCTGTGCTGTCAGATCTTGGCCAGCATCCTGTCGGCTGTGCTCGCCGGACAGGTCCTACTGAGGCACCTCGATGTCCGCCCGTCCATCGCCTACCTTCTGGGCTCTCTGTGCGCCCTGGAACCGATACAGCTCCTGTATGAACGGTACGTCATGACCGAGACCCTCTCCCTGGCCTTCTTCGCCCTGCACCTCCTGGCGATCCTCCATTACCTCAAGGGCCGAAACCTCCTGACCCTGTTGGTCGCTCACCTCCTTGGGACCGCGCTCATCAGCCTGCGCATTTCCTTCCTCCCAGTGACCATGGCAAACGCCATCCTTGCACCGATCCTGGCGTTTTGCGCGCCTGGGGGCCACCGGGTTCTCCCCTTTGAAGTCCGGCCGAGCTTGGGGCGCCATCCCCTGCCCCGGCCTGGGTGGATCTTGCCCTGCTCGGTGCACCTCATCGTCTCCATCGGGATCACCCTCGCCTTGCACGCCGGGTACAAGGGGCTCTTCTCGGCAGTATCGGGAAACCCCCCGGGCTACAGTGCCGCAAGCGGGTACTTCCTCCTGGCCATCTGGTCCCCTGTGGTGGAGCCGGAGGACTTCCCTGATCCGCGAATCAGGGAGGACTTATTCGAAGGCCTCCCCTTCGATACCAAGGATAGGGCCTTTCGCAACCACCAGCTCTTCGAGTACGGGGGCCTGGTGGACAGGATCCGCAATGCCTTGCCCGGCCCCGAGGGCAACCGGGCAGCCCAGGCCACTGCCCTCAATGCCCTGAAACGGGACCCGCTGGGGATAGTCGTGCTCTGGCTTCAGGGCCTGGGCGACTTCTTCCGCCCTAGTCTCATCAGGGAAAAGATCAGGGACGACCTGGCCGTGGAGCAGGTATCGTGGTACAAGCGCTTCCAGGAGGTACACGGGGAGAGGTTCTCCATACCCAAGACAGAGACGCAGCCTTGGACCTTGACCAAGCGGTACTATGACAACGCGCTCCCATGGTACTGGCTGCTCCTCCTTTCGCCTGTCTTGGGGGCGTTGGCCTTGAGGTGTGTCAGGGGGCATGCTGCCCGCACGGCCCTCGTGCTCTGGGTGTCGCTGTGCGCCTGCGCGGTGGTGGCCACCGCCCTGGCCGTTTATCCCATCGTCCGGTACCTGCACCCCGCAGGATGGCTGACCCTCTGTCTGGCGGGGCCACCCCTGGAGCGGGCATTTGCAGGTCGATCCATGTGATGACATGGGCAAGACGGCTTGTCAGGGCCGCCCTCTCTTCATGAGCCTTCATCACCCCGATACAAGCTTGACGGAGGGAGATGCTTCTCCTATATTCCATCCACCTAGGGGGAAAGGGGGCAGCTCACCGTGCCCTTCTCACACATAGAGGTGAGAGATCATGAGATATCGATGTCAGTCATGCAATCAGGCCCTGCCCGACGTGTGGACATGGAGAATCGTGGACGAGGAGAACTACCTGATGGTCGTCACGTGTCCACACTGCAACAACGAGTTCGTCCGTCTCGAGCACGACCCTGATGCCCCTTACGGCTACAGGGTCGTCCCTTCCAGGATCCTTGTCCCCCAGGGCTCCAGGGCCCAACGTGAGAGGTGAGGGAGCATGAAGATCCAGACCGTATACCCTGCCGCGATCATGAAGATCGCATGCCCCAGCTGCAAGGCCGAAGGAACGGTCAGGAAGGAGAGACCACCGGAAAAGGACTTCCCGGTCTTTTGCCCCAAATGCAAGGAGACCTTCCTGGTGAAGATCAACGTCAGGAAGTTCTACAGAAAAGAGGTCTGCATCCCCGTGAAATACGCCATGTTAGATGCGGATCGACCTGTTCAGAAGATGAAGGATGGCACTATCGTTGACATCTCTAGAGAGGGGCTTTGCATCGAGAGCCACGCACACCTCTACGCCCCTGCCCTTCACAAGGAGGGCAACCTGTTACAGCTCTTCTTCTCCTTGCCCCCCAAGCAGACCCTCTTGAAGGTCCAGGGGGAGGTGATGAGGGTCATAAGGAAGGAAGGGGAAAAGAGCTTCAAGGTCGGGGTCAGGTTCTGGAACCTGGACGAGTTCTCGGCCAAGAACCTGGGTTTCTTCCTCTGGCCCTAAGACTTCAGGGCGGGTCTGAGACCCGCCCTGCTCCCCAAGGGCTTGCCCCTTTTCTTGGCCCACCGGGCGATCTCCCCCCTCGGATCGCGGCCTCGCACCCACAAGTCACATCCCCAGGAGCCGTGTCGTCTTGATGGGGACACCCCGCTCACGGGGGGTCTCGGGGGACCCGTGCGTCCGTTTCGCCCATGATGAGCTTCAATGCCTTCTCAAGGCATCGCCTTATCTCCTCCTTGCAGGCGAGATACGCCTCTTCGCCCCCACCCGCCGGGTCCTCGATGTCCCCGTCTTCACCAGAGAACTCCTTCAGCGTATAGACCTGTCTCCCCTTGGCCTCGGGCATGGCCCGGACCTTGTCTCTCTGGAGTCGGGTCATGGTCAGTATCAAGTCAGCCCCTCTGACCATATCGAGGTGCCTCTTCAGGTCCCTCGAACGGAATCCATCCAGGAAGCCGTCGGCCCCCTCCTCCTTCATGAGGAGCTTGGCATCCAGAGAGACCGCCCCACCCTCTCGGGCGTACGGGGCGATGCCGCCTGAGGCAACCCGGATGCAACCGTCCTTCACCCCGCGGGACGCCAGGAGCCCCTTGAGCATGGCCTCGGCCATCGGGCTCCTGCATGTATTCACGTCGCATACGAAGAGTATGGATCGATATGGAACGGGACCTGTGGCCATGGGGTGAGGCCGCAACGGCTCAGCTCAGCAACTCTTGGAAGACCTTGACGAAATCCTCCCTCTTGGGTGCCTTGCTCAAAAGCTCCCTGACCTTCGGCCCAAGCTCCTCGGGCTCCCACCTCCCCTTCTTCTTGACGTTGCCCACGGACTGCCAGCTCTGCATCAGCCACAGCACCCCGCCTCCTATCCTGAAGACCTGACCCGTTATGTCCTTGGCCTCGTCCGACCCGAGATACACGACTATCGGTGCTATGTTGTCCGGATCGAAGGGGTCGTACCCGAATTTCTGGACCATCTCTTCTGGTTTTCCCATCACCCCCGCTGTCTGGGGTGTGGCCTCCACCGTGAGCCTTGTCCTGGCTATGGGGGCGACGACATTGCAGGTCACGCCGTACTTGGCCATCTCCTTGGCGGCTATCAGGGACAGGGCTATGATCCCCGCCTTGGCAGCCCCGTAGTTGGCCTGTCCCGGGTTGTAGAGCATACCTGCATCCGAGGTCACGTTGATGATCCTGCCGGATATGCTTTTTCCTGCCTTCTCCTGTTCCCGCCAATAGGCACATGCGTGTCTCAGGCAGTTGAAGGTCCCGTTCAGGTGGACTGCGAGCACCGCATTCCAATCCTCGTCCGTCATGTTGAAGACCATCCGATCCCGCAGGATCCCTGCGTTGTTCACGAGGATGTCCAGCCTTCCGAATGCCCCTATGGCGGTGTCGATGATCCTGGCTGCGCCTTGGAAGTCCGTGACACTCTCGTAATTGGGGGCAGCCTCGCCACCCATATCCTTGATCTCTTTGACCACCTCATCCGCTGGACCGTGATGAAGTCCGGTGCCGTCGAAGTGTCCTCCCATATCGTTGACCACGACCTTGGCCCCTTCCTTGGCCATCAAGATGGCCATGCCCCTCCCAATGCCCCTTCCCGCCCCAGTCACCACCGCTACCTTGCCCTTGAGCATCCCGTCCATGTCCTTCCTCCTTCCTGTGCCTCGTTGGCCTCACAGGCGTTGTCATGGGTCAGCCAGCACTGAGTGCCTCATATTCTGACGAATCCTCATGTGGTGTCAAGCAATCCTGAGCCGCAGCTCCCCTCAACCGACGACCTTGGCCTTCCGCAGCGTCTCTATCTCCTCCACGGTGAAGCCCCAATCGAGGAGCGCCTCCTCGGTGTGCTCTCCGGGCTTGGATGGAGGTCTCTGGATCTCCGGTTTCGTGCGGCTGAACCTGGGTGCTGGACCAGGTTGCACCACCCCGTCGAGCTCCACGAAGGTCCCCCTGAACTTGTTGTGGGGGTGATGGGGGGCCTCTTCCATGGAGAGGACAGGGGCAAAACAGATGTCCGAGCCCTCCATGATGGCGCACCACTCGTCGCGGGTCTTCTGTCTGAAGACCGCTGCAAGCCGCTCCTTCATCTCCTTCCACTTCTCCCTGTCCATCTGATCCGGCAGGGTCTCCCCTTCGAGGCCTGTCAGACGAAGGAGCTCCGCATAGAACTTCGCCTCTATGGAGCCTATGGATACGTACTCACCGTCGGCCGTCTCATAGACGTCGTAGAAATGGGCACCGGTGTCGAGGACATTGGTCCCCCTCTCCTCACTCCATATGCCCATGGCCTTCATGCCGAAGAACAAGGTCATGAGGGAGGCAGCCCCGTCCACCATCGCTGCGTCCACCACCTGCCCCCTGCCGGACTTGGAGGCTTCCAACAGCCCACAGACGAGCCCGAAGGCCAGGTAAAGGGCCCCGCCACCGAAGTCACCCACCAGGTTCAATGGGGGCACCGGGGGCCCACCCGCCCGTCCGATGGCGTGCAGTGCCCCTGCCAGCGAGATGTAGTTTATATCATGGCCCGCGGCCTTCGCGAGGGGCCCTTCTTGGCCCCAGCCTGTCATACGCCCGTAGACCAGCCTGGGGTTGCGAGCCCAACAATCCTCCGGCCCGAGCCCGAGCCTCTCCATCACCCCTGGCCTGAAGCCTTCGATCAGGGCGTCTGCCTTCTCCACGAGCTTCAAGACCACCCCAGCCCCTTCCTTCTTGCTCACATCCACTGCCGCAGAGCGACGTCCGCGGTTGAGCAGCTCGAACTTGTGCGGCATGGCCACCCCGAGCCCGCTGGGGGCCAGGCGATCGATGCGCAGCACCTCGGCGCCCATGTCCGAAAGGAGCATGGCACACATGGGCCCAGGCCCGATCCCAGCCATCTCTATGATCTTGTACCCCTTCAGTGGTCCCATCTCTCATCTCCCCTTGGTGAATTTCTCCAGTGCCTTGAGCAACTCGGGCATGGTAGCGGTTATGCTCTGGTTGCGGTTCTCCAGCTCGATGGCAGCCTCCAGGGAGGGGGCGTTCGAGTTGAGATTCAAGCCCTCCTTGGTCAGGCGAAGGCCAACCGGGCTCTTGTCCAACATGGCCCGGGCGACATCCATCGCCTCCTTCATGAGCATCTCCGCGCTCTGGACTAGCCTGCTCACCATGCCTATCCTCTCCGCCTCCTGGGCGCTCACCGTGCGGCCCGTCAGTAGGATCTCAGAGGCCCGGGCGCTGCCCACGGCACGAGGGAGGAGGTAGCTGCTGCCCATGTCCCCCCCGGTGAGGCCTATGTTTATGAAAGACGGGGTGAAGGAGGCCTGAGGGGAGGCGATGATCACGTCCGATGCCAAGGCGAGGCACATCCCCCCGCCAGCCGCAGGACCGTTCACCGCGGCGATGATGGGCTGAGGGATCCGCCTCATCTCCAGGATCACGTTGGCGTACTTCTTCTGAACGGCCACCAGGTGAGAGGCGGCGCTGGCAAAGGTCACGGCCGCCTCTCGGCGGATCCTCGCGTCCTTCAGATCCGCCCCGGAACAGAAACCCCGGCCTGCACCGGTCATGACCAAGACGCGCACGACCTCGCTCTCCCTGAGCTCACCGAAGAGCCGCTGAAGGTCCTCCAACATCCCGAGGCTCAGGGCATTGAGGCGATCAGGCCGATTGAGGATGAGAAGGCCGATGCCGGCCTCCGGTTGCTGAAATTGGATGGTCTCATATTCCATCGTCCCTTGACCCCCTTTTCGCTGTGCGGCGTACGGCGCCATGAAACCCAGTCCGCTCGGTCTCTGTCATCTGGCTCTCCAGGAATCGAAGACCCCCAGTTATATGCCTATGATCCCCCCCTGTTGTCAAGCTCGTATCGGCAAGGGCCCGCGGCCCATTGCTGCAGCCCCACGCCTCAGCAATCGTCCGCCTCGAAAGAACTCGCATGCCCGTGAGCCGTCTGGGTGTAACGCACAAGCAGTCACCTAGCCTCCCTCGCTGTCGCACGAAGACTTGGGCCCGCAGCCGCGGGACAGGCGGCCCCTTTCTGGGTGAGGCCTTCCAATCCGCTCCCGCGGTCACCCATTCCAGCGGAAGCGCGGGGGGTCACCACACAGGGCCCTCATAGCAGCGCGACATCCCTCCGTGCTAGAATGGCCCTTAGTCGCTGCCTTAGCGATCCATCCCGCAAGGAGGGCATATGATGAGATCTGTGGGACTGGCCGTGTTCTTGTGTCTGTCGATCCTTGTGGGGACCGTGCAGTTGTCCTTTGCCGACAGGTCCTCTGTGTCCGTATCAGCGCCCGAGGCCGTTGCCAAGGGACAGGAGGTCGTTGTGAGGGTCACCGTCACTCACAGCGCCAACAGTTCTCTGCACTACACCCAGTGGCTCAAGGTTTGGGCCAACGGCAAGGAGATCGCGAGCTTCACTTACAGCGGGAACCAACTGCCCGAGGGAGCCACCTTCGCCAAGGAGCTGAAGACCAGGGTCACAGAGGACACCGAGATCAAGGCCGAGGCGAGCTGCAACATCCATGGGAGCAAGGGGCCCCAGGCCGTCAAGATCATCGCGCGATAGACTGACGGCGCACAGCTCGCTCCCAGGCATTCGGGTGCGGGTCCCGACGAGTGCCCAAGGGGGGTGCAACCTTTGGACATGGGATGGTACGCTGTCTATCGCACATGAACGATCGAGGCGGTGAGGAGGTGCCATGACCATCTGCGGCGTGTCCGTCATATTGATACTGGGTATCGTGAACATGATCCTGATCCTCTTCCAAATCTGCACCGGTCTGAGGTGGATCAGTTTGCCCTTGCGGTGGCATAGGGGGGGTGCATTCGCCTTGCTCCTGAGCAGCCTGGCTCACGCTACCTTGGCCTTTCTGACCCACTGAGGGCGGGGACATGGGGGCCCCCTATGGGGCGGTGGTCTGCCCCGAGTGCCCCGCTCACTGGAGGGTGCCATCTCGACCCGCTCGGGCACGAATCCGAGTGGTGGCCCTCCTTCCCATCTCCATCTTCGCCCTGTGGCGGACGCCTTGGGCGAGACTCAGCGACAGGGCAGTAGCCCCCGGCCGCGGCCCTTTGATTTGTCCGCTAGGGTATGCTAGAAAAAGTCTCGTACCTGTGTGTGCCAGCGGCGTCGAAAGGAGGGCCCGGAGGTGGATTTGAGGACTGGCGTCATAAAGGACAACATCTTCATGGAGCATCGTCCCGGTGATTACCATCCCGAGAGCCCTCAGCGGCTGGAGGTCCTTTACGAGATGTTGGAGGACCCGGATGTCAAGGGGACGTTTCTTCTTGTCCCGCCCAGGCCGTGCGAGCGAGCGGATCTGGAGCGGGTCCACGAGGGCCGATACATAGACAGGGTCGCTGCCACCGCCGGGAGGCAAAGGGTATCGCTGGACCCGGACACGCAGACCTCCCCGCGATCCTACGATGCGGCGCTGCTCGCTGTTGGGGGCTGTCTGGAGGCAGTGGACCGGATCTTGTCGGGGGAGATCCACAACGCCTTCGCCATGATTCGCCCCCCAGGCCATCACGCGGAGGCATCCCGTGCCATGGGGTTCTGCCTGTTCAACAATGTGGCTGTGGCGGCCCGCTATGCCCAGGCCAAACATGGTCTGTCCCGGGTCATGATCGTGGACTGGGACCTGCACCACGGCAACGGGACCCAGTGGGCCTTCTATGAGGATCCCACGGTCCTCTACGCCTCCACACACCAGTATCCCTACTACCCGGGAAGCGGGGCCTTTCAGGAGATCGGGCGTGGCAAGGGAGAAGGATACACCTTGAATGTCCCCTTGTCCGTGGGACATGGCGATCCGGAATACGTCGGCATCTACCGGAGGATCATCGCGGGGGTGGGCAGGGCATTTCGTCCGGAGCTGTTGATCATCTCGGCCGGCTTCGATATCTATCAGGGGGACCCCCTGGGCGGGATGGGGGTCAGCCCCGAGGGGTTCGGGCTTCTGGCAAGGATCCTCCTCCAGATGGCAGAGGAGACTTGCCAGGGCAGGGTGCTCGTGTCACTGGAAGGGGGCTATGACCTCCGTGGTCTTCGGGCCGGGGGAAAGGCCGTGCTCCAGGAGCTCACGGGGAGACCTTCTTCGGATCTGGACCCACTGGAGGCGGAACGCCCCGGGCGGGAGAGGGTGGATGCCCTTGTCCGCAGGGTGTTGCAGGCCCACGGCGGCCGGTGGCAGGGGGCCTTGGCATGAAGATCAGCAGGAAAGACGTGGAGCACGTGGCGCAACTTGCCAGGCTGAGCTTCGAGGAGGAGGAACTCGAACAGTTCACCCACCAGCTCGATGCGATCCTGACCTACATGGATCAGCTCAACGAGCTCGACACCTCCCTGGCGGAGCCCACCACTCATGCAATGGATCTCTTCAACGTCTTCAGGGAAGACCGCGTGGTTCCATCCATCCCCGTGGAAGAGGCCCTGTGCAACGCCCCCCAGCGCATGGGAGGGGCATTCCAGGTGCCAAGGGTGATCGAATGAAGCTGCACGAGCTCACCATCCACGAGGCAAGGCAGCTCTTGGACCGAGGGGAGATCCGAGCGACGGAACTGACCGAGGCCGTTCTCCGTAGGATAGATGAGGTGGACCCCATCGTCCACGCCTTTATCACCACGACGCCCGAGCGGGCAATGGCGCTTGCCAGGGAGGCCGACCTGCGCCTCCAAAGGGGGGAAAGGGGCGCCATGCTGGGGATCCCTCTGGCCTTCAAGGACCTCCTGTGCACCAAGGGGATAAGGACCACTTGCGGCTCCCGAATCCTGGAGGGGTTCGTGCCTCCTTATGATGCTACGGTGGTGGAGAGGCTCTTGGGTGACGGAGCCGTCCTGGTCGGCAAGACGAACATGGACGAGTTCGCCATGGGTTCTTCCACTGAACACAGCGCATTCGGCCCCACAAGGAATCCCTGGGATCCGGGGCGCATCCCAGGAGGGTCAAGCGGGGGGTCGGCGGCTGCGGTGGCAGCTCACGAGTGTCTCGCCTCTCTTGGTTCCGACACCGGTGGCTCCATACGACAGCCGGCCGCATGCTGCGGGATAGTGGGGTTGAAGCCCACCTACGGGAGGGTCTCGCGTTTCGGCCTGGTGGCCTTCGCCTCCTCGCTGGACCAGATCGGGCCCATGACAAAGGATGTGGAGGACTGCGCCCTGATGATGAGCTGTATATCCGGGCACGACCCCAGGGATTCCACCTCGGCCCCGGTGCACGTGCCAGATTACACCAAGGCCCTGAGGAGGGAATTGCGGGGCGTGCGGATCGGGCGCCTTGAGGGTGATTGGGAGGGGGTGGATCCCCAGGTCGCCGCCGCTGTGGAGGAGGCCGTACGGGTCCTTGTGAGGCTCGGTGCCCGGCAGGTTGGTGTCAATCTGCCCCATCTCAGGTACGGTGTGGCGGCTTACTACCTGGTGGCCCCGGCCGAGGCGAGCTCCAACTTGGCCCGTTACGACGGGGTCAAATACGGGTTTCGTTGCGGGGGAGACCATGGGCTGATGGAGATGTATTGTCAGAGCCGGTCCCAGGGATTCGGCTCGGAGGTCAAACGGAGGATCATGTTGGGGACTTATGCCTTGTCCGCGGGTTATTACGAGGCTTACTACAAGAAGGCCTGCCAGGTTCGGACCCTCCTCGTGAGGGACTTCCAGGAGGCGTTCAGCTCCTGCGACGTCATCGCCATGCCCACCTCCCCCACCACCGCCTTTCAGCTCGGGGAGAAGTTGGGGGATCCGTTGCAGATGTACCTGAGCGACGTCTATACCATACCGGTCAACATGGCAGGACTGCCGGGTATCTCCGTCCCCTGCGGCTTCGACGATAAAGGCCTGCCCATAGGGCTCCAGTTGGTGGCAGGGCACTTCCGAGAGGAGGACCTGATACATGTGGCCTTTGCTTACGAGCAGGCGACAGGTCACAGAGCTGTTAGGCCCAGGGTCTAGATCATGAGCGGGGCTGTTCCTCCATCACTCGAGACCCTAAGGGACAAGATCGAGGCCAGGGATGCCGGGGTGGCCGTCATCGGTCTGGGATACGTTGGCCTACCCTTGGCCGTTGAGATCGCCTCGGCAGGTTTCCAGGTCTTGGGGGTTGATCTGGACAAGGCGCGCACCGATGCCTTGTCCAAGGGGCTCAACTACATCTCGGACGTTGATGATGAACTCCTCGGCCAACTGGTGGCTAGCGGTCGGCTGAGAGCGACCGACTCGTACGAACAGATCCACCAGGTGGATGCGGTGATCATCTGCGTTCCCACTCCGCTCACGAAACACAAGGAGCCAGACATCTCCCACATAGTGGCCTCGGCCGAGGAGGTAGCACGCCGCCTCCATCCCGGTATGCTGGTGATCCTCGAGAGCACCACCTATCCCGGGACCACCGAGGAGCTCATCCTGCCCATGATGAGTAGAACCGGTCTCAGGGTGGGGCATGATTTCTCTTTGGCCTTCTCGCCGGAGCGTGTGGACCCCGGCAACCCTCGTTGGAGGATCTCCAATACCCCAAAGATCATGGGTGGGGTCACGGCTCACTGTACGGAACTCGCGACCACCTTTTACCGAACCTTCATCCAGAGGGTCATCCCGGTGAGCTCTCCCAAGGCCGCTGAGATGATAAAGCTGCTGGAGAACACCTTCAGGGCGGTCAACATCGCACTGGTCAACGAGGTGGCCATAATGTGCGATAGGCTAGGCATAGACACGTGGGAGGTCATAGAGGGGGCTGCCACCAAGCCCTTCGGTTTCACCCCGTTCTATCCAGGCCCGGGCCTGGGAGGCCACTGCATCCCCATCGACCCCCACTACCTCTCGTGGAAGCTCAAGTCCCTGAACTATCACGCTCGCTTCATCGAGCTGGCCGGCGAGATCAACTCCGCCATGCCAAGGTTCGTCCTGGGGAAGATTGCCGACGCCCTCAACGATCAAGGCAAGGCGATCAAGGGATCGAGGATCTTGGTGCTGGGGGTCTCTTACAAGAGGGACGTCTCGGACGTGAGGGAGTCGCCTGCCCTGGAGATCATCCAGTCCTTGCTGGAGAAGGGGGCGGAGGTCTCGTACCACGACCCGTATGTCCAGCGACTCTCGCTAGACAGTGCCTCCCTGGAGTCGGTCCCCATCACCTCAGAGATCTTCAAGGAGGCGCACTGTGTGGTGATCCTCACGGATCACAGCTGCATCGACTACGAGTGGGTCGTCAGGGAGAGCACCTTGGTTGTGGACACCAGAAACGCCACGCGCGGGATCGCGTCGCCGAAGGTCCGAAGACTCTGAGTTCGTATCCTTGCGCCTGCCCTTTGGGGTCGAGAGCCCTCGGCACGGCCTTGCCTCGGGGATATGGAGGACCGAGACCTTTTGACGATGAATGCAACTCGGAGGGAACCGATGGATTATGAGCCGGTGATCGGACTCGAGGTCCACGCGCAGCTCTTGACCGAGAGCAAGATCTTCTGTGGTTGTTCCACGGCCTTCGGGGCCGATCCCAACACCCATACCTGCCCGGTCTGTTTGGGGATGCCAGGGGTGCTGCCGGTGCTGAACCAGAAGGTGGTGGACTATGCCTTGCGCTTGGCCTTAGCCACCAATTGCAATATAGCGCCTCGGAGTCTCTTCGCAAGGAAGAACTACTTCTATCCTGACCTCCCCAAGGGGTACCAGATCTCTCAGTACGAGTCTCCCTTGGCCACGGGAGGCTTCGTGGATATCTATCTAGAAGACGGCTCCTGGAAACGCATCGGCATCACCCGCGTGCACATGGAGGAGGATGCCGGAAAGCTCATCCACGACGAGCACAGGCCGTACAGTTACGTGGACTTCAACCGCACAGGGGTGCCGTTGCTCGAGATCGTCTCCGAGCCAGACATCCGCAGCGCGGAGGAGGCCTCGGCGTACCTCAAGGCCCTGAGGGATATCCTGGTCTATCTGGAGATATGCGACGGCAACATGGAGGAGGGAAGTTTCAGGTGCGATGCCAACGTCTCGGTGCGACCATCGGGGGAGAAGAGATTCGGCACACGAACCGAGCTCAAGAACATGAACTCCTTCCGCAACGTCCAAAGGGCCATCGCCTACGAGATAGAACGCCAGGTAGAGCTCCTGCGTGGCGGTGGCAGCGTGATCCAGGAGACCAGGCTTTGGGACGAGGCTCGTCAGATAACATATTCCATGCGCGGTAAGGAGGAGGCCCACGATTACCGCTACTTCCCCGACCCCGATCTGGTCCCCCTGAAGGTGGACGACGTATGGATAGAGAGGATCAGAAAGGGGTTGCCTGAGTTGCCGGGTCCGAAGCGAGAGCGTTTCGTCGCCCAGTACGGGATCCGCGATTACGACGCGGCGATCCTGACCTCTTCCCGTGAGCTGGCGGATTACTTCGAGGCGTGCGTGGCCATCTTTCCCGACCCGCGACAGGTATGCAACTGGATGACCGGGGAGCTCCTCCGGTTCCTGAACGAAGACGACATACCGGTGAGCTCGTGTCCCGTCACCCCCGAGAAGCTGGCAGGGATGCTAAGCCTTCTGGCGGAAGGCAGGATAAGCAGACGCATTGCCCAGTCCGTCTTCGAGGAGATGTACCGGACCGGGGAGGCACCGGAGGAGGTCCTGAGGCGCAAAGGCTGGGCGGCAGTCACCGATAGGGATTCCCTCTCGGCGCTGGTGGATCAGGTCTTGTCGCAGAACCCCAAGGAGGTGGATGCCTTTCGCCAGGGAAAGACCAAACTAATGGGCTTCTTCATGGGACAGGTGATGAGGCAGACGCAGGGGCAGGCCGACCCGAAGCTGGCCCAGGAGCTCCTGGAGGAGCGTTTGAGAGAAGGTTGAGCCTGGGCGGCTGCCGGTTCTGTGGGATGCCTGACTTGGAATGGGTTTCGGGGACAGAAGCCCGATCTCGGATCCCCCTGGGGAGTTGGATCATTCACCTGGGAGGAGGCCGTCATAATCACTTCAGGTGATTTCAGGCATATCGAAGATTACCTTTCGCCTTCCTTTCGCACCATAGAATGGAGGGACGGCATTGTCTTACTCCTCGATCAGAGGCGTTTGCCCGAGGAGGAGGTATATCTGGAGCTTCGTGGGCCTGAGGAGGTCGCACAGGCAATCCGAGACATGGCCGTGCGCGGGGCCCCGGCCATAGGCGTGGCCGCGGCTATGGGAATGGCCCTAGCCGCCCAGAACATCACGGCTGAGGACGGCCCCGAGTTTCTCGAGCGCCTCAAGGCCTTTGGGGATCTCTTCGCGCGAACCCGTCCTACTGCCGTGAACCTGAGATGGGCCCTGAACCGCCTCTTCGCCAAGGTCCGGGATATGCTGCAGGAGGGCCCCTGCCGGATCCGCTCCGCCATATTGGAGGAGGCTCACCAGATCTTCATCGATGATATCCTGACCAACGTGGCCATCGGTGAGGCGGGGACAGAAGTGGTGCCCGAACGCGCCGTCATACTCACCCATTGCAACGCCGGGGCCCTGGCCACCGCAGGATACGGCACCGCCCTAGGCGTGGTGCGTTCTGCCCACAGGCGAGGGATGGTCCTCAACGTCATCGCCGACGAGACGCGTCCTTTTCTTCAAGGTGCGCGGTTGACCGCTTGGGAACTGCAAAGAGATGGGATCCCGGTGACGCTGATCACGGACAACATGGCCGGTTACCTCATGAGGCGGAAAGAGGTCTCGTTGGTCATCGTGGGCGCGGACCGGATTGCCGGCAACGGAGACGTGGCCAACAAGATCGGGACTTACAACCTCGCGGTCCTTTCTCGCCACCATGAGATCCCCTTTTACGTGGCGGCCCCTCTTTCCACCTTCGACCCCTCGCTCGCTGACGGCGATTCCATCCCTATCGAGGAGCGAGACCCGGATGAGGTGCTCCGATGGGGGGGAAGACGTCTAGCCCCGGCCGGGGTCCCGGCGCGCTACCCTGCCTTCGACATAACGCCTCACGATTTCATCACGGGCATCATAACCGAAAGGGGGATCCTGAGGCCTCCCTTTTCAGAACAGATCGCGAGTCTGCTTTCCGCTCCATCGTGATCCGTATGCGAGGGAGGCGCTGTGGCCCTTGTGATCGGCCTCACACCTATTGCCTCGGTCGTCGCTGCATGGCCTTGTGGAACTGGGTCAAGGACTTCATGACCGTGGGATTGCCCTGGCAAGGCCGAAGCACGCCTCGGATAGGGGCTCTATCGCTGCGGGCGAATCGCCCCTGTACAAATGGTTTCCCACGGCCGCAAGAGAGCGAGTTGTCGGTTTGTGCACATTTTTTTCTTGAATTCCTTCCGGCAATGAAGTAACATGCATTTTGAAGGTGACCAGCGCCTTCGCTCATCGGCGGTTAGAGAGGGGAACTCCCACATCGGGCCCCTCTTGTAGTGAGTCTGAATCGGACCGGACCGTTATAGTTGTCGTGAAACTCGTTGGGAGAGTGTCTCTCGGAGATGCCGACGGTCGGTTTTGACTCTAACTTGCCGGTGTTGCTCCTGCACAACCTCGACCCTTCCTGGACGGATTCCGATATCGTCACTGTCTCAAGAGAGGTCGCTACGATGGAGGCGGCCCTGCGGGAGCAAGGGCATCGCGTGGAGAACGTAGCCCTTCGCCACGCAGATCTCACACGCGTGTTGAGGGATTACGACCCTGATGAGATCTTGGTGTTCAACTGGTGCGAGGGGCTACCTGGCATCCCCCACAGCGAGGCCGTGGTGCCGGATGTCTTGGAGAGGATGAACTTCACTTACACTGGCTCCACCGCCCAAGTCATCGAGCTCAGCTGGGACAAGGATCGGGCAAAGCGAGTGCTGAGCCGTCGCGGGATCATCACGCCCCTATGGAAGAGATACGAGTCCCCGCGAGTGGATGACTGGGCTGACTTCCCTGCCATCGTCAAGCCTGCCCACGAACATTGCAGTTTTGGACTGACCCCGGAGTCGGTGGTCACGAATCATGCGGAGCTGCGCAGGCAGGTGGAGCACGTGCTGGACTCCCTCGGACAGCCTGCATTGGTGGAGGAGTTCATCGATGGCCGGGAGTTTCACGTGTCGTTGATGGGAAACGGAAGGGTCAAGGCCCTCCCGGCCGCGGAGATGGATTTCACCGCCTTCGAGGAGATGCGTGACCGTCTGTGCACCTACGATTCAAAGTTCACCCCTGGGTCCAGACACTACAACGAGATCCAGCTAAGATTGCCGCCGAAGCTGACGGAGGAGGAGAGCAGGAGGCTCACCAGGATCGCCTCGGCCGCTTACAAGGCCATTGGCTGCCGGGACTACGGTCGGGTGGATGTGCGCCTCCGAGACGGCCTCTTCTACGTCCTGGACGTGAACCCCAATCCGGACATCTCCTCGGACACGAGCCTGGTGGCTGCAGCCGAGGCGGCAGGCTACTCTTATGGTGAGATGCTGAGCCGTTTGGTCCAATTGGCAGCCCTTCGCCACCCAAAGGCATCCCCTTCGTTGTCGGCCCAACCAGCAGCTTGAGTCGCCTCTGGTCCCCTCAAGACCGCATCGAGTGGGTCCTCCTCTTGTCCGTTGTCGCCCCTGACGCCCCAGCCTCTCTTTGGCAGTGCCGAGGGCGCAACCGATGGGAGTTGGGCAACACACGGCACGACGGGGCCAAGTCGCATCAGGGCGCAAGCCCACGACATCGTTGCTGCGGGGACCGCCTTTGGCTTGCCGGCCTCTATTGGTTCCCGCCTCGAGCTGGACTCCCTCCACTGCGATGCCACCATCGACGGCGAGCAGTCGCCCCTGCCCATTGCAAGCAACCCCCCGGAGGGAAGGGCGTGACGAACCGGCGTACTTCGGGGCATGGGGCATTGCACAGTGATGGACATATGGATTGTAGTGCATGCTCCTTCCTGGTTAGAATAGTGTCTCGATCGCTTTCCATGAGAAGGGCGAATCATGACCATGTCCCCAAGGGCACCCGAGCAATGTTTCCCTCCCCCGGACTGCGCAGTGGCGCCCAGTGGTCTGGATTTCGATCCTCTCAGTCGCTCCAGGGGGGATCTCGGAGGCGGGGGGCGTTCGAGGCGAATGGCCCATGGACTCATCTTGGGGCTCCTTCTCTGGGCGGCACTCCCTTTGGCCCTTTCCTTGGGGCTCACCGCAGAGGAGGAGAAGAATATCGACGTGTATCGAAAGGCAGCGCCGAGTGTGGTCCACATCCGCTCCGTGGTGGTGAGGCACGGCTTTCTCTTCCAGCCCCTTCCACAACAGGGTATGGGATCAGGGGTCATAATGGACGATGACGGTCACATAGTTACCAATTCCCACGTGGTCCGGAGGGCACACTCCATAGAGGTGACCCTGTCGGATGGCAGTCAGTGGCCAGCCCAACTGGTGGGCGATCTCCCGGAGCAGGACCTGGCCGTGATCCGCATCGAAGCGCCGTCAGGGGCGCTTCGGCCCATCTCCTTGGGGAGTTCCAAGGATCTGAAAGTGGGCCAGACGGTCCTGGCCATTGGTAATCCGTTTGGGTTTCAACTGACCCTTACCAAGGGGGTGATCTCCTCCCTGAACAGGACCCTCGTCACCGACGGCCTCAGGCTCCAGGGGCTGATACAGACTGACGCGGCCATCAATCCTGGCAATTCTGGCGGTCCATTGTTGAACAGGGAGGGGGAAATGATCGGCATCAACACGGTCATAGTGAGCCCGTCGGGGGGAAGCGCACGGGTGGGGTTCGCCATCCCCATCGAGGCCGTGGAGCGGCACCTGCCCAAGCTCGCCAAAGGAAAGGGATCGGGTTTGATCAACGCCGTGATGGCCTTGACCGGGGTCGCGATCCTTGTCTGGCTTTGGGCCAAACGTCGGCGACCGGGGCCTCGATGGTGAGGCTCACTTGGGAAGGGGGAAGGAGGCCGTGAACAAACGGTGGCTCACGAAGTTGGCGAGTGCCCTCCTCATCGTCATGTGGCTTGAGCCCACCTGGGCCCTGACAGAAGAGGAACGCAACAACATAACCGTTTACCAGAAGGCGGCGCAGGGGGTGGTCAACATCACCAGCACGGTGGTGGAGAGGGATTTCTTCTTCGGCTTGGTGCCTAGGGAGGGGGCGGGTTCGGGGTCCATTATAGATCCCAGAGGGTATGTCTTGACCAACAACCACGTCATCAAGGACGCACGGCGCATCGAGGTCACCCTCTCTGATGGAAGCAAGTGGCCAGGCCGGTTGGTGGGAACCGACCCGGACAATGACCTCGCGGTGATCCGTATCGACGCCCCTCCGGAGCGCCTGAGACCCATCCCCCTTGGCGACTCCCAGGGGCTTCAGGTGGGACAGAAGGTCCTGGCCATCGGGAACCCCTTCGGGCTGGGCGAGACCCTCACCATCGGTATCGTGTCCTCCTTGGGCCGCTCCATCCGCTCCGAGACCGGCTCCCTCATGGAGGACCTGATCCAGACCGATGCGGCCATCAATCCCGGCAATTCAGGCGGGCCCCTCTTGGACTCGGAGGGCAGGATCGTCGGGATCAACACCGCCATCTTTTCCCCTTCAGGCGGTAGCGTGGGGATAGGCTTCGCCATCCCAGTGGACACGGCAAAGAGGATCATCCCGGACCTCGTCGAGAAGGGCTACGTCTCGCACCCCTGGGTGGGCGTGTCACTCTTCCCCTTGCAACCGGGGCTGGCCAAGGCCTTGAAGATCGGGGTGGAACGAGGGGCCATGATCGTCGAGGTGGTGAGGGGGGCCCCAGCCGACCGCGCAGGGCTCCGGGGTGGCAGTAAGACCGTCCAGGTCGGCAACGCCCTGATCCCGGTGGGGGGGGATGTGGTCGTTGCCATCGACAACCAGCAGGTGAACTCCTCGGAGGACTTCGTGAGGATCATCAGGAGACATCGTCCAGGAGAGCAGGTGACCCTGAAGGTCGTGCGAGAGGGCAAGACCATGGAGGTGTCGGTCACCCTCGCGGAAAGGCCAAGAGGGAGACAATGATGCAGGATCCAAGATGAGCGCTCCGCCTCGAGACCAGACAAAGACGCAACGGTCGCGTCTCGGCAGGTCGCAACCGCAAGTGTATAGTGCATCTTCACGGTGTGAGGTGCCCCATGACGGTCAACGAAGGACTCAGGATGGTTTCCGGTGGGCTGGTGCTGATCTCCTTGTTCTTGGGCCTTGTGTGGAGTAACTGGTGGTTCCTCCTTACGGCCTTGGTGGGGGCGAACCTGCTTCAGTCAGCCTTCACCAAGTGGTGCCTCATGATGAACATCCTCCGCCTATTGGGGTTCAAAGAGGGGTGACACGCCCTGGGAAGTCTCCTTTCATTTGCCAGTCGGCGGTCCCAACGAAGAACGGGTTTTGGCATGGCGGCTCTCGAACTTTTTCGAAGCAGCTGCTTCCTCGGGACGCCGAGCGGGCAACCGAACACGAGTTCGCAGGCCAAGGGGCATGCACCGACTACCCATGGGAGTGTGACCATGCGGATTTCTCAGAAGCGCCGTCTCATCTCTCTTTTGGCCGCCCCACTCCTGGCAGTAGCGTCAGGATGTGCACCGTACCTGGGCCCTATGGCAGACCCGGGCCCCCCCCTCGATACGAAGAGGGTGGTGCAGAGGTGGGACCTAATGGCCCAGGAGGCGCCATCAGGTCCCCTGACCCTGGAGAGGGCGATCCAGGAGGCCTTGGCTGCCAGCCCTGAGCTGCGCCAGATGGAGGAGAGACTCTCTGCTGCCTCAGAACAGGTGAGGCAGGCAGAGGGGGCCTTCTACCCCAGGCTGGTCTTCACGGAGGAGTTCTCCATCACCGATAACCCTGTCTTCGCATTTATGCAGTATCTGCACCAGAGGAGATTGAGGTTCACCATGGACTTCAACGACCCTGGGGTCCACCAGGGCGTCTCCTCCAGGATCCAGGGGGATTGGTCCCTGTTCGAGGGCGGGGCGCGCCTGCACCAGCATCGGGCGGCATCGAGTCAGAGGGACGTTGCGGCCTCGGAGCTCCTGGCCGCGAGGAACAAACTGGTGGCCTCGGTTACCGAGGCCTATTTCAGGTGGCTCCAATCCCTGGCCTTCCTGGAGGTGGCCGAGGGGGCTGTGGCCTCTGCCCGCACGGACCAAGGCTTGGGAGAGGCCAGGGTGAGGGCCCAGGTGGCCCTCGCCAGCGAGCTCCTCAGGCTCAAGAGCCGTACAGCGGAGGCAGAGGGGAACCTGGTCACTGCCCGCTCTGGGGCGAGAAGGCTCCAGGCAGCCTTGGAGAGGCTCATGGCCAGGCCCCTGCGAAGAGAGGAGATCCCCTCGTTCAGGGACGTGGCGGGCGAGCCCCCCTCGGAGGAGCCGAAGCTGGGACGACCCACGGAGCTCATCGAGAAGGCCCTGGAGCAGAGGCCGGAGCTCCAAGCCGCACGCTCCATGATCGTGGCTGCGAGGGAGCGTGTCAGGGCCGCCAGGGCCGAGCTCTTGCCCAAGGTGGGGGCCAGGGCATGGTTCTCCTGGGATTCGGAGGAACTCCGCGGAGGCGGTGAGAGCTGGCTTGCCTCCTTTCAGGCCACATGGCCTCTGTTCCAAGGCGGTCTCACCCTTTCCAGGATAAGGGAGGCCGCCTCGAGGCTCCGGGAGATGGAGGCCAGGGGCGAACAGATCGCCCTGGACGTGGCCCTGGACGTGCACCAGGCAGCCATAGGGGTCGAAGAGGCCCGGGCTCGGCTGCAGGCTACCATGACCAGACGGGACTTCGCGAGAAGTGCCCTGGAAGAGGTGCGTTCCCAGTACGTCCGAGAGGTGGTCACCGTGGATGCCCTATTGCAGGCAGAGCTGGAGTGGAACAGGGCCGAGGTGGCCTACACCTCTGCCCTGTTCGACCAACGGATCGCCCATGCGGCACTGAGGCAGGCCCTTGGGGAGTTCGCGCGATGGACGGAGGTGGGATCATGAGCCGTGGATCCCGGGCGCGCGGGCTGGCCTTGGGACCTTTGAAGGGGCTTGGGGTTGCGGCCCTCCTCGTTGTCATGATGCTGTGGCTCTCAGGGGCCTTCGTGGATAAGGTGGAACCCGGCCCTCCCCTCGCCAAGCCTCCCCCCCCTGACCTGAAGACCCAGAGGGTCCAGCTCCAGGCCTTCCCCATGCTCCTCGAGCAGGTGGGGACAGTGCGCACCCGCAAGGAGGCCCAGGTCTCGAGCCGCATCATGGCCCAGGTGAGGGAGGTCCTTGTCAGGGAAGGGGATGAGGTGAAGGGTCCGGATCCCAGGGGTCAAGGGGCCACCATCTTGGCCAGGTTGGACGACAGGGACATCCAGGCCAGACTCCGCCAGGCCCAGTCCCAGCTTCAGGCCGTGGAAAAGGCCGTCCATTCCATGAGATCCAGGCTACAGGCGGCTAGGGCACAGGTCGAGGCGGCCAAGGCCCAAGCCAGGCAGGCCGAGGCGGATCTGGGAAGGATCGAGCAGCTCCATAAGGAGCGGGCCGCCACAGGTCAGCAACTGGATCACGCCAAGGCCCAGAAGTCGGTGGCCGAGGCCAGGCATCATGCGGCCCTCCAGGAGGTGCAGGCCCTGGAGGCCGAGATCCAGAGGACAGAGGCCCAGAGGGCGGAGGTGGAGGCAGCGGTCACGGAGGCCAGGGTCATGCTCAGTCACACGTCCATCCAGGCACCCTTCTCGGGAAGGGTGACCCGGAAGCTGGTGGATGTAGGGGATATGGTGGCCCCTGGGAGACCCCTCTTCATCATCGAGACATCCTCAGAGCCTGAGCTCCACGCGGTTGTGTCGGAGTCGCTCCTTCCCGTGATCAAGGTCGGCCAGAGGCTGGAGGTCCAGGTGGACTCACTGGAGAGGACCTTGGATGGGACTGTCAGGGAGATCACCCCCTCGGCCGATGCATCCACCCGCACGATCCTCGTGAAGGTAGCCCTGCCGGCCCGAGATGGGCTCGTCAGCGGCCTGTTCGGTCGCCTACGGATCCCCTCCGGCACTTACCAGGCCTTGGTGGTCCCTGCCAAGGCCGTGAGACAGGTGGGACAGCTCCACCTGGTCGATGTGAGGGGACCGGACGGGCATCCGGAGAGACGGTTCGTGATCATCGGTGGCGCTCACGGGGACACGGTGGAGGTCCTCTCCGGGCTCCGGGAGGGGGAGGAGGTCGTCCTGCCATGAGCGGCACCGGGGCTCCCGGTCACAACTGGATCAACAGGATAGTGGCCACCTTCCTGACCGGGAACCTCTCGGTCCTCCTCATGCTCCTGAGCCTGATGGCCGGGGTCGTTGCCCTGACCATCACCCCAAGGGAGGAGGACCCGCAGATCGTAGTCCCCCTGGCGGATGTGCTGGTCTCCATGCCCGGGGCCACTGCCCAGGAGGTGGAGAGGCAGGTGGCCACTCGCCTTGAGAAGCTCCTGTACCAGATCGACGGGGTGGAGTATGTCTACTCCACGAGCCTTCCCTCCATGGCCGTTGTAACCGTACGTTTTTACGTAGGGGAGGACAGGGAGAGAAGTTGGGTCAAGCTCCACAACAAGATACAGGCCAATGTGGATCAGATACCTCCGGGTGTTGCAGGCTGGGTGGTCAAGCCCGTGGAGATAGACGACGTCCCCATAGTGAACCTGACCCTGTACAGCCACAAGTACAGCGACTACGAGCTTCGCCGCATGGCCGAGGAGTTGGAGATCCGGCTCCAGGGGGTAAAGAACGCGGGCAGGACGTGTGTCGTGGGAGGAAGGGCGAGGGAGATCACCGTTGAGATCTCTCCCCAGCGAATGGCGAGCCGCAGTGTCTCCATCCAGGACATCCACAGGGCGCTCCAAGGGGCCAACCTGTCGCTTCCCGCAGGGGAGCTAGTACGGCAGGACCGCGGGGTAAGGCTCCAGGCCGGCCATTTCCTCGGGTCTGCGAAGGAGGTGGGAGAGCTGGTTGTGGGGGTTCAGCAGATGAGGCCCGTCTACCTGCGAGAGGTGGCCCAGGTGCAAGACGGCCCTGCCGAGCCAGAGGCTTACACCCGCATCGCGTTCGGACCAGCGGCCTTCAAGGAGGGGGACCCTGCGCACCAGGCGCAGGGCTTTCCGCCAGGAATAGAAAGGGAAAAGGATTATCCCATGGTCACCGTGGCCGTGGCCAAGAGAAAGGGGACCAATGCGGTATGGGTCTCTCGCGAGGTACAGAGGGAGGCCCAGCGCTTCGCCCAGGAGGCCCTTCCTTCTGATGTCCACATGAGGGTAACCCGCGACTACGGGAAGACGGCCAACGAAAAGGTCAACGAGCTTGTGGAGGCCTTGTTCGTGGCCATAGTGATAGTGGTGGCCCTGCTCGCCTACACCTTGGGGTGGCGTGAGGGGATCATCATAGCCCTGGCCGTGCCCATCACCTTCAGCTTCACCCTCTTGGTGAACTACCTCCTCGGCTATACCATGAACCGGGTCACCCTCTTCGCCCTGATCCTGTCTTTGGGACTGGTGGTCGACGACCCCATAGTGGACGTGGAGAACATCCACCGGCACTTCGCCATGAGGGAGCATGACCCTTACATGGCGGTGCTCCACGCGGTCAATGAGGTGAGACCGCCCATCATACTGGCCACCCTCGCGGTGATCATCTCCTTCGTGCCCATGTTCTTCATCACGGGGATGATGGGTCCTTATATGGCCCCCATGGCCCTGAACGTCCCTGTGGCCATGCTCATGAGCCTCCTCGTGGCCTTCACCATCACCCCCTGGCTCTCCTACCACATGTTGACCCCGCTCTACCGCAAACCGCACGGCAAGCCCTTCGTCCTCGAGGAGAGCCTCCTTTTCAGAGGATACAGGGCGGTCATGGGGCTTGTCTTCGGCCACAGCGGGGTACGGCTCGGGGTCCTGGTCGGGGTGCTCATGCTCCTGGGCTTTGCAGTATGGCTCGTCCTGGATCGCCACGTGCCATTGAAGATGCTGCCATTCGACAACAAGAACGAGCTGCAGGTCGTCCTGGATATGGATGAGGGGACCACCCTGGAGGCCACGGAGGCGGCAGCGCGGGCCATTGCTGCTTACCTGGCAAGGGTGCCTGAGGTCACAGATGTCTCCACCTACGTAGGCCTATCCAGCCCCATGGACTTCAACGGCCTGGTTCGGCATTACTACCTGAGGCAGGGTCCCCATGTGGCCGACATCCGCTTCAACCTGGTGGAGAAGAAAAGGCGTGCACAGCAGAGCCATGCCATAGGGTTGAGGCTCAGGAATGACCTCCAGGAGATCGCCAAGGCCCACGGGGCAAACATCAAGATCGTAGAGGTGCCCCCCGGCCCACCGGTGATCTCGACCCTGGTGGCCGAGGTCTACGCCCCCCTGGGCACCCCTTACGAGTCCCTGGCCCGTGCTGCCCGAAGGGTGCGATCCCATATGGAAAGGATGCCCGGGGTGGTGGACGTGGACGACGTGCTGGTGGCCGGGCAACCCAAGGTGACCTTCCGAGTGGACCACATCAAGGCCGCCCTGCACGGCATCCAGGCCCAGCCACTGGTGGAGGCCTTGCAGGCGGCAGTCCCGGGTGTTGCGCCAGGCTCCCTGAGATTGGGGGATCAGGTGAATCCCGTCAGGATCCGATTCAGGCTCCCCAGGCAAGAGAGGGATCTCGAGGCGCATCTAGGACAGCTCTTCGTGCGAGGTGTCTTCGGCCACGGGGTGCTCTTGGGGGAGCTCGGTAGGTTCGAGCAGGCCACCATCGAACAACCCATATATCACAAGAACCTCCAGCCCGTGGTCTACGTCTTCGGCGAGACCGCTGGACTTTCCCCGCCGGAGGCCGTCTTGGCCCTTGCCAGGGAGGTCCAGAGGGATGAGGGGCTCAAGGGCTTCAGGGTAGAATGGGCGGGCGAGGGGGAATGGGAGGTGACCCTGAGGGTCTTTCGGGACCTGGGGATCGCCTTCGGGGTGGCCATCCTCGGTATATACATCCTACTGCTATACCAGACGGGCAGTTATCTCCTCCCCGCTATCCAGCTCATCGCCTTGCCCCTCTCCGTCATAGGGATACTGCCCGGTTTCTGGCTCCTCAACGCCCTCTCCGGGGGGCCAGTAGGGGGCTGGCCCAACCCCGTGTATTTCACGGCCACGGCCATGATCGGGATGATAGCCCTGGCGGGGATCGCCACCAGGAATTCCATCCTGCTAATAGAGTTCGTGGAGGAGAGAAGGAAGGAGGGCAAGCCCCTCGTTCGCTCCCTGGTGGAGGCCGGGGCCCTGAGGACCAGGCCCATAGCACTGACCTCCCTTGCCGCCATGCTTGGGGCGTGGCCCATAACCCTTGACCCCATATTCTCAGGGCTCGCCTGGGCCCTTATCTTCGGCCTAGCAGTCTCCACCCTCTTCACCCTGGTGGTCGTGCCCATGGTCTACTACATGGCCTACCGCAGGCGCTTCCAGGCAACCGAGGTGACACTTCCCCATGGGCCGGAAGACCCGTGACAGGTCCTTCAGCCTTTCAAACCGCGGCGCCGACCGTTGCATGCGCCTCAAGAGGCCTGGGACAAGGAGGAGGGCGGCCCAGGCTCCTCGAGCCGAGGGGCATGTCCCACTGCTCCGAGGGTCTTGGCAGGCCGCGGTGCTACGGTATGACGGACGGCCGGGGGGACACCCAAGTCGAGGGCGCGAAGGCCTCACCCTGGCCCGTGCGGCCAGCCCGCCATTTCACGATATCCTGGGATGAATTGGTTTGTGCTCGAATGCAGCCCGATTTTCCCTTTGGCCCCTCGCGCAAACTCGGGCCGCCCCCACGAAGTGCGACCATGAAGATACCCAGTTGCCTGCCAGGGAATTGGGGCTCTGTGTCATAGGGAAGGCTCCTCCCATGAGGCCGGCAGGGGAAATGGCACAGGCCGGGAGAGAAGATCGACACACCGCCAAGAGGCCCAACTCGCGCCAGCCAGTTTTTACCCATTTCAGCTCAAAGCTGTTTTGGGTAAGAAAGCCCTGGAGTCCCGGCCCTGATTGCCGATGGGGGAGCCGGGCTAGGTTTGCACACGAATCGGCTTGTTACGACATGTCATGATATTGGCTGCTGAGGTTCACCCTTGGTGAATGATGCGGGCTAGATGCCTTCCTGCACTCCCCCACGCGGGAAGAGGGCACTGCGCACCCGCTCGATCCTGGAGACCCCCTTCACCTCCTCGGCAAAGAGGGGTACGCGATGGACCCTCAGGCCTGGATATCGTCTCTCGATGAGTGCGAGGTAGGGCTGCTGTTCCCTGGCACGGCGACTGAGGAAGCCTGACTCGGCACCCATCACCACCCCGTTCATGATCAGGTCCCCGACCTGGAGCCGGCTCGGCGCAAGCTCGGCCAAGATGCGGTCCACCTGTTGCACAGCCAGCGCCTCGGGGATGAGCACGAGCACGTAGGAGACTTGATCCTGCAAGAAGGCCATGTCCTTTGCCGAGAGCTCCTCCCATTGCCGGATGGTCTCCAGGATGGACCTCCGGCTTCGATCACCGAGGCGGAGCCTGGAATAGATGCGGGGGGCCGGCCTGAGATGCTCGCGGAGCATCCTCGGGGTCTTGAGCAGTCCCAGGGTATGACCCATGGGGGCCGTGTCCCAGATGATCCTCTGAAACCCGCCATCCGAGGCCATTTCACGTATGTGGTCCACCATGAATTCCTCTGCCAGGGCTGGGAGCACGGAGACGATGAACTCCACGAACTCCTCGTACTCTATGGATACGAGCGCCGAGAAGACATGGTAGACCTCCCTGCCGAACTTGCGGTCCCACATCCTGCGGATCTCCTCGAACCCCAGCTCCCATATGAAGAGGCCCTCTGTCACCTCATGAGGCCCATGGGGCGAGTTGGGCAACTCGAAGATGTCAGCCAGGGAAGGGGTCTGATCCGTGGAGACCACCAAGGTTCGCTCCCCGTTTCGGGAGCACTCCAAGGCCAAGGCCGCGGCACAGGTGGTCTTTCCGACCCCCCCTTTCCCCCCGATCATGACGACACGACGGGTCAACATGAGCCCGTATGATAGCCCCGATCCCATGGCTGTGTCCAGGGAGGGGCCCTGCGCGCGGTCGCCTCGGGGCACCCGCCGATCTCCTCGGACAGACATGCCTTGTCCCCTCAGGAAGCCAGGCGAATGAATCGCACGAAGCGTTCATCCAACTCCTCCAATGGCACCCTCTCATACTCCTCGGTGAACTCGCGCCAGATCATCGAGAGGGCCTGGCTCAGGGTTCCCCGCGAGGGGTCCGGCACACGACCTGCGAAGAATCCCACGAACCGTTCTCGAAAGCCGGGCATCCTGTACGGGGCTTTGCGGTCTCCTCGGCGAAGCATCGTGAAGAGATCCCTGGCCCTGTCCAGGCCGAGAGGGGCCATCTCAGGTGCCATGCCCAGGATCTGTCTCCCCCAAAGGTTGAAGAGCAAGGGGTGGAAGGTAGCCTCCGGGTGGTCCAGGAGCATGGGATCCAAGGGATGGGATGCCGTCAGGGCCTCCAGGAGCTCGTCCAGGACCTGCAGTCGAGCCAAGATCCTCGCGGCCTCCTCTATCTCTGCGATCCGCCGGAAATCACGATGCTGTTCCCCTTCCTTTTCCCCGAGGAAGTAGAGAGGCCTCTTCCGAAGTAGCCCCCAGAGGGCCGCTCCCCAGGTCTCTCCCCAAAACCCGTTTCCAAGCCCCATCCTCTTGAACCAGCTCCTCTTGACCCAAGACTTGGCCTCCCATTGGAGCCTGAGGGCCGTACCGAAGCCCACCCTGAAGATAGAGATCACGGCCTTGTCCCTCAGGATTTGACCTGCCCTCCTCATATCGCCCTGGGTCAACCTCTCCAGACCCAATTCGAGGTAAGAGGCGGCCCTCTTGCACGCCCACGTGAGGACCTCGAGGTCCATCACAGGGATGCCTTCGGCAGAGATCAACTGGTTGGCCAGGCCCGCGAATTCCAGTCTAAGCCGATCCAACGTCGCCTGGTCCTCGATCTCCCCCACCGCCTTGGCCAAGAGACCCCCCTCCACACCATGATCCCACGGGACCGTCGGCACCAACTCCATTTCCTCTTCGTCCAGCTCTACGATGGTTGCGACCCCCGGGCCGCCTCGCATCACTTCTTCTGGATCGAGCGGGGAGTAGACGGAAAGGGCCTCCTCAAACGGCAGGAAACCACACTCGGCCAGCCTCGTTCCTCGAAACCTGTAGAGCTCTTCCTCCATATCAGAGGGGAGCCTCTCTGCCAGGCCGAGGAGAAGCCTTACATATCCATCGTAGTCCAGCTTGGCCATATCGGCCATCAATTCTTGTATCCACCCCTCCTGCCCCGGATCCCTCACCCTGAGGTAGTAGACATCGTCCAGCGTGAAGAAACCATCAGGGACGGTGTCGGTCTCCTGATCCTTCACTTTGACGTCCAAGAGCCTGCTCAAGTAAAGCCGGCCCAGGAGCTCCCCTTCCCCCATGAGCCAATGGGCCAGTCGAACCCCATCGGCCGTGTGAAGCCTCTTGAGCCACGAGCCTGTCTCCCTCAGGGCGATCCGATCCCTGCGCCAAATCTCCAGGTCCAGCAGGTGCTCCCACTGATCCTCGGAGGCGAGCTCCAACAATGGCAAACTGTCCTGCTCCCCTACCTTCTTCACCACCCAATAGAAATCCGTAGGGGGCAGACCTTGCAGGACCTGCCTGGGATCCGACAGTTCCAGGATCCTCTCCATGAGCTTCGTGCCGGAAAGCCCCCGGATCACGTCGCGCAAAGTGGTCCCTCCTTCGCCCTCCGTGAGGACCTCAAGCCCCTTCCACTCGGTCGGTGGATCTCCCATCTTTGGCTGTCTACCTCCTCTTTTCCATCGCTCCCATGTGATATAAGTTTACACCAGAGTCGCCAAAGGTTCCCCCCTCGACCAGGGGATTTCGGCATCTTTCCCTTCATTGGTTTGGAGATGCTGCCACGGGCCTTCACCATCAGGCCGAAGCCGGGTTAGGCCCCCTCAAGAGGGCAACCCCATCTCCCCAAGCTGCGGCCATGGGCGATCGTCCACCTGGAGCCAAATCGAGGGCTTGGGATACCCGCCCCCTTCCCCCGGCCCTCGCAAAGAGACCGGGGCGCGAGGGTCCCCCCTAGCGCAACTCCTCGCGACTCCAATGGCCTTGGCCGAGCCGCCACAAGAGACCATCACCTTGTCATCTCTGCAGATGCGCCGAGGAGGCAAAGGAGGGGGAAACCAGGATGGTTGACTCTGGCCGCGCTTCAGGTAGGTTACTAAGGGGGCGCCGGCGTGGAGTCCTTTCATTGTCATCCATAGGCACAGAAGGGCCTGGAGGGAAGATCAAGGGGGAGACGCCTTGGGGGGAGAAGGGAGGATCCACATCGGGACTTCCGGATGGCACTACGAGCATTGGCGAGGCCCTTTCTACCCCGTGGATCTGCCCAAGACTCAGTTTCTCCGCTATTACGCGGAGCGGTTTCAAACGGTGGAGATCAACAGCTCCTTCTACCGACTGCCGAGCCAAGAGACGCTCCTCAAGTGGAGGGAGACCACTCAAGAAGGGTTTCTCTTCGCGGTAAAGGCGAGCCGGTTCATCACGCACATGAAGAAACTCAAGGAGCCCGAGCGTACGCTCCCCCCTTTCCTGGGGACTGTGGACGCCTTGGGCCAGAAGCTAGGGCCGATCCTCTTTCAGTTGCCTCCCAGTTGGGGGTTCCATGCCGAGAGGTTCAGTGCCTTCCTCTCGGCCCTGCCACATGGCCTGAGGTATGCCTTTGAGTTCCGAAACCCCAGTTGGTTCAACGACCAGGCCTACAAGGCGATGGCAGAAAGGGGGGTGGCCATGTGCATCTTCGATCTGGCGGGGTTCCAGTCTCCCAGAGAGGTGACAGGGGAGCTGGTGTATCTTAGGCTCCACGGTCCAAAGGGGGCCTATCGTGGGCAGTACGACGAGCGGGTCCTTCGCGGATGGGCCAATGCCATCCATGCCTGGGCGAGAACAGGGAAAGAGGTCTATTGCTACTTCGACAACGATGAGGCAGGCTATGCGGCACGAGATGCCTACAGGCTAAGGGAGCTGTTGTCTTTCTGGTGGGCAAGGACATAATCAAATGAGGGGGGATTCTCCCTCCTGTACTCTCTCTTTTTGGAGGTTCCTATGGGACTGACCCTTGCCGAGAAGCTCATCGAAGACCACCTCGTTGAAGGCGAGATGGTTAGGGGAAGGGAGATCGGGATCCGCGTGGACCAGACCCTCACCCAGGACGCCACCGGCACCATGGTTTATTTGGCCTTTGAGGCCATGGGAATCCCGCGGGTGAAGACCGAGCTATCGGTCAGCTACATAGATCACAACATCCTCCAGACGGATTTCAAGAACGCAGACGACCACAGGTTCCTCCAATCCACAGCGGCCAAGTTCGGGGTCGTGCTCTCCCCGGCAGGAAACGGCATATCGCATCACGTGCACAGGGAGAGGTTCGGGATCCCAGGCAAGTCCCTGCTGGGCTCCGACAGCCACACCACCACTGGGGGTTGCCTGGGAATGCTGGCCATAGGGGCCGGGGGGTTGGACGTGGCCATGGCCATGGCGGGAAGGCCCTTTCACTTCGTCATGCCCAGGGTCTGGGGGATCCACCTGACAGGGAGGCTTCAACCCTGGGTCTCGGGCAAGGACGTCATCCTCGAACTCCTGAGAAGATACAGCGTCAGGGGCGGGTTGGGGACGATCATGGAATTCTTCGGGCCAGGGGTGGAGGATCTAGACATGGCGGCCCGTGGTACCATCTGCAACATGGGGGTGGACATAGGGGCCACCGCGACCGTCTTTCCCTCGGATAACGTGACCCGAGGCTACCTGGCCCTCCAGGGCAGGGAGGAGGATTGGGTCTCCCTGGCCCCTGATCCAGATGCGAGTTACGACCAGGTGACAGAGCTTGACCTGGGGCAGATCGAACCCCTGGTGGCATGTCCCCATTCCATGGACAACGTGAGGCCAGCGAGGGGGCTCAAGGATGTGGAGATCGCCCAGGTGATCGTGGGTTCCTCCACCAATGGTTCGTACAGGGACATCATGGTGGCCGCCATGGTACTCAAGGACAAGATGGTGCACCACACGGTCAACCTGGACATCAATCCGGGGAGCCGCCAGGTGCTGGAGAACGTGACCTTGATGGGGGGGCTCTTCCACCTGGTTCACGGAGGTGCCAGGGTGCACCAGCCTGGTTGCCTTGGTTGCATCGGGATGGGGCAGGTGCCGCCCACAGGGACCAATTCGCTTCGGACCATGCCGAGGAATTTCCCTGGCAGAAGCGGGGCCAAGGATGATCGTGTCTACCTTTGCTCTCCCGAGACAGCCGCGGCATCAGCCCTCTTTGGGCACATAGTGGACCCCAGGGAACTCGGGGAACCCCCTGAGATCTCTTTCCCGGACCGTTTCTCCTGGAGGCCCGAGTGGTTCTTGAAGCCCCCCGAGGATCCCCTGGGCGTGGAGATCCTCAGGGGCCCGAACATAAAGCCGCTGCCCCTGTTCCCTGCCTTGGAGGAAGACCTTGAGGGAGAGATCTTGCTGAAGCTTGGGGACAATATCTCCACAGACCACATCATGCCGGCAGGGAACCGCGTTCTGCCCTTCCGAAGCAACATCCCGGCCATCAGCAGCTTTGTGTTCGACATCGTGGAAGAGGACTTCGCCAAGCGGGCGCAAGCGAAAGGAGGAGGGATCATCGTCGGGGGGGACAACTACGGGCAAGGTTCCTCGAGGGAGCACGCCGCATTGGCCCCCAGATACCTGGGGATCAGGGCCAAGATCGCCAAGGGCTTTGCCAGGATCCACAAGGCCAATCTCATCAACTACGGGATAGTGCCGCTGGAGTTCGTCCGCCCTGAGGACTACGACGAGATCCGCCAAGGTCAGATGCTCCACCTCCCTGGCATCCGAAGGGCCATCTCCCAGGGCAGGAACGAGGTCCTGGCCCAGGTCGATGGACGTCAGATCCCTCTTCGCCTTCAGCTCTCCCCCAGGGAGAGGGAGATCCTGGCCGCTGGCGGGGCCCTGAATTGGGCCAAGGGGAGATGAGGGGAGCGGATGGGGCCAATGGCCGACCCGGTGACCCCGTGAGGCCCGGATCAGGGGGCCTCGGTCGCCTCCAAGAGGATCCTGTGTTCAAGGAGGGAGGTCGTCTTGAGTCTGGCCGGGATCAGTTTCTGATCACCGAAGATGTTTCGAAGGTAGAGATGATCCCCCCTAGGCTCCAGTACGTCCACGCTCTCCATGACGAGCTCTTCTCCCCCCTCCCGCAACAAGTAGGCGTTGGCCTCACACATTTTTTCCCACCTCCTTTCCCAGGATCTCTATCAACTGATCCACCATGTGCGGGAGTGGTTGACTCGCCACCCCAACGATGACGAGCCTTTCCTGTGACATGGGTATCAGGATCTTTTGCGCGTCCGAGGATGCTATGGCCTCGGCCATGGCCGGGGTGAGCTCCCCCATCATGGCGTGGGCCATCAAGATACCCACCGAGCCGATGACGATTTGGGCCCGCCTCACGGTCCGCACCACCGCGTTTTCCCCTGTAGCACCCTTGTTGGCCCCCGCCTTGAGCATGGCAGTGGTGGCGATGGCGTTCGTGCCGAGGGCGATGATCTCCACCCGCTCCCCGAAGGCCTCACGGAGCCTTCTCACCACCGTGCTGCCAATCCCCCCGCCTTGTCCATCCAGCACGCAGATTCGAACCAAGAGTGCCTGCTCCCGGAGCGAAAAGGGCCACGCTTCACTTCGGACTCCTGTCCGTCAGTTCCTCCGCGTGGCCCCTGGACTGTCCTCACCGCCCCTGACGGCAAGGAGACCCTTCAGGGTCGATTTCGTTCCCTGTATAGCACTGTCCCCAGCACATTGTCAACGGAGCGGCCGCCTGGGCGGCCTCCCCCGAGTCCAGCGATGGGGACTACAAGACCTCATTCGCTCAACACACCACCTTCCAAGAGGAATTGGTGGGTGGTACGGAGGATGACCTCAGGATCGACGAACTTCCTCGCCACCTTCGTTTCCATGGCAGCTCGCGCCACGGCCGCTGCGACCCTGGGTGGCACATGCAGGTTCATCGCCTCGGGGATGATATAACCAGGCCTCAGCTCGCCCTCAGGCACGGCCTCCGCCAGGGCCCGCGCAGCGGCATGTTTCATCTCCTCGTTGATGGCCGTTGCCATCACGTCCAGGGCCCCGCGGAAGATCCCGGGGAATCCCAGGCAGTTGTTCACCTGGTTCGGGAAGTCGCTTCGCCCTGTCGCCACCACACGCGCCCCTCCCTTCATCGCCTCCTCGGGCATGATCTCCGGGACAGGATTGGCCATGGCGAAAACGATGGGATCCTTTGCCATGGACCGCACCATCTCGCTGGAGAGGAGCCCCGGCACCGAAAGCCCTATGAAGACATCCCTGCCCTGGAGGGCCTCCGGTATGGTGCCCCGCACGCGTTGCGGATTGGTGATCCCGGCCATCTCCAGTTTGATGGGATTCATGCCCTCCTCACGATCGGGGTGTATGGCACCTAGCCGATCGCACAGCACTATATCTTTGACACCAGCGGAGATCAGCATGCGCGTCACCGCGATGGCCGCGGCCCCTGCCCCGCTCACCAGGACGCTGATACCGGACATCTCCTTGTCCACTATCTTCAGGGCGTTTATCAGTGCCGCCAGCACTACCACGGCGGTGCCGTGCTGGTCGTCGTGAAATACTGGGATATCCAGCGTCTGGGAAAGCTCCTGCTCCACGGCGAAACAGCGGGGAGCGGCGATGTCCTCCAGGTTGATCCCTCCGAAGCTCGGGGCGATGGCCTGCACCACCCGGATGAATTCATCGGCCTCCTGTGTGGCCACACAGATGGGGTAGGCCTCCACACCGCCGAAGGCGTGGAACAAGGCGCACTTCCCCTCCATCACCGGAAGGGCCGCCCGGGCCCCGATGTCCCCTAGCCCGAGCACGGCGCTGCCATCGGTGACGACCGCCACCAGGTTCGATTTGCAGGTGATCTCGTGCGCGGCCAGGGGTTCCCTTGCGATGAGCCTGGCAGCATCCACAGCGCTCGCCGGCATGTAGCGCAGTCTCAGGATGTTCTGGTCCCTCACGGGTATCTTGGCCCTCACGCCCACCACGCCCTTGTGTCTCCTGTGCAACTCCAGGGACTCCTCCTGGACCGTCATCGGGCGCTCGGACTTGGGGGGCACGCTGAAGTGTCCTTCGTATACGAAACGCTCAGTCTCCTCGGCCACCCTGCGTGGGTCCACTGATTTCCTAGCGACCCCAGTCATCATGGCCGCCTCGGCCACTGCTGCAGCCACAGCCGGGGCATTCTGGAAGTCCATGATGTGCGGGATGATATACTCCTCGCAAAGGTCTCCTTCGGGGACCCTGGCTGCCAGGGTCTCAGCGGCCCTCAGCCGCATCGCGTAGTTGATGTCCCGCGCCCCCACATCCAGGGCCCCTCGAAAGACCCCGGGGAATACCATGGCTATGTTCAGTGCATTGGGTGCAGGGGTCTGAGTAGTGGAAAGGGCCACTATCCTTGCACCCCCGTCCCTTGCCTCCTGAAGGCCTATCTCAGGCACCGGGTTCGCGAAGGCAAGCACCACCGGGTCCTTCCCCATGCGAGAGACCATCTCCGCACTGAGGACGCCACCGGTGGAAAAACCTATGAACACATCTGCCCCCACCAGTGCATCGGCCAGCCCACCCTTGATGCCTTTCTTGTTGGTACGCCAGGCGATGGCGCTCTTGGCCCAATTCATCCCGTACGGTCGGAATGTATAGAGCGCCCCCCTACTGTCACATACCACCAGATCCCGGATCCCCCAGTCCAGGAGGAATCGGGCCGTGGCTATGCCGGCTGCCCCGGCCCCATTGATGACCACGGAGAGTTCCTCCCTTCGCTTACCCGTGATCCGAAGTGAATTGATCAGACAAGCCAAGGCCAGTATGGCCGCTGCGTGCTGGTCATTGTGCATAACAGGCACATTCAGGGCCCGTTCGAGCTGCCCCTCTATGACGAAACAACGAGGGGCAGAGATATCCTCCATACATACCGCCCCAAAGGTGGGCCCCAAGAGGCTCACCGCCTGCACGATCTCCTCTGGGTCCTGGGTTGCCAGGCATATGGGAAATGCATCCACCCCTGCAAAGGTCTTGAACAGGACGCTCCTGCCCTCCATGAGGGGAAGCGCTGCCAACGGGCCCAATGACCCCTGCCCGAGCACCCGTGAACCGTCGGTGATCAGGGCCACCGTGTTTGCCCTGCAAGTGTAATCGAAGGAACTGTCCGGGTCGCGAAAGATCTCCAGACACGGCTCAGCCACACCAGGGGTATAGAGCACGCTCAGGACATGGCGGTCCTTCACTGGGACCTTCAGCTCCACGCCGATGAGGCCTCGATACTTCCTTCGATACTCCATGCCCTTGTCTTCCCCCATGCTTCCCCCCTTCTTCCATGGTCAGACACCCCCGAAGACCCTCATGCCCGCACGTGAGGTCCCTCAGAGGACCTCGGGCCTTGGGGAGGGAACCTGGTGGTCCTTGTGTGTCGGTTCACAGCAATCAGCAGAGGAAGGCGGCCCCTTGCTCCGGGTTCACCCGAACGCCATGGAGGACCACCGTCTTTGTTCGCGCGGCCTCTCGAAGGTCGACGATTCCTCGCATCGAGTACTACAACCCGCAAGCCTTCACTTCACGGCATCCCAAAGCACATCGCTCAGTTCCTTGACCGCTATCTTTCCCTCCTTCACCGACGAGGCCGCCTTGCGCAGGACCTGCTCGCATGTGGGACAAGCTGTCACTAGCGTGTCGGCCCCTGTCTCCAGGGCCTCGCGGATCCTGGCCTCGGCTATATCGCCCGACATGGCCTGATCCGTGGTGAGGATACCGCCACCACCCCCGCAGCAACGAGACTGCGCCCGGTTGTGCTTCATCTCCACTACCTGGTATCCCAAGGCCCTGAGGATCTCCCTGGGCTCCTCCGTGATCTTCAGGCCTCTCGAGAGGTCACACGGGTCGTGATAGGTGACGACCCTCTTCTCTGTCGGGACCTCCCTCCCCTTGAGCCTCTCCAGGATCACCTGCATGATGTGCCTGGCCGGGAATCCGTACTCCTCCTTCAGGAAAAGGACGCAAGAAGGGCAAAACGCCACGAACTCCTGGGACCTGAATCGGTCCAGGAACCTCTCCTTGTACTGCTCAAGGGACCTCTTGAAGCCAAGGACCGCCATGGGATACCCACAGCAAAGGCCGCCCTCCACCCGGGCCGGGAGCCCCAGTCGCTCCATGATCCTCAGGTAGCGCTTCGTCTTGTTGAGGCGGGAACCGTACTGGCAGCCCAGGAACACCACGGCCTCCCCCTCGAAGACGGGGACCTCCATGGCCTCGTCGCCATAGATGTTCCCGGTCCTGAGGATATTCTCCACCAAGGCCCGGTGCGTGTCATAGGCAAGGCCTGCTTCCACCAGCTCGGCCCGGGCCGCCTTCACCAGCTCTGGGGCCCGAATCCCCGACGGGCACCGCCTGAAACAGTCCCCGCAGAGCACGCACTGAAATAGGCGGTCCGCCACGGACCTGTCCAGGGGGATCTCACCGGTCACCACCCCGTAGGAGAGGGCCACCTTTCCCCTTGGGCTCACAGAGTCCCATCCTTCGGCGCACTGGATCCCTGGGCATACCCCTTTGCAGTAACCGCACTGGGTGCAGGTGATCATCTCGTGAAACCAAGGGGCCAGTTCTCCCTTCTCCTCCGGGACCTCGAAGGGATAACGCAAATGGGTGACGAAGCCCTCTTCCCAGTCCATGAGCTTCTTGGGGTTCATGATGTTATTCGGATCGAGGGCACGCTTTATGGCCTTCATGGCCTTGACCGCCCCAGCCTTTTCCTTGTGGAGGAAGGGGGCCTTGGTGATCCCTATGCCGTGCTCACCCGTAGTCGTGCCTCCCAAGGCCAGTACCGCGTCGTAGATACGGGGCACGGCCTCCTCGGCCTGGCGCCAATGGTCCGGATTGGTTGGGTCCATGAGTACCTTGGTGTGGAGATTGCCCGTGGCCGCATGCCCGTAAGCCGGGATCTTTATGTCGTAGTCGCTCGAGATCTCATCGAAGGCCTTGAGGGCCTTGGGCACATTGTAGATGGGCACCGCCATGTCGTCGGCCAACATCACCGTCGCATACTCCTGTCGGAGCACGCTGAGGGACGGGATCATCTCCTTTCTGCCCTTCCAGAGGACCTCGATACGGGCAGGGTCGTCCGTGTACTCCAGTTGTATCGCTCCGTTCTCCTCACAGACCTTGCCCACCAGTTCGACCTCCTGGCCCACCACGCTCGGGTGACCGTCCACCTCTATGAGGAGCATCCCGGCGCACTCTGGCAGGCCCATGCCCTTCGCCTTGTTGACGGCCTTGATGGCTATCTCTCCCATGATCTCGATCTGCGATGGCACCATCCCGTGGCCCACGATATCGGCCACGGCCTGCCCGGTCTTCTCCAGGTCATCGAAGAAGGCCACGCAAGCCGCCCTCCCCTTTGGCTTGGGCACGATCCTCATCACGATCTCCGTGATGATCCCCAGGGTCCCCTCCGAACCGCAGAAGAACTTCTCGAACTGGAATCCACCCGAGTTGACCGGGGTCCTGGTCCCCACATCCACCACATCACCAGTGGGCAATACCACTGTGAGGCCGAGGACATAGTCGCGTGTGGCGCCGTATTTCAGGGCGAACCCCCCCGAGGAGTTGTGACCCACCATACCGCCCAAGGTAGCCACCTCGCTGGACGCCGGGCCTGGGATGAAATAGCCGTGCGGCTTGAGGGCCTCGTTGAACCGGTCACAAACCACACCAGGCTCCACCACGGCATACATCCCGTCGACGCGGATCTCTTGGATCCTCTTCATCCCCTGCATGTCCACCACTATCCCCCCGACTATGGGCACCGCCGCCCCCACAAGGCCGGTGCCTGCCCCGCGTGGGACAAGGGGAATCCTGTGCTCGTTGGCCAACTCGACGATCTTCTGAACCTGGATCGTATCCATGGGCCGCACCACGGCATCGGGCATCCTCCTGTGGATCCCACCGTCGAAGGAATACACGTAGAGCTCGGCGATGTTGGTGCTGCAGTTCTTCTCCCCCACTATCTCAACCAGCTTCCCGACGATCTCTTCCTTCAATGGCATGTCTGTCTCCTGGCATCAATGTCAAATCAAGGGGATGGACGATGGCGACATCGAGGGCCGGACTCTCACCCCCCCTGCCCTGCCCGGCATCCCGTGTCATGTGCCCCGCGTCGTGGACCTCGTATCGTTCGTCCATCCTTTCCTATGCATCCTTGATCATGGGCACGGTGATGGAGCCGTCCATCAGGAACAGGACCTCGGCCCCCTGTCCCTTGGTCTCCAGGGCCGCATCCACCGCCCCCTGCAGGTCCTTGAAGGGCCGCATGAAGACGCTGCGGATATCGGCATCTGACAGGTCCGTCACCGCCCACATCTCCGCCCAGAGCGCGATCTCTGCCATCTTGGCGGCCTTGTGGTAGCCGAGGACGTAGCCCTGGTCGATCCGCTCCAGGGCCTCTCTCGGTGTCCGTGCACCAGCCAGTAGATCGAAGAAGGCCTTTTCACCCACCCCAGTGCGGCACTTGCTCACCATGATGAGGATGCCCCCCTCCTTGAGGGCCAGTTTTCCGTTCTCCAGGGCCTTCTGGGATTGATATAGGTCGACATCCATGGGATAAGGCGCCACCGAGACCACTATGTCTGCCTTCCTCGGTATCTCCACGCAGAATACCTCCTTGGCCTTCTCCACTGCCGCATGGAAAGAGTCATGGATATCACCCGCTGTGGCCCCGTAGATACGCCGGTCACGATCCAAGACCACCTGGATGGAGAAGATCTCCTTGCCATGCACGGTCCGCAGGGCGTCTATCATGTCCTCGTGGACAGGGTTCCCGGTCAGGGCCAGGGCCTTGGCTTCGGGCCGAATGGCGTACTTGTGGTTCTGCTCTATGGTGCGATACGAGGCGATGCCCGGGAGAAAGGACTTTCGTCCCCCGGTATATCCACCGAAGTAGTGCGGTTCCACCGAGCTGATGGCCACGAGCTTCTCGGCCTCGACCCCCAGGCGGTTGACGTACATCTCTGTCCCGTTGGTGGAAGCCCCCAGATAGACCATGGCCTTCTCCTCTCTGGAGGCGTGAACATGAACCCTGTCCCCTATCTCCTTATAGAGCCCCCCGAATATGAATTGATACTCCTCCTGGGTGGGGGGCCTGTGGCAGCCAGTGGCTATGATGAATCTGTGGCTCACCTTGGAGAGCGGCCCCTTGATCATCTCCAGCACCTTGGCCGTGGGGGTCGGTCGGGTCCCGTCGTTGACGATCAGCAGCACGTCCTTGGAGCCCTGCAGGAACTCCTCGAAAGAGGGACTCGAAATGGGGTTCTGCAAGGCCGACAGCAATGTCTCCTGTTCCGGGGTACCCCTCACCTCGTTGGGGTAAAACACACCCAGGACGTTTTCGTCGGGGACCCTGACAGGGATCTGCCCTTCACCGTAAGGGATCTTGATCTCCATCGCCGATCCTCCTCCAGGGATGGACGTTGGGGCGAAGAAGGGGCCTGCCCGACCGCGCCCCAGACCGTCACTTCTTGACGTGTTTCTCTATCTCCTCCTTCAGCCACTCGATGGCCGCCTCCCCTTTCATCAGGTTGCCCAGCTCCGAGGGGTCGCTCATGGTGATCTTGAAGATCCACCCTTCCCCGTAGACGTCGCGGTTGATCATGGTGGGGTCATCCTCCAGGGCCTCGTTGCGGCCGCTGACCTCACCGGACACCGGCGCATAGAGCTTCCCGAGCCACTTGCCAGTCTCGATGGTCCCGACCCTCTCGTCCTGCGAGACCTCGTCCCCCTCCTCTGGCATGTCCACGAAGCTTATGGCCCCCGCCAGCTTCTGCGCGAAGTCCGTGATGCCGACCACAGCGGTCCTCTCCTCCACCCTGGCCCACATGTGTTCCTTGTGGTAATACAGCTCATCGGGCATCTCGTATCCATCGATGTTCGCCATGCCTCACCTCCTTCAAGGACTGTCGGGGGAAGAAAAAGGGGCCTCGCCGCCCCGCCCTCTAAACCGTACCAAGCAAACTCCCAAAAGTCAATTGGGGGCCTCGCCTGGTCGATCTTTTTCGCGTATAATCATCGGTGTAGGCCCCATAACCTGTTTGAGGTCTGTTTCTTCCATCTTGTAGCCAGGAGGATTCGATGAAGACGACGGTCACTGCTATAAAGGCGGATGTGGGGAGCGTGGGCGGGCACATCAAGCCCAGCCATAGGCTCGTGGAATCGGTCCAGGAGTTTCTCGAGGAGCATCACAAGGGGGTCCTGATCGACTACAAGGTCTCTTACACAGGGGACGATGTGGCCATATTGTGCACCCATACCAGGGGCACCAACGACGAGCAGATACACAAGCTGGCCTGGGATGCATTCTGGGAGGCGGCAGATGTTGCCCGAAAGCAGGGGCTCTACGGGGCCGGACAGGACCTCCTGAAGGACGCCTTTTCGGGCAACGTCAAGGGGATGGGGCCTGCTGTGGCCGAGATGGAGTTCGAGGAAAGGACCGCCGAACCGTTCCTGTTCTTCGCCGCAGACAAGACCGACCCCGGTGCCTACAACCTCCCATTGTACCTCGCCTTCTGCGACCCGATGTACAACAGCGGCCTGATCCTCTCCCCCAGCATGTTCAAGGGGTTTCGGTTCACGATCATGGACGTGAACCACGTCGATGCGGACCGTGTCATCGAGCTCAGCTGCCCTGAGGAGATCTATGACATCGCCAGTCTCCTGCGCGACCCCGAGAGGTTCGTTGTCGAGGCCATCTTCTCCAGGACCACGGGGGAGCAGGCGGTCTCCGTCAGCACCACCAGGCTCCACAACATCGCCGGCAAGTACACTGGGAAGGACGACCCCATCATGCTGGTGAGGGTCCAAGGGGCGTTCCCAGCTACCGGCGAGGTGCTGGCCCCGTTCTGTATAGGGCATTATGTGGCGGGCTTCATGAGGGGGAGCCACACAGGGCCCCTGATGCCCGTCAGACGTAACTCCACCATCTCCTATTTCGATGGCCCGCCCGTGGTGAGCTGCACGGCCTACTGCGTGCATGAAGGGCACCTGACGGAGTCCGTGGATGCCTTCGATCACCCCTTCTGGGATTACATACGTCAACAGGTCTCCCAGAAATCCCTGGACATCAGGAGGCAGGGCTTCTTCGGCGCGGCCATGCTGCCCTTCAGCGAGCTGGAGTACGGGGGGATCGTGGAGAAACTGAAGCTCCTCGACGGGAGATTCCAGACAAGGTAGCCGCTGCGCCTTGGATAGGACGGCAGGCGGGCCGGGCTTTTCCCGGCCCGACCGGTCTTTGATCCCCCGGGGTCCCCCTTCCATGGAGGGAAGGCCCCTTGGTGCGTTGACCGCTCCGAGAACGTAAGCCAGTCGTCAGCGTTGCGCTGGCTCAGGTATATCCTCGCTGATCCCGGCCAGCCTCCGCGCCATCTGGGCGTACTTCTCGAACGGTGTCAGGGAACGCACTACCAATCGTGCCCCGTCAGGCGAGCCCCCTCCGTGCATGCAACCAGGGACCCCAGCGCCCAGGGTGAGCCACTCCGTCAGCCGGGCGGCACGGGCCCGTGACTCGGCGGTGCACGGTCCTGCCTTGATGTACTTCTGGATCAGTTCCCCGTAGTTGGGGTCCACGAAGTCCCTGTATGAGGGGAAACAACCCGTCTCCACGATCCCGCCGCCTATCTCCTGGCAGAGGCGCTTTGTCTCGTAAGGCAGGGTCGCCACGTGCACCTTGTTGGCATGGGCAGTCAGGGAATCGGGGACCCAGAGCCCGGAGGGGTGACGACTGCCAAGGGCGATGGCGCCGATCCCCATGGCGAAGGTGGTCTCGTTGTTGATGCTCATCTCGATCATCTTGGGGTAAAAGGTGCGCGCCGACAGGCCATTGGCCCTGGCCATGAGCAACGCCGCGCCGATCATCACGTCCCCCTGTCCGGCCACGCAGGCACCGATACAGGCCCGATAGATGGCCGTGAAGAACTGTATGATCTTGCCCGTGTATTCGAACTCCTTGCAGAGGAAGACCCGCTCCTTGGGTACGAAGACGTCCTCGAACAGCAGGTAGGCCTGGGTGATGCCGGTATCCGTCGGTATGTCGAAGCCCTCCTCCTGCTCTCGGGTGTCGCTTGGACGACGCGTCTCCACCACCGTCAATCCCTTGATGTCGCGCGGGACGGCACATGCCACAGCGAAGTCCTGTTCCTTCTCTCCGTATCCGGTGCCCGGCAGGAGGAAGATCTCATTGGCCGCGGCGCTCCCGCAGATCATCAGCTTGGCCCCCCGCAGGACGATCCCTTCTCCCCTGACCTCCACCACCCTGAGGTTGGAGTCAAGGTTCGGCTGCTGGGATGCCTTGAGGCTCCTGTCGCCTTTTGCATCTGTCAGTGCCCCCGCCACGGTCCAGGCCTCCCCTTCGGCCTTGAGGACCCACTCCCTCAACCTCTGGTGGTAGTCCGTTCCTTTGGCATGGTCCACTTCGTAGGTCACTGCCCACATGGTGTTCATGGCATTCCAGCCTGCACAAAGGGCCCCGGTGCACGTCCCTGTGAGATGATACATCTCCCTCTTCATCTTGGAGTTGGCTATGACGTCCTCGACGCTCAACATGAGGGAATTGTGTCTGTGGATCTTCTCGTTTGTCAGGGCGGACGTGGTAGTAAACAGGGCTGACGTCTCCTCGTTCCAGGCGCTGTCGTATGCCCTGGCATGACTCTCCACCACGCGGCGGGTGGCTGGATGACTCGTGACGTCTTCGATCCGCTGTCCGAACTTGAAGACGTTGGGCCTCATCCTCCTCAAAGAAGCCATGTACTGATCTCTCGTCTTCAGGGCCATCTCGAGACTCCTTTCATCGGCGACGGTCGCTCCGTCGTGTTATGCCGAAACCCTCTCGAGTCTTCTCCTGATCTCCGCCATCAAGGCGGGGACCATCTCCCGGTAGTCCGCCGCGATGGCGAGGTCGGCATAATCGAATATGGCGGCCTTGGGGTCCTGGTTTATGGCTATGATGAAATCGGATTCGTCCATGCCAACCAGGTGGTGCATCATGCCGGATATGCCTATCCCGATGTACAGTCGAGGCCTCACGGTCTTGCCGCTTTGGCCTATCATCTGCTCTTCCCGGGCCCAACCCTCGTCCACCGCGGGGCGTGTGGCCCCCACAGCGCCCCCGAGTGTGGCGGCCAGCTCCTCCACCAAGCGCCACCCCTCTTTGCTCCCGATACCCCAGCCACCTGCCACCACGACCTGTGCACCTTCCAGGGGCATGCTCTTGGGTTCCTCCCTGAGGAGCCCGACGACCCTGGGCCCTGAGACGTCCAGGTCGGCAGGGACGTCGAGGCGAAGGAGCCCCCCCGGGCCTCGTCTGATCTCCATCCTCCTCATGACCCCTGGCATGACAGTGGCCATCTGAGGGCGATGATCGGGGCACTCGATGGTGGCCACCACACCACCCCCCCAGCCAGGGACCAGCTGCATGAGTCGGCCATCCTCCCCAATCCTCAGATCTATGCAATGGGCCGAGAGCCCCGTGCCGAGCCTAGCCGCCAGTCTGGGGGCGAGCTCCACGCCCATGGCCGTTGCCCCGAATAGAAAGATGTCGGGACGAAGTTCCCTGCACGCCCTCTCCAAGACCGAGACCCACGGCATGATCCGATACGGCTCCAGCCGGCCTTCCTGCGCCAGCAGCACCCTGTCCGCCCCGTGGGCGTGCAGCTTCTCCACCAGCCCTTCCACCCCGTCTCCGAGGAGGACCGCGCTGACCGTGCCCTTTCCCTGAGGGACCAGTTCCTGCGCCTTGCCAAGAAGCTCCAGTCCGACGCCATGGAGCGTGCCGAAGCGCTGCTCCGCGAAGACCCAGATATCCGTTTCACGTTCCATGCCCACCATATCCGCAAGCCCGCGACAGGGGCCTCCTGTGCGCGGCACGTCTCAGATGATCCCGAGCTGGGAGAGCCTCTCCGCCACCCTTCGAGCGGCCTCCTCTGGATCCCCCTGCAGCCTCTCCCCCTGCCTGGTCTTCCTCCGCAAGAGGAGATCGGCCATCTTCGTGGGGGAGCCGGGCAGGCCCACCGATCCCGGATCCATTTGCAGTTCCTCATTTCCCCAGATCTCGATCTCCTTGGACTCGGCCTCCAGGATCCCAAGGAAGGTCGTGTACCTGGGCTTGTTGGCCTCCTTGGTGAAGGAGAGCAAGACGGGCGGCTCTGCCTCCATCTCCACGATGCCCATCTCCACGCGCTGAAACAGCCTGAGCTGTCCGGGACCCTCCAGGACCAGCCGGCACACGTGCATTGCATTGGGGATCCCCAGCATCTCCGCGAGCTGGGATGGGACTTGGGCGGTGGAGCCGTCCAAAGAGGAATTGCCGCAGAAGACCGCGTCGAAAGGCCCCATGCTCCTTATGGCCTTGCAAAGTATGCGGGAGGTGGCCAGGGTGTCGGAGCCAGCGTAGATCCGATCCGAAACCAGTACGCCCGAGTCCGCCCCCATGGCCAGTGCCTCTTTGACGATGGCCCTCCCGAAGGGGGGGGCCATGGTCACGACCCTGACCTCCCCCCCCACATCCTCCTTTATGGTCAGGGCGGCCTCCAGGGCGTGTCGGTCCAAGGGGTTCATGATGGTCGGGATCCCTTCCCGCACGAGGGTCTTCGTCTGCGGGTGCATCTGTAGCCGTCCCCACTCCTTGGGGTCGGGTACGGGCTTTATGCAGACGATGAGGCGCACGCTGTTGCCTCCTCCTTTCACCCCACAAGGCGTATGCTATCTCTTCTCGTACCCGGCCAATGCCGCCCTGGAGAGGACCACCTTGGCGATCTCTGCGGTGCCGCCTGCCGGGATGGTCGCCATGGCATCGCGCAGGAGCCTCTGCACCTTGTACTCCTTCATGATACCGTAGGAGCCGTGGATCTCCACGGCCTTCTTGGCGCAGCGCGCCGCTGCCTCGCACGTATAGTACTTGGCCAGGGCCATCTCCGTGTCGCAGCGCATCCCCTGGTCCTTCATCCAGGAGGCGCGGTAACACAGTAGCCTGCAGATCTCCAGTTCCGTATAGATCTCGGCCAGATAGAATCGGATGACCTGGAGATCGCTGATGGGCTTCCCGTACAGGACCCTTTCGCTGGCGAACTTTGCCGCCTCCTCCAGACAGGCCCGGAGGATACCCAGGGCAGTGGCTGCCATGCCGGGGCGTCCCACCTCGCTGACCGTCTTCATGGCCACCGCGAGCCCTCCCCCCTCCTGGCCCAGGATGTTGGCGTGGGGCACCTCGCAGTTGTCGAAGATGAGCTCCCCGGTGTTGGATCCCCTCAGTCCGAACTTGTTCTCCTTACGGCCCGTCTTCGCTCCGGGGGAGTCCTTGTCCACGATGAATGCGGTGAGACCCTTGGCCCCCGGGGCGGTCCTGGCGATTACCACCCAGAAATCCGAGGTGTGGGAGTTGGTTATGAAGCACTTCCTCCCCTTGATGAACCACTTGTCGCCCTTGCGCTCGGCCGCCGTCTGTATCCCCACCACATCCGAGCCGCCGGAAGGGTCCGTCACGGCCACGACTCCCATGGTCTCTCCCTTGGCCAGGGGGGGGAGGTATTTCTCCTTCTGCGCATCGGTGCCGAAATCGTTGATCACGGCACAGGCCATGTGGTGGACCTGCATGGACATGGGGATTGCGGCACAGACGCGCCCCAGCTCCTCCAGGGCTATGGTGCGGGCGAGCATCCCCATCCCTACACCACCGTACCTCTGCGGGGTGATGATACCCGTTATCCCCACCCTAGCCATGGGTTTGAGCAATTCCGAGGGGAACTCCCCGGTCTCCTCCATGCCCTCCATCTTGGGCGGTATCTCGCTCTCGGCAAACTCCCTCACAGCCTTTCGCAGCAACTCCTCCCTTTCTGTGAACGAGAAATCCATGGTCACCTCCTTAGTTTCGACTCAGCCGTTCCCGGTGCGGTTTCCACCAAGGTTACAACCTCGTCATGAGCAGGGCAAGGGCCTTCTCCCCTGTGCTTCCGCTCAAGTTGATTTACCAGGCCCCAAGAGAAACGGGACATGTCTCTGATGAGAGGGGAGGGGAGGTAAAGGGGAGTGTCCTCAGGCCAGCCAGCGCTTCCTCCTCTTGTAGTGCTTGACCTCCCGATAGCTCTTCTTTCCGATCTCGGTGAGGCCCAGGTAGAACTCCCTGACATCTTCGTTGTCCTGCAGTGTCTGGGACGTCCCGTCCAGGACCACACGTCCGTTCTCCATCACGTATCCGTAAGTAGCGAACTGCAGGGCCATGGCCGCATTCTGCTCGGCCAGGAGGATGGCCACACCTTGCTCCCTGTTCAGGCGGGTCACTATCCCGAAGATCTCCTGGACCAGGAGCGGGGCGAGGCCCATGGAGGGCTCGTCCAGGAGCATCAGCTTGGGCCGCGCCATGAGGGCCCTGCCGATGGCCACCATCTGCTTTTCGCCACCCGAGATGTATTCGGTCTTGGTATCCCTACGCTCCCTCAACCTCGGGAAGTAACCGTAGACCATCTCCAGGTCCTGTTTCACCTCCTTGGTCTCCCGGCCCCTGGTGTAGGCGCCCGTGAGGAGGTCGTCCTCGACGGTGAGGTGCTCGAACAGGCGCCGGCCTTCCATGACCTGGATGACCCCGCGTTTGACTACATCGGCAGGGTGCATGCGGTCGATCCTCAGCCCATCGAACTCGATGCTCCCTTTGGTGATCTCCCCCCGCTCAGCCTTGAGGAGGTTGGAGATGGCCTTCAATGTAGTGCTCTTGCCCGCCCCGTTGGCCCCGAGGAGGGAGATGATCCCTCCTCGGGGGACCTCCACGGAGACCCCCTTGAGGACCAGGATGACATGCTCGTAGATGACCTCGATGTTGTTAACCTTGAGAAGGGGCGCCTCGCTCATCTGCCGCAGCTCCTCGTCCCGGCTTGTGTCGCACAGGGTCTATCCAAGGGGTCGAGACCATCCAAGCGTCTCATGCCTCCTCCAGGGCATCCTATTCGCACTTCCTAGGGGTGATCCCCTTCTCCTGGGCATACTTCGCCGCCGACTCCTTGATGAGCGGCGCCACTATCTCCTTGAATGGCTCTATCCAATCGCTGACTGAGACCCATTTTTCTCCGTCCCACTGCTGAACCTTCACCTTGCCGCCCCCCTCGTGGTCATTGCACGAGGTCTTGATGGGCATCATGAGCCCCTCGGCACCCAACTCCTTTATCCTCTGAGGGGTTATCTCAAGGTGCTCCAAGGCCCACTGCATCTCCTCCCCGGTGATGGGGCGTATCCCGAACTTCTTCTGCGCGGTGAGCACGGCCTCGCAGTTGATGATGCCGTGGACGATCCCTCGGTTGTAGTAGACGGTGCCGACCCGGGTGAAGGAAAGGTTTCCTTTGCCCGCCCCATAGACCTTATCGATGATCTCTTGGATCACAGGGAAGTCCTTTCCCACACCGTGGAAATTGGTGGCCAGATAACCCTTGCCGGCAGGGCCGGCAGGCATGACGTCCTCCTCAGAGCCGCACCACCAGACGCCCAGGATCCTGTTGGCCGGGAACCCCACCCTGGCCGCCTCCTTGAGGGGGACGGTACAGGAAACACCCCAGTTGCGGTTTATCACCCAGTTGGGATTGAACTTACGGATATTGAGCCATATGGACTTCTGATCGATCCCGGGGGCCGGGACAGGAAAGTGTTCCACGGTGAAGCCGAACTTCTTGGCCAGGGCCTCGAGTATGGGCCTCGTCTCCTGACCATAGGGCACATCTAGATAGAGATTGGCTATCCTTAGCCCTTTGAGCTTCTCGAGCCCCCCTTCCACCTGTGCTATGTACCTGATCTTGGCCGAATTCTGGGACCAGTAATTGGTGAAGAGGGGGAAGACATACGGGAACACGGTCCCGTCCGTGGCGTCGGCCCGCCCGTACCCGATACTGATAAGCGGGATCTTGTCCGCGGTCGCCCTCTCTATGAGGGCATAGGTTATCCCGGTGCTGAAGGGGTGGATGACAGGTGGGCCCTTTGGCTTGACCCGTTCATAACACTCCACCCCGCGGGCCGTGTTGTAAGCGGTCTCGCACTCCTCCCACTCTATCATGATCCCGTTGAGGCCACCCTTCATGTTCACCAACTCGTAATAATCCTCCCATCCCCCCCCGGTGCCGCTACCTCCGGCCTGATAGGGGCCTGTCCTATATATGAGAAGGGGCAGGTACTGCTTGGGCTTGTCCTGTGCCATGAGGGGCAATGCCGGCATCAAGAACGCCATCACCAGGACCACGCAGAGGGACACCTTAACGATACGGATCATGCTTCGCCTCCTTTCCTTACAACGATGAGTCCCGTATCTCAGATACGACCATTGAGACCGAGGGAGCCGCCGCTCCCGGCCTCACGCCTAACCCCTTCTATCGCCCCCTTCGCATCACCTCCTTCTCAATAAGGGAATGGCCACAACCTGAGCTTCTCCTTGATGGTGTGCCAGAGCCTCGCCAGACCGAAGGGCTCCACGATCAGGAAAAAGATTATGAGGCCTCCGAAGATCATGAGCTCGATATTGGACAGGAGGTCTGAGGGCAAGACCCCTGTGGTGAGACGGACCGCCTGGTTGATGAAGATGGGCAGCAGCACGATGAATCCAGCCCCGAGGTAAGAACCGAGGATGCTCCCCATCCCGCCTATGATGACCATCCCCAAGATCTGGAACGAGAGGAACAGCTCGAACTCGGTCACCTGCACCGCCCCGAGATAGCAGAAAGAGATCAGGGCACCGGCCACCCCCGCATAGAATGAACTGACGGCGAAGGCCAGGAGCTTGTACCGAAACTGGGACACACCTATGATCTCCGAGGCCACGTCCATGTCCCGGATGGACATCCAGGCCCTCCCCACCTTGCTCCTCACGAGGTTCTTGGCGAAGAGCGTGAGGACGACCACAACGAAGAGGGTGAGGAGATACTTCTTGAGAGGTGTATTGATGGCCATCCCCAGGATCTTCATGGGGGGTGTGTCGATGGTCCCAAGCACGCTGCCGCCGCTGATCCAAGGGACATGAGCTATCACCCACTCGATGGTGAACTGGGCGGCTAGGGTGGCCACGGCCAGGTAGAATCCTTTGATCCTGACAGAGGGTATCCCGAAGAGGAGGCCGACCGCCGCTGAGACCGTCCCAGCCCCGAAGAAGCAAAGGAGGACAGGGAGGGCCAGGCGCGACGAAAGGTTGAAGGCCGTATACGCACCCACAGCCATGAATGCCGCGTGCCCCAGGGACAGCTGCCCGGCGTAACCCGTGAGCAGGTTGAGCCCGAGGGTGGCCAGGGAGTAAATGAGAAACGGGACCAGGATGCTCCCCAGCCAGTAGTCATTGGCCACCAAGGGGACCACCCCCACCGCCGCAATGAGGATCACCCCGACCCCCCATCTGTCCAAGGGGATGGGGAAGATGGCCATGTCCTCCTTGTAATTAGCCTTGAATACCCCGCATTCCCTGTAGATCATGGGATCACACCCCGCCCTGTCTTGACTGTTCAGGCGAATGCCGTGAGGTGGCTTGGGCCGCAACGAGACCGACCGTGGTCGGTGGTCGATGGTCAGTCATCCCTCATACCCTCTCGATGATCTCTCTGCCAAATAGCCCATACGGCCGGAACCAGAGGAACAGCACCCCCAACAGATAGGGAAAGAAGTTCTCTATGCCTCCCCCTACAAAGGGTCCCAGGTAGACCTCTGCTAGCTTCTCGCTGGCCCCGATGATCACGCCTCCGATGATGGCCCCTGTGATGCTGTCCAGTCCCCCGAGGATGAGCACGGGGAGGGCCTTGAGGACGATGAGGGATAGGCTGTATTGGACCCCGAGCCTCGTCCCCCACATGATGCCTGCCACTAGGGCGATCAAACCGGCTATGCCCCACGTGACACCCCATATCCACCTCAGGGGGATGCCGACAGAGAGGGCAGCCTCATGATCGTCTGAGACTGCCCTCAGGGCCCTCCCTGTCCTGGTCTTCTGGAAGAAGAAGACCAGGATCGCCACCAGGACGCCGGCGATGATGGCGGCAGCCAAGTCGAACTGGCTTATCATCAGGCCCCTCTGGAGCAGCCAGGGCAATGGATTGTCCGGTATGCCTATGTTTATCCCATGTACCTCAGTCCCCCATATGGCCTGTCCCAATCCCTCCAGGAAAAAGGCCAGGCCGATAGTGGCCATGAACAGGACGATCGGTGGCCTCGCCACCAGGGGCCTGAGGACGATCCCTTCGATGCCGCTGGCCACCAGGACCATGACGCCGAGGGTTATCAGGCACGCGGCCCAGAAAGGCATGAACCTCTCGGACAGGCAAACGCATGTGAGTGCAGCGAACAGCACCATGGCCCCCTGTGCGAAGTTGAAGACCCCTGAGGCCTTGTAGATCATCACGAATCCCAGGGCGACCAGGGAGTACATCACCCCGGCCAGCAGGCCGCTGATCAACACCTCCATGAAGAACGCCATGCGACAATCTCCTGCATCCTCAGTCTCTCAACCTCGGGCGCCTTGGCCGCGACACCGTGGTGGCTCGGTCCCGGTCATCGTCCGGCACTCCCCAGGTAGGCCTTTATCACCCTGTCGTCCTTTCGGATCTCCTCAGGGGTGCCGTCGGCGATCTTTTGGCCGTAGTCCAGGACCACCACTCTGTCGGATATGTCCATCACCACACCCATGTCATGTTCCACCAAGCAGATGGTGGTGCCCAGCTCCTCGTTGGCGTCGAGGATGAAGCGGGCAATGTCCTCCTTCTCCTCCAGGTTCATGCCGGCCATGGGCTCGTCCAAGAGCAGGAGCTTGGGTTCAGCGGCCAGGGCCCTGCCGAGCTCGACCCTCTTTTGGAGACCATAGGGGAGCATCCCAGCAGGGGTCTTGCGGATGTGCTCTATCTCCAGCCAGTCGATGATCCACTCCACGAACTCCCTGTGCCTGATCTCCTCCTTCTGACCCAGGCCCCAGTACAGGCCTTGGGAGAAGAAGCCGCTTCTCATATGGAGGTGCCTCCCCACCATGATGTTGTCCAAGACGCTCATCCCCTTGAAGAGGGCCACGTTTTGAAACGTCCTGGCGATGCCCAGGGCCGCCACATGATGAGGGGGCATGTTCGTCCGGTCGATGCCATCGAAAAAGATGCGGCCAGGGTTTGGGTGATAGACCCCGCTGAATATGTTGACCAAGGTCGTCTTGCCGGCCCCATTTGGCCCTATGATGGCGAGGATCTCCCCCTTCCTTATCTCCAGGCTCACGCCGTGGAGGGCCATGAGGCCGCCGAACATCATGTGGACGTTTTGGGCCTCCAGCAAGGGGGGGCCGTCCGAGCGCCTCTGGATCTCTTCTCCCTGCCTGTTCATGACCTCTATTGCAGGACCTCCACGTCGCGGATCTTCAGATAGGCCCTGATCAGGGCTGTCCTCCCATCCTCGTACGTGACCTTGGCCTCCACGTCCACACCACCCTTGTCCGAGTACAGGGCCTCGATCAGATCCGCATATTTCTGGGCGATGAATCGCCTCCTGACCTTGCGCGTCCGGGTGATCTCTGCATCGTCCGGGTCGAGCTCCTTGTGAAGGATCAGGAATCTCCTTATCTGGGCATTCCTTAGCTGCTCTTCGGCGAACAAACTGGCATTTACCTTGCTCACCTCCTTGTGTATCAGGTCGTAGACCTCTGGCTTCTGGGAGAGGTCGGTGTAGGAGGTGTATCCGATGCTCTTGCGCTCGGCCCAGTTGCCCACGGCCTCCATGTCGATATTGATCATGGCGGCCACCCATTCCCTTCCCTGTCCCACGGTGACGGCCTCTTTTATGAAGGGGCTGAACTTCAGTTTGTTCTCGATGTACTGCGGCGCGAATATGGTCCCATCGGCCAGGGTGCTGACGTCCTTGGCGCGGTCTATGATCTTGAGATGGCCATCCTTGTCCACAATGCCGGCATCGCCCGTGTGCAACCACCCGCCGACAAGGGTCTCGGAAGTGGCCTCGGGATTCCTGTAATAACCCTGAAAGACCCCGGGGCTCCTGATGAGGACCTCCCCTCCCTCACTGACCCTTATGTCGACCTCGGCCGCAGGGATCCCCACCGTGTCGAGCTTCACGTCCTCGTCCGGCTGGAATGTGCACATGGCGCTGGATTCGGTCAGGCCATAGACCTGCTTGAGATTGACCCCTATAGACCTGTAGAACTGGAAGACCTCCGGGCCCAGCGCCGCACCGGCCGTGTAGGCGTATCTCAACTTCCCCATCCCCAGGTTGTCCCTGAGGGGGGCGTAAACCAGAAATTCGCCCAAGGCATGCATGATGCGAAGCCATGGGGGGACCCTGCGGTGCGCAAGTTCGCAACCGGAGACGCGCGCAGCCACATCGACGAAGTAGTTGAACATCTTCCTCTTTATCCAGGAGGCGTCTTCCATCTTGACCTGGATCGAGGTGAGGATATTCTCCCAGATCCTCGGGGGGCAGAACATGACCGTGGGGCCTATCTCTCGCATATCGCGCATGACAGTGGAGGCGGCCTCGGGGCAGTTGACCGTCAAACCGACCTCGAAGAGCATGACCATGGAAAAGATGCTGTCACCTATCCAGGCCATGGGCAGGTAGGCCATGAGCTGATCGGAGGGGAGGTATTGCTCGCCCTGGAGCAGGAGCCTCACGTTCGTCAAGAGATTGGCGTGACTCAGCACCACACCCTTGGGGTTCCCTGTGGTGCCGGAGGTGTACGGGATCAGGGCCACGTCCTCGGGCCTTCCCTTCTCCACCTCCTCCTCGAAAAACCCAGGGTGTTCTCGCTCGAATTCCACCCCGAGTTCCTGAACGGCAGTGAAGCCCTTGATAAACGGCTGCTTGTAATTCCTGAGCCCCCTAGGGTCGTCGTAGATGATCCACTCCATGGAGGGGACCTTTTCCTTGAGGGCCAACATCTTGTCCACCTGTTCCTGGTCCTCGGCCACGACGAACCTGGCGCCCGAGTGTTCGATGATGTACTCCAACTCCTTCTCGATGGCGTCCTGGTACAGCGGGACAGGGATGGCCCCCAGGCAGAGGGCGGCCACCTGGGCCCAGTACCCCTGCGGACGGTTGTCCCCAATGACACTCAGCTTGTCGCCTCGTTTCAAACCGAGGGCCGCGAGTCCCAAGGCGAATTTCTTGACGTTTTCCAGGTAGTCCTTCCAACTATAGGAGAGCCAGATCCCGTAATCCTTCTCCCTGATGGCGATCCTTTCGCCTTGCTCGCGGGCCCGCCTCAGGAGCAACTTGGGGATCGTGTCCGACATAGATTTCTCCACCCCTGTTCAAGACCTCCCTTCGTGAGCATGTGAGATCGAGGGATTCACAACTCCCATACACCCATTTCGACGGGCGCCAAGCCCCAAGTCACGGGCTCCACCTTCAAGACCAGCTCCGGTGCGAGGCCCCTCTTCAGGGCCATTTCCCTGGAGGTACCGTGCTCTAGGGCAAGACACACAGCGAGGCCTCCAGGGCCTCTGTCACTCGGCTTGAGGTCGAACAGGAGTCTCGCAACGTAGCGAAGAAGTCAGCAGCTGCAGCGGCAACGGGAATGAATCGCGTTCAGCTTGTATCAGAAAGGCCGTTCCTTGTCAAGCCTAAAGAAAGTCGGGCAGCGTAAACTTTCTTGTGTCAGGGGTGGAAAAGGGGTACCTCCTTAGGACTTAATGGAGGACCGGTGGAGGAGGGTATCCCATGGGACAGCAGGTGGTGATTCGGAGTTTACCGCAGGCCTTTGAGGTAATGGAGGAGATGGGGCTTAGTGCTGAGGGGTGGGAGGCTGACTATCGGGTGGCGAGTCGTGAGGCCCTCAAGGGGATCCTCGAGGGCATACGGAGTTGGGAAACATCGAGCTTGGTGTCCCGAGGAGATGCCGTGAAGAAAGACCTTCAGTGCACCCACCACGCCTCCAGCTTCAAGAGGGTGGTCGGAGGCGCACACAGGAGGCCCTTGGGCAAGGGCTTCTGAAGTGGAGGCTGGAACCCTGCACCCCGGAGAGGGCCAGGAGGCCGCCTTGGTCCAGGTCCGACCACGCTACCCAGCGGGCAGTGACTGGGAGGCGATGAAGGTGTGGCTGGCGCAATACACCGGGCCCATCAAGCGCTCTGTTGGCAAAGACCCGCTGAGCGCAGGGCGAAGAAATTCAGCCGTAACGTGGAGCTCGCGGCCTGGTGCAATAGGAGGGCTTCTCCGTCATGAAAACTGACTCGACCAAAGGGGTACAGTGCAACCCTTTTCAGACCTCCTCCAACTGCTCCACGAATGCCTCTATATTTGTCCGGGCCTGCTCTTCGGAGTAACAGCGCAGGTCGTTCAGGTCCCCCTGGATGACCAGGCACGGTATGCCCAACCGGTCCTGGAGCCTCCGGGGCATCCCGTAGCGGCTGTTGGAGTTGTTGGGGCACGTCTTGGCATCGTGGAAAACGATCCCGTCCACCCCGAAGGCCTCCACCATCCTTTGGATGTACCGCTCCTTCCAGGCCTCTGAGTGGCAGATGAAGATGTCAGTGTAGGCCCTGGCCATGCTCCGGAAAGGGTCGTCTGGATCGAAGGCCTTGAAGATCCACGAGTTGCAATACGTGGAGGCAACGACGGAGGAACGAAGGCCCATGAAAAGGTTGGAGAGCTCCCTCAGCTTGCCCCATATGGGCATCCCCTCCCAGTAGAGCCTGTGTCGCTCCCCCTCCACCGCTGCGAACCGTTGAGCAACGCGCCCCTTGAGTTCTCCCAGCAACAGCTCGTAATAATCCACGGCCTCCTGGGTGCCCCTGGCCACCACCGCCGGGCCCATGTGAATTGTGTGGTCGAAGAAGGTCCATGGAGAGGGGGCGGCCCTGGCCGTATCCAGGACCTCCTCCCAGAGGTCCGAACAGCGCCTGGAGAGGCCCACCACTCGTCGGAGCTCATCCATGTCGAAGGCTTTGCCCGAGACCTCCTCGAGGACTGATATCAGGCCCTGCATCTGACGCGACACATCCTCCACATGGGCCTCAGAGAGCTCCTCCACGGCCCTGGGGGAGGTGATCCCCACCACAGGTACCCCGAATTCCCTCCCGTAGAAGTGAAACCAGTCCTGCACGTCCCGGCACTGGTTGGTGTTGTAGACCAATATGTCAGGCCTGGGCACCTCCCGTATCCCGTAGCTTCGGGAGAGGGGGGTCTCTCGTTGGAGATAGGCCCCCACGTCGCTGGTGAGATAGGAGCAGATCTCCGGCGAGTAACCGGCCGCGTTGGCCACTGGGATGTAGTCCATGGCCTTTCGGCTCGCACCCAGGACCGCCCCGTGGTTCTCGGGGAAGTAGACCAAGAAACCCATGGCCCTGAGGAGCTCAGCTGGCCCCACGCTGGTGCACCAGGCGATCTTGGGCTCACCCTTCTTGGCCGCCTCGTCCAGCTGCAGGAAGTGGTCGGCCATGACGCGCTTCAGCTCGGTGCTGGAGCGGATCTCCCGCCCCTGTCTCCTCTCCTGTTGGTCCATCCCTCTTCCCCGCTCTACCCTTCCCAAGGGCTCCCCTGGTTCAACTCCATGGCATAAAGGGCGGCCCCGAACGCCCCCATTAGCTGAGGATCAGGCGGGACAACGACCCTTTCCCCCAACCGCTGGCCCAAGATCTCCGCGAGGATGGGGTTGTGCTGGATCACCCCGCCCGTGAGCAACACCGTCCCCACAAGGGGGTCCATCTCCATGATCCTCTGGACCACCGAGTCGAAGACGCCGCGCGCTATGTCCTCCACCTTCTCTCCCCTCCGGATCAAGGTGAGGATCTCCGTGGACGTAAATACCGTGCAATAAGCGCCTATGCGTATCTCCTTCTTGGAGCGTCTTGCCAGCGGGTCCAGGGCGGAGACATCCAGGCCGAGCCTGAGGGCGATCTCCTCCAGGAAGGCCCCTGTGCCGGCTGCGCACTTGCGATTCATCTTGAAGCCGGTGCGCCTACCGAGTCCATCCATGTGGATGACCTTGCAGTCCTGTCCCCCTATGTCGACGATGGTGGCCGGATGCGGATGGTGGTGATAGCAACCCTTCATGTGGCACCCGATCTCTGTCCTGGAGTGCCCAGCGAAGGAGACGTTTCGTCTCCCATATCCCGTGGAGACGACACCGACCACCTCATCCTCTGTAATCCCTGCCCTTCGCAGGGCCTCCTCGTACGAATCCCGGGAGGCGACGGTGTAGTCAACCCCGGAGCGTTGGACGTGATGCCCTCGGATGGCCCTGGATCCGTCGATCACCACCGCCTTGGTCGTGGCCGCCCCCACATCCACCCCAGCCCAGAACTTCTCCTGTTCTCCATTGCTCATGTCAGGGGATATCCAGCTTCACCTGGGCTAGGCCGCTTCCCCACCGGTCCCTCCCCCGATACCTGCAACTTGGCCCCATACTGCGCCTCACTTCGCATACCTTTCCCTCAGGACCCGGTGGAGGATCTTTCCCGTGGCCGTCCTGGGCATTTCCTCCTCTTTTATAAAGGATACGCTCTTGGGTCGCTTGTATCCAGCTATCTTGTCCTTGCACCAGTCGATGATCTCCTTCTCGGTGGCCTCCTGGCCCTCGTGAAGGATCAAGACCGCGTGGACAGCCTCCCCCCACTTGTCGTGCGGCACACCGATGACGGCCACGTCCTTCACCTTGGGATGCCCGCCCAGGACGTTCTCCACCTCCGATGGGTAGACGTTTTCTCCGCCCGTGATGATCATGTTGCTCTTGCGGTCCACCAGGTAGTAGTAGCCTTCCTCGTCTCGCCGCGCCATGTCGCCCGCGGAGCAGTAACGGCCGCGAAAGGCCTCGGCCGTCTTCTCGGGCATCTTCCAGTACCCGGAGAAGGCATAAGGGGTGCGCGAGAAGAGCTCTCCCACCTCCCCATGGGGGACCTCGTTTCCCTTCTCGTCCAAGAGCCTGATCCTGCCTGAGCCCGTGACCTCCCTCCCGATGGAGCCCAGCTTGGTGAACTGCTCCTCGGGTCTGAGGAGCGTGACGAGGCCAGCCTCGGTGGATCCGTAAGCCTCGAACAACTGCGATCTCTTGAAGTAGTCCATGATGGCGAGCTTGGTGTCCTTTCGGGCAGGGGCGGACGAGATGAGCAGTTTGGTGACGCTGTCCACGTTGAGCCTGCCTTTGACGGAGTCAGGCAGGGCGAGCATCATGATGTAATGGGTCGGGACCAGGGAGGTGAAAGTTATCCTTTCTTCGGACAGGGTCCTCAAGAGGTGTTCTGGGTCGAAGCTCTTCATGTTGTAGACGCACACCGCACCGCCGCAGTAACTGAAGACGAAAGAGTAAAAGATGGAGTTGACGTGGCACATGGGCATGACGAGGAGCCCCGTGTCGTTGCGGCTGAAGCCCGTTTCCACCTCGTTTATGAGGTAGAAAAGGACGTAGCTCTCGTGGGAGCGAATGGCGCCCTTGGGCTTACCCGTCGTCCCCGAGGTGTACATGAAGGTCCAGGTGTCCTCAGGGGCCACATCCACCTGCGGCTCGTCAGCCGAGGCCCGAGCCATGAGTCCCTCATAATCTGTCAGTCCAGCCAGGGTCTTTTCCTTGCCGAACTGGATGTACATGGAGTCCGGCAGCCCCAGATCATGACGAATGGTCTCCACCCGGTCCAGGAGTTCGTCCTGGACGATGAGGGCCTTGGCCCCGGAGTTCTCCATTATGTAGGCGACCTCAGGACCCAGGAGCCTGAAATTGATGGGCACAGCGATAATGCCTGCCTTGGCCACCGCGGCGTAGATCTCCATCCACTCCACGCAGTTATAGGCAAGTATCCCGAGCCGGTCCCCCTTGCCCAGCCCCAGTCCCATGAGTCCGTTGGCCAGCCGGCAGGCTCGTTCGTTCCACTGGCGAAAGGTCATGGATCTCTCAAGGTCCCGAGCGGCGACCTTCTCGGGAAAGAGGTAAGCGTTGACACTGAGGGCCTCGCCTACGTTGAGCAGCTGGCTCATGTTGAACCTCCCTCGAGAAAAGAGATGATCCGCGATGCAGGCCGAGCCATCCCGCGACTCCAACCCTCCCGCCCGCATCCTGGATCTTGCATTCCCAACTCACAAGGCCTTTGCCAGGACCTCGGTGATATCCATCACCTGGATCTTGACCTTTTCCTCGCGCTTCAGCCGAGCTGCTGCGGTCTGCAGCGACCTCTTGCACGATGGGCATGCTGAGACGATCACCTCGGCACCGATCCCGGCGGCCTGGCGCACCCTCTTGTAAGCGATCTCGTCGCTCATGGAGTTGTCGAAGGCCTTGAGCCCACCGCCACCACCGCAGCACTTGGCCAGTTGCCTGTTGAGGGGGAACTCCAGCAGCTCCACCCCGGGCACTGCCCGCAGGACCGCACGCGGCGGTTCGTAGATGCCCATGTGTCTACCCAGGTCGCACGGGTCATGGTATACCACCTTGGCCGGGAAGGCCCCATTGAAGTCCAGCTTGGCCTCAGCCAGCAACCTCTCGACGTATTCCACCAGATGAAGGACCTCCGGCATGGGAGGCCCCCCTTGTCCCATGTACCGCGGGTATAGCTCCTTGAACGTCTTGTAGCACCCAGCACAGGTGGTGACCAGTAGGCTGGGGCTCACCCTCGAAAAAGAGGAGAGGTTCGCCTCCATGGACTTGCGGAACTCATCCATGCTTCCCACTAGGTAGGCCAGGTACCCGCAGCAGTGCTCTTTCACCCCGAGACTGCCGTAGCGCACCCCGGCCCGGTCCATGAGCTTCATGACCGATGGGACGATCCTGACGTCCTGGTAAGAGGGGACGCACCCCAGATAGAGCAGTACCTCCGGGGCCCCCTCTGGCTCCTTGTACGAGGAGGGGTAGATCTCGGTACGCTTCGCCTCCTCCTCTCCGAAGGGGTTCCCCCGTTGCCTGATGCTATCCAGCAATGGCCTGAACACCGAAGGAAGGTAACCTGCCTCTACCAAGCGCCTGCGGGCTGCCTCCACCACCTCCCCTACCTCTATGGCCGCGGGGCAGACAAGACGACAGTTCTGGCACGTGGTGCAGGCGTAGAATCGCCCTGCCACCTCATCCGAGGGGGCCAACCTTCCGGTCATCAGGTTGTAGGCCAGGAGGACCCGCCCCCTGGCGTTGACTGACTCCAGCAGCCGCTCGGCGTAAGTGGGACAACCGTTACGGCAAAAGCCGCACATGATACAGGCCATGATCTCATTGTCCACCTTTTCCCCGTAGCCTCGCACCTGCTCGGGTTGTTGGATGAGCGGCTCGAAGGCGAACTCATCGAGCATGTCAGCGATGGAGCCTGGGAAGCCCATCTTCCCGGGGTTCAGTATGTTGTTGGGGTCCAAGGTCTTCTTGATGGCCTCCATCACCTCTTTGCCGATCCCCAGCTCCTGCTCGATGTACGGGGACTTGGCCATGCCGACCCCGTGTTCGGCCGTGAATGTCCCTTGGAACTCCCTGGTCAGGGCTATGAAGTCATGGGCGATGAGCTTGACCTTCTCCCACTCATCCTTGTCCCTTGGGTCCATTATGATCACGGCGTGCAGGTTGCCGTCTCCCACATGACCGAAGATGCACATGGGGAAGTCGTGCTTTGTGCCGATGGCCTGTATCGCCTTGATGGTCGCCGGGATCTGGCTGATGGGGACACCGAAGTCCTCCACCAAAGGGATGAGCCTGGAGCCGCGCTTCACCTTGGAGAGTGCGGAGACCAAGCCTTGCCGGGCCTGCCACATGGCCATGCGCCTGTTGGGATCGTCCGACCAGACCGTGTCCAGACACCCATGGGCCCTGAACATCTCGTTGATCTCCTGTATCTGTTTGTCCACCGCGTCCTTGTGTCCATCGATCTCCAGAAAGAGGATGCACCCCACATCCCCTGGGATCTCCAGTCCCATGGTCTTTCTCACCACATCTATGGAGGTCCTGTCGAGGATCTCCAGAGAGGAAAGGGGCATCCCGGAGGAGAGGACCGCCTCCGCCCCCCTCCCCGCAGACTCCACATCGGGAAACGAGGCCTGGGCGAAGGCAATGTAGGGGGGCATTGGGAGTATCTTCACCGTCACCTCGGTGATCACCCCCAGTGTCCCCTCGGCTTGGGCGAACAGATGGACTAGGTCGTAGCCGGCCGATGTCTTCCTGGCCTTGGATCCGGTGCGGAGCACCCGGCCGTCCGCCATGACGACCTCCAGGGCCATGATGTAGTCCTTCGTGGTCCCGTACTTGAGGGCGCGGTTCCCGCTGGCGTTGGTGGATACCATCCCCCCTATGGACGCAAGGGGGGCGCTGGCAGGGTCAGGGGGAAAGAAGTGGGTTGGGGCCAAGGCCTGGTTCAGGGAATTGCATATGACACCCGGCTCCACCCGGGCGTATCCGTCCTTTCTGTTGATCTCCAGTATGGCGTTCATCCGGCTCAGGTCCAAGACGATCCCCCTGTTGCGGCAAGGTAGCACAGCACCTGTGACCGATGTGCCGGAGCCCCTGGTGGTCACTGGGACCCGATGCTCGTTGGCCAGCCTGAGGACACGTGAGACCTGCTCCGTCGTGGTGGCGAAGACTACGGCCTCGGGGATGCCCTCGTGGACCGACATATCTCGGGAGTAACAAAGCCTCTCGACGAGTTCCTCGTGGCAGTTGGATTCGCCGACTATCTTCCTGAGTTCCTGCATGAAATCCATTTGGTTATCTCCTGATGCGCCTCGACACCAATGGCGGTTCGTTCCCGGTGGGACTTCAGCCCGTTTCCATCTGGGGCGGTCAACCGATGGCTCGTGGGAATACCTGGGGCACTGCCTTCAGTGGCCGGCCGGGGCCAGGTCTCATCACAGTCCTACTGGCCACCCACGACCCGCTGCCAACGGCTCACCCCCTCGGCCTCTCGTCGATGACCCTCTTTGCCTTGCCCTCGCTCCTGGCTATGGATTTCGGCTCAACTAGGTTCACCTTCACGGTGATCCCGACGATCTCGCGGATGTGCTGGGAGATCTTCTCCTCAACCTCCGCCCTCTTGCCCAGGCCGGCCTCGTAGACCTCTCTCTTGGCCTCCACCTGGACGATGAGCTGGTCCAGATAACCCTTCTTCCTGACGATCAAGACGTAATGGGGTTCAACCTCCGGCACATCGAGCAAGAAGGACTCTATCTGGGAAGGAAAGACATTGACCCCACTGATGATGAGCATATCGTCGCTTCGCCCCATGACCTTGTCCATCTTCAGCAGGGTCCTGCCGCAAGGGCATGGCCCTCGCCAAAGACGGGTGATGTCCCTTGTGCGAAATCGCAACAGGGGCATGGCCCTCCTCTGGAGAGAGGTGAAGACCAGCTCCCCTGTCTCCCCGAGCGGTAGCGGTTCAAGGGTCACGGGGTCCACGACCTCCGCCAAGAAGTGATCCTCGTTTATGTGCAGCCCCTCCTGGGCCTCGCAGCTGAAGGCGACACCCGGCCCGCCCATCTCAGTGAGCCCGTAGACCTCGTAGGCCTTGATCCCCATCCTCTCTTCGATCTCCTGGCGCATGGCGATGCTCCACGGCTCCGCCCCGAATACACCGATGCGAAGCGGCAAGGAGCGAAGGTCAACCCTCATCTCCTCTGCCCGTTCCGCTATGGTCAGGGCATAGGATGGGGTCCCGCACAATACCGTGGAGGAGAAATCCCTCATGAGCATCACCTGTCGCTCGGTCTGCCCGGAGCTCGCCGGTACCACAGCACAGCCTATCTTGGTGGCCCCACCCAGGAAGCCCAACCCCCCGGTGAAAAGGCCGTAACCATGGGCATCCTGCAGGATGTCCTCCGGTCGGACGCCCGCTGCCCACAAGGCCCGCGCCATACATTCTGCCCAATTCTCAAGGTCCCCTGAGGTGTAGGTCGCTGTGATGGGCTTTCCGGTGGTCCCGGATGAGGCATGGATGCGCACCACCTCCCTGAACGGGACCGCACATAGCCCGAAGGGATAGTGATCCCTCAGGTCGTTCTTGACAGTGAAAGGGAGCCTAGCCACGTCCTGAAGATCGCGTATGTCCCCGGCCCTGACCCCGACTTCCTCCAGCCTTCGTTTGAAGAAAGGGACCCTCTCGTACACGAAGGCCACGGTCTCTCTCAGCCTCTCCAGCTGCAGACGGCCTCGCTCATCCCATGTCATGCATTCCGATTCGTCGTCCCAGGGCATCGCCTTCCCTCTCCTCACACCAAGGAACGTCCCTGGTAGAAGGCCCTCAGGTTCAAGTCCCGTGCCCCGGCCGGCACCCTTTCTGAGATGACTCGCCTCCAGGTGGCAAGGGGCAACTCCAGGAGCCTGGAGGCCACCCCTAGGAGTATCGTGTTGACAGTCCTCGGGTTGCCCATTTCCTCGGCCATATGGAGGGCGTCCACCAGAACAGGGTCTTTCGTGGAGCGACGCAAGATCATCTCAGCCTCTGCCGGGTACTGGGCGAGGCCCGTTGAGACCATGGGGGGGATCAGCCTCTGGCTGCTGGAGATCACCCGCCCTTGTGGGGAGAGGAACCCCAGCCATCGGAGGGCCTCGGCGATCTCGAAGGAGATGAGGACTTCCACCTCACCCATGGGTATGAGAGGGGAGAAGACATGCGGGCCGTACCTGACGTGGCTCGACACAATCCCCCCTCGCTGGGCCATCCCGTGCACCTCGCTCTTCTTGACGTCGAAGCCGCTCCTCATGGCCACTTCGGATAGGATCTCGCTGGCGAGGATCACGCCCTGGCCTCCCACCCCCACTATCAGGATGTTGTGAAGTCTGTCTACTGTCCTCTTCATCTCAGATCTCCTGATGGTGCGCACCACCCGGGCCTTCGATGGCGCAGGTTCAGTGTGGCCCTCATCTCCTGTGCGTCCTTCAATGCGTCGTGCATCCCTTGTCTGTCACATGGCCACTACTGCGTGACCTTGGAGATTGCCCCCTGTTTGCACACCTGTTCGCATGCGGCGCAACCGCGACAGAGGGTGGCATCGATGAGTGCCTTGCGTCTCGTCTTGCCACCCCTCCTCGAGGGGATCTCCTCTCCCGGGACGATGGCGGGGCATCCGAGCCTGAGGCACATGCCGCACCCCTCGCACCGCTCGGGATCGACCGTGTGGACCAAAGACGGGTCGAACCTCTCCAGCATCACGCACGGGCGGTTGGTGATGATCAAGGATGGCCCCTGAGCGGAGGCCTCCTCCTTCAGGACCCTGAGGGTACCGGCCAGATCATAAGGGTCGACCACCCGGACCCTGTCTATGCCCAGGGCCTCGGCCAGTTTCCTCAGGTCGACCTGACGGGTCTTCTCACCCTGAAGGGTGACTCCGGTCCCAGGGTGGTCCTGTCCTCCAGTCATGGCGGTGGTGCGGTTGTCCAGGATGATCACATTGACATTGCCCTTGTTGTAGGCCACATCCATCAAACCCGTCACACCGGAATGGAGGAAGGTGGAGTCGCCTATGACCGCGAACACTGGGCGCTCCTCCTTGAGCCCTGCCCTCTCTATGGCCTTGGCCACCCCCTGCGCCATGCTGATGGAGGCACCCATACAGATGCAAGAGTCAATGGCCTCGAGAGGGGGCAACACACTCAAAGTGTAACACCCTATATCGCTCAAGACTATGCCCTTCATCTGTTTGAGGGCATAGAAGAGGCTCCTGTGCGGACATCCCGGGCACATCACGGGTGGCCTCGGCAGGGCCGCCGAGGCCGGTGCCTCTGCCTTCTTCTTGGGTCGACTCCTGAGGACACCGGCGTTGCGCAGGCCCTCGGCGACGATCTCCGGGGAGAGCTCGTCCAGCCTGGGAAAGAAGCGCTTGCCCACCACGCGTATCCCCATGGCCAGGATCTGCTCCTCTAGGTAAGGCTCCAGCTCCTCCACCACCACAAGCCTTTTCACCCTCGATGAGAACTCCCTGATCTTGGCATCAGGCAAGGGGAATGTGAGGCCAAGCTTTAGGAACGACGCATCGGGCATCACCTCCCTTGCATACTGGTAGGCGACCCCGCTGGAGATGATCCCCACTCGTTTGTCTCCCCATTCGATCCGATTCAATGCCGTTCGGTTCGAGTAAGCCCGGAGCCTTTCTATGCGCTTCAGCACCAACGGATGGCGCAGCCTCGCGAAACCAGGGATCATGACGTACTTTTTCAAGTCCCTGCTGAACTGCCCGGGTCCGGGATCGCTGACCTTACCCAGCCTCACGATACCCTTGGAATGGGAGATACGGGTCGTGAGACGGAGCATCGAAGGGGTGTCGAATCGCTCCGAGAGCCTGAGCCCTTCCCGCACCATGTCCTTGGCCTCCTGACTGGAGCTAGGCTCGAGCAACGGGACCTGGGCAAATCGGGCGAAATACCGGTTGTCCTGTTCGTTTTGAGAGCTGTGCATGCCAGGGTCATCGGCGCACACCAGTAGGAATCCGCCGTTCACCCCGGTGTATGCGAAGGTCATGAAGGGATCCGAGGCCACGTTCAGGCCCACGTGTTTCATGGCCACCATGGCCCTAACCCCGGCCAAGGATGCCCCGATGCCGACCTCGAAGGCGACCTTCTCGTTCGGGGCCCACTCGGCGTATACGCCATCGTATCGAGAGAATTCCTGTATGATCTCTGTGCTGGGCGTCCCGGGGTAGGCGGCGGCCACTCGAACCCCGTTCTCGTATGCCCCGCGGGCGACTGCCTCGTTTCCTGAAAGAAGCTCTCTCATGATCCCCTCCTAGATCCCCAGATCCACCGGCACAGGCTTCTCTCCCGAGTAGTCGTAGAAGCCTCGTCCGGACTTCCTGCCGAAGTAGCCGGCCAGGACCATCTTGCGGAGGAGAGGTGGAGGGGCGTAACGCTTCTCCCTGTATTCCTCGAACATGATGTTGGCGATGTTGAACAGGGTATCCAGGCCGACGAAGTCTATGAGTGTGAAGGGGCCCATGGGGTAATTGCACCCGAGCCTCATGCCTGTGTCTATGTCCTCGATGGATGCCACACCTTGCTCCAGGGCGCGGATGCTGTCGAGCATGTACGGGACCAGAAGCAGGTTGACGATGAAGCCGGAGTTGTCCTTGGCCAGGATGGGGACCTTGCCGAGGGAACGCGAGAAGGCGAAACACGTCTCCACGGTCTCCTGGCTGGTGGCTATGGTCTTGACCACCTCCACCAATTTCATCACAGGCACGGGGTTGAAAAAGTGAAGCCCGCAGAACCGGTCCTGCCTCTTGGTGGAGGCCGCCATGGCCATGATGGTGAGGGAGGAGGTGTTGGAGGCGAAGATGGTGTGCTGGGGACAGAGCCTGTCCAGGGCAGAGAACATCTCGTTCTTCATCTTCAGGTCCTCCACAACGGCCTCAATGATGAAGTCGCACCCCTGCAGGTCCTCGACCCTCAGCGTCCCTTTGAGCAGGGACCTGCTCCTGGCCATGGCCTCGGCGGAGATCTTCCCCTTTTCCACTGCCCGGGAAAGGTTCTTCTCGATTGCCCCGAAGCCCTTGTCCAGGAACCTCTGTTCCACCTCGAGGACCGTTGTGTCGTATCCTGCCTCCACGCAGACCTGCGCGATCCCAGATCCCATCAGCCCGCAGCCCAGAACGCCGACTCTCCGGATTTCCATCTCTTTCCCTCCTTCAGGCGATCATCGACCGAGGCACGATCCCGCCTCCATGCCCGACGTGACCTCGGTCCCAAGCAGAGACTTGGAAGGCCGAAAGTGACCCTTGACAATGGCCTCCGACTTCATGGCTCAACTCCCCATTTCACCTCATCAACAACTGCGGAAGAAAAAGGGCGATGTTCGGAAACAGAAACAGCAATAGGGCACACGCCACCAGACTGAACAGGAAGGGGCAGACCCCGCCGTAGACGACGCTAAATGGCACCTTAGTGATGTGCTTCACCACGAAGACGTTGATGGCCACAGGGGGAATGACCACCCCGATCATGACCGTGATCCCGATGATCATTCCGAACCATATGGGGTCAAAACCGAGTTTTATTATGACGGGATAGAAGATAGGGGTCGCGAGGATCATGAATGCCAAGTCGTCGATGAAGGAACCCCCGAGAAGATAGATGATGGAGATGAGCACCATCACTATATGGGGATCAAATGGAAGCCCGATGATCCAGTCAGCAGCGATCATGGGGATCTTCGTGACGGCCAGGAAGTGGCCCAGGACCGTCGAGCCGGCGATGAGCATCAGGACCATGCACGCGGTGCGGAGGGATTCCCCCACGGACTTGACGAACCCCCGGAAGTTGAGGTCCCTCTTGCCCACGGACAACAGGAGGACGGCGACGGTCCCAACGCTGCCTGCCTCCGTGGGGGTGAAGAAACCCTTCATGAGACCGCCGACCACCAGGAGGAAGATGATGGTGACCAGGAGGACCTCGGGCAGGGTCGCTATCCTCTCCCTCCATGTAGAGCGTTCCCCCCTGGGTCCCAGCGATGGATCGATCTTGCACCAACCGTAGATGATCAGCACAAAGAACAGGGCGATGATCAGCCCCGGGATGATGCCTGCAAGGAACAGCTTCCCAATGGATTGCTCGGTGATGATCCCGAATACAATGAGTGTGACGCTGGGCGGTATCAGGATCCCCAGGGTCCCTACGCTGGCCACGACGCCTGTGGAGAGCTTCTTGCTGTAGTCGTACCGGTCCATCTCCGGCACGGCCACGCTAGCGAAGGTGGCCGCAGTGGCGGGCGAGGAACCGCAGATGGCCTTGAAGGCCGTGGCCCCAGCCACGGTCGCCATGGCGAGCCCCCCCGGGATATGCCCGATGAACTTGTAAGCGCTCTGATAAAGCCTCTTGGCGATGCCTGCATTGAAGGCGATCTGCCCCATCAGGACGAAGAGCGGGATCACCGTGAAGCCGTAAGAGGCGAACACATCGAAGATGTCCTTGGCCAGGAGGTTGAGGGCTGCCTTTACCGACACGATGTAGCTGAACCCCAGGAAACCGACCAGTGCCATGGCGAAGCCAAGCTCGATCCCGGTCAGGAACAAGGCCAGGACGACGCCCAGCCCCAGAATCCCCACCACGACCTCATTCATACTCGCCTCCGAGGACCTTGAGGATGTCGCAAAAGAGGACCACGCACTGGAGGAAACAGGCGGCACCAAGTCCATAGGCCACTGGGTAAAATGGCAGTTGCAGGGTCAGGGAGACCTCGCCAGACCTCAAGAGGCTCGTCCCGTACTTGATCAGATTCCAACCTATCATGAGAAACAGCCCTAGCCCCAGACACCTGGTAGCGATATTGAACGCATCCCGCAGGCCCTTGGGTAGCTTGCTTATGAAGAAGTCAACGAAGATGTGTCCCCTCGTCCACGAGGTAAAGGGAATGGCGAAGCCTATGGCAACGGCACCGGAGAGGGCCACCAGTTCGTAAGTGCCGACGATGGGCCTGCGGAAGGACCTCAGGACGACGTCAGCGATGGTCAGGAACATGAGGAAGGTCAGACTGACCCCGGCGATCACATAAGCCGCGCGACTCACCCCCAGCACTTGGCTCATGAACCTGTTCATGCTCCCCTCCTGCGCCATGGAATCCGCACCGCGGCATCCAGCTCCTAATGAGGCCCTTGTCTTGTCGCCAAGCCGCGGGGGATAAAGGACTAGGGGGCGGGTCACCTCTCCTGAGGCCCCGCCCCCTCGCAGTTGGCGCCCGTCTTACTGCAACGCCTTCAGCCTCTCCTGACAGAACTTCAACGCCTCTTCACCCGGAAGGCCCTTGGCCTTCATGTTCGCCACGTACTCGTCGAGGATCGGTTTGACCGCCTGTGCCCACCTGGCGTCCTCCTCCTTGGAGAGCTGGATGATCTTGTTGCCCAGCCCCAAGGTGAACTCCCTCCCGGACTTGTCTATCTCGTCCCATGTCTTCCCGGTCTTCTCTATCCATTCCCGATTGACCTCATCGAAGACCTTCTGGATATCGGGAGGCAAGGCATTCCACTTGTCCTTGTTCATGGCCACGAAGAAGGCGGTGCTGTACGCAGAACCGAAGTTCTCGGTGGTGCACTTGACCACCTCGCCCCACTTCCATCCCTGGAGGGCCTCGATGGGTGCCATGGACCCCTCCGCCACCCCCCTGCTCAAGGCGTCGTACGTCTCCCCCATGGGCATGGCCACAGGGGTACCCCCCAAGGCGGCCACGACCTTGGAGCTCAAACCAGTGGAGCGGATCTTGAGGCCCTTGAGCTCCTCCAGTTTGGTCACCGGCTTCTTCGTGTGGAGGATCCCGGGGCCGTGGGCGTGGAGGTACATGATACGCACCTCCCCCAGTTCCTTGGGCTTGAATCTCTCGTAATACTCGTTGACCAACTTGGTGGCGGCCACACCGGTCTTGTACCCCAAGGGTAGGTCGATGACCTCCGTCAGGGGGAACTTGCCCCTGGTGTAAGCCAGGACGGACATACCGATGTCCGATATCCCCTGGACCACCCCGTCATAGCATTTATCCGCGGGGGTCAGGGTCCCGCCGGGGAACATGTTGATCTTGACCCTGCCATTGGTCCTCTTTTCGATCTCCTTTGCCCACTCCGTAGCCAAGACCGTCTGTTTGTGCGGAGCGGGAAAGAATATGGAGTAGGAGAGCTCTATGGGCTTGGCCTGCCCCCAAGTGGACGAGGCCAATGACACCAGAGCGATTGCCACCAAAAAGGACATCACGGCTGCTGATTTCCCCCTTGCCATTTCACCCCTCCTTTGAGATAAGAAAACCCCTCAGATCAGGTCAGTCGCGCCCCCTCACCCCCGCCGGGCCATGAGGTCATATTCAGGCTTGACGCCCCAGCAGGGCCCAGGGCCTCTGACAACGCCCTCCCTTCCTCGGTATCCGCCTCTCACCTCCCCCTATAGCCAGCGTTTGCGCCTCTTGTAAGACTTGACTTCCTTGTATGCCTTCATTGCCCCGGAGGCGGCTATCCCCAGATAGAACTCCCTCACGTCCGGATTCTGGCGCAACTCCGTTGCCTCCCCCTCGAGCACGATCTTGCCGTTTTCCATCACATAGCCGTAGTGGGCCAACTGCAGGGCCATATTGGCGTTCTGTTCCACGAGGACTATGGTAGTGCCCTGCTCGATGTTGATCCTCTTGACGATGCCGAAGATCTCCTTGACCAGCAGCGGGGCCAGCCCCAGCGACGGCTCGTCCAAAAGCAGCAGCCTCGGATGGGCCATGAGGGCCCGGCCGATCACCAACATCTGTAGCTCCCCCCCGCTGCAGTATCCGGCCAGCCTGTTCCGCCTGGCATGAAGGGGGGGAAAATAATGGTAGACGAGCTCCAGGTCCTGCTTGAATGGCCTCCCCCAGCGAGTGGCCGTGCCCACGCGGAGGTTCTCTTCCACGGTCAGGTACTTGAAGGGTTGACGCCCCTCCAGGACCTGTATGATCCCCAGACGTGTGATCTTCTCCGGCGGGGCGTTGTGCACCGGATTGCCGTCGAATTCTATGGTCCCCTCGGTGACCTTGCCGTTCTCGGGTTTCAGCAGCCCCGAGATGGCCCGCAGGGTGGTGGTCTTGCCCGCCCCGTTGCTCCCCAAGAGCGAGACTATCTGCCCCCTTTTCACCCCCAGGGACACGCCCTTGAGGATCTGGATGACATCGGCGTAAACGACGCTGATATTGTTGACCCGCAGCAGTATGTCGTCTTCCATCGCTCAGTACGCAAACGGCCAGAGTCTGAAGCTGGAGCGGACAATGCGCCAGACCTCAGCGAGCCCTCTGGGCTCGAAGATGATGAACAGGACGATGGCCAGACCAAAGACGAACTCGCGAAGAGGCGCTATGGTCAGGGCCACGCCCGAGAAGGCCGGGACGTTCATGAGGAACTGGGTCGTCCAACTCAGACTCTCGTTGAGCAAGGTGATGAAGACGGCCCCGAACACCGACCCAGAGATGCTCCCCAACCCCCCGATGATGATCATCGCGATGTACTGAATGGACAAGAAGAGGTTGAAAGGCTCGGGGGTGATGCTCGCCGTATAGTATGCCCAGAGGGCCCCTGCTACCCCTGCGTAGAAGGAGCTTATCCCGAAGGAGAGCAGCTTGTAACGGAATATGGGTATACCCATGCCCTCTGCGGCCCGGTCGTTGTCTCTTATGGCCACAAAGGCCCGACCGTACCGCGTCCGGAAGAGATTGACTGCCACCCAGGTCATGACAACCAGGCATGCGAATATGACCCAAAAAAAGGCCATGTCCCCCTTTATCCGAATACCAAAGACAGTGGCCGAGGGGAGGCTGATCCCGGCAGCTCCCCCGGTGAGGTCCTTCCAGTGCACCATGAGATACTCGACGATCAACTGCCCCGCGAGGGTGGCGATGGTCAAATAGAGGTGTTTGAGTCGCACCGAGGGTATGCCGAAGACCATCCCCACCAAGGCAGTGGCGACACCCGCTGCGGGGACCGAGATCCAAAACGGTATGGCCAGCTTGGTACCCAGGATGGCTGCGGCGTAAGCCCCGACCCCGAAGAAGGCCCCGTGCCCAAGGGAGATCTGGCCGGTGAACCCGATGAGGATGTTGAGCCCGATGGCCGCTATGGTGGCCACCCCGATGGTGTTGATCACGTAGAGCCAGTAGGACTTGCTCACCAGGGGCACGACGACGAAGAGCAGGAAGAGCCCGATACAAAGCCAGAGCCTACCGAAATCGGTCTCGAAGATGGCCAGCTCCTGCTCGTATCTCTCCCTGTAGTTGCCGCAAGGGTGAAGTCTCAGCCGCAAGATATCCCCTCGTAACCCCTCGGTCTCCCGAGGCTGCCCCCGCCAGCTCGAGGACCCTCTTTCTTGATCCCTCAGACCCTTTCGATCTCCACCAGCCCGAAGAGCCCATACGGCCTTACGAGCAGTATGAGCACAAGGACTATGTACGGGATCACCTCCCTCAGGGAGGTGGATACGTATCCACCGGTGAATGTCTCCAGCAGCCCTATTATCACCCCTCCCAGTATGGCCCCCCCGATGCTGTCCAGCCCGCCCAGGATGACCACCGGAAAGACCTTGAGCCCTATGGCGCTCAACTCGTGCACGTTTATCCCGTTCATTATCCCGAGCACTATCCCACTCATGGCGGCGACCATGGCGGCGATGGCCCACGAGAGGGCGAAGACCCTCCTCACATGGACACCCAAGGAGAGGGCTGCCGGCTGGTTATCCGCCACAGAGCGCATGTAGATCCCCTGGGAGGAATACTTGAAGAAGAACCCGAATACAGCGAGGAAGAGCAGACCGATGATGAAGGAGGCGATGTACACCGAAGGTATGTAGACCGCCCCCCACCGCAACGAGAGACCCTCGGGCAGGAATTCGGGGTAGTTGTGGAGATTTCCCCCGAATACGAAGAGCATCAGTCCCTTGAACATGGCCGCTAGGCCCACCGTGAGCATGATCACCTGGATCAAGGCCTCTCCGATCAGGGGGCGAAGAAAGAATCTCTCTATGACGAACCCCAGGACGAAACTCCCAGCCAAGGTCAGGATGAAGGAGATCACTATGGGCAGCTTGAGCCACGCGGACAGCACCAGGAAGATGAACGCGCCCATGGCAAGCAGCTGACCGTGGGCGAAGTTCAGGACACTACTCGACTTGAAGATCATCACGAAGCCGAGGGCCGAAAGGGCGTAGAGAAAGCCGATGGACAGGCCGTTGACGAAAAGCTTGATGAACAATTCCATCTGGGTCACCCCTCCAACATCACTCCACAGACAGTATCCGGACGACCGTCTCTATCTCTCCCACGTGCCCATCCCTATAGCGGATCCTCCCCTTGACCGGCACCTCCTTGGCATCAGTGTACATCGAGTCGATGAGGGACCGGTAGTGCTCGTTGACGAACTTCCTCCGAACCTTTCCCGTCCTGGTCAACTCCTCGTCGTCCGCGTCCAGGAGCTTGTAGAGGAGGAGGAACTTGCGTACCTGCATGGCCTTGGGGAGCCGCGTGTTGACCTGGCTTACCTCCTCACGGATCAACTCCTCCACCGCGGGCTGCTGGGAGAGGTCCGTGTAAGTGGTGTAGGGGATCTGGCGGTCCTCGGCCCAATCGCCGACGTTCTCCATGTCGATGTTGATCATGGCCGTTAGATACGGTTGGTCCTCCCCGAAGATGACCGCCTCCTTTATGAAAGGGCTGAACTTGAGCCTCGTCTCTATGAAGTCAGGGGAGAAGGCCACGCCGTCCTTGGTGCGCATGATCTCGGCCTTGCGCCCAATGATCACCAGTTGGCCGTCCTCGTCCAGATAACCAGCATCCCCGGTGTGAAACCATCCGTCCGTGATGGCCTGCGACGTGGCCTCCTGGTCCTCGAAGTAACCAGAGAAGACCGACGGGCTGCACACGAGGACCTCCTGGTCCTCGGCGATCCTCACCTCCACCCTTGGCAAGGGGACCCCCACGGATTCGGGTTTCACCTGGCCGTCGGGCTGAACCTGGAAGACGCCTCCTGCCTCCGTGAGCCCGTAGGCCTGCTTGAGATTCAACCCGTTGGCTCGGAAGAAGCGGATCACGTCCGGACTGATGGGATGCCCCCCGGTGATGGCCGCTCGAAGCTGGAGACATCCCACCCGGTCCAACAGCGGACGGAACATCACCCGAGACGCCAGACGGTTCATGAGGTCGAGCCAAAACGGGACCGTCCGCTTCGTGAACTCCCTCTCCACCACTGCCTCACCCACGCGCTGGCATAGCCTGTAGAGGGTCCTCTTGACTATGCCCGAGTCGGTTATCTTCACGCGGATCTTGGAGGCCAGGTCCTCCCAGAACCTCGAGGATGTGATGATCACGTGGGGACCGATCTCCCGGAGGTCCTCGCTGGTGGTCTCCGGGGTCTCGGGGAAGTTCATTGTCATCCCCCCGCACAGGGCCACGCCGACCCCCCACATCTGATCCACTATCCATGCGGTAGGGGTGATGGAGATCCAGTTGTCGCCCTCCCCGATGGGGGCGGTCTCCAGCCACTTCCTCGCCATGTCGGTGATGTTCGCATAGGTCAAGGTGGCCACCTTGGGTAGGCCAGTGGTACCGGAGGTCATGATCATCAATGCGATATCATCGGACCTCCCTCTCATCAGCTCGGCCTGGAAGCGTTCCGGTTCCTTGCGGTCCATTGCCCTACCGAGCTCCAGGAGCTCGGCGAAAGACAGCAACCACGGGTTCTCCCTGTAACCCCTCATGCCCGTGGGGTCCACGTAGATGACGAGCCGCACGTGGGGTAGATCCCCCTTCACCTCGAGGAGTTTGTCCACCTGCTCCTGATCCTGGACCACCACGTATGAAGCACGGATGCGGCTCAGCCCGTAGCTGAGCTCCTTGGCCACCGAGGAGGTGTATAGGTTGAGGGTCACGGCGCCCACTGCCTGGGCGCCGAGCTCGCTGAAGAGCCACTCGGGGCGGTTGTCGGTGATGATCCCGACGTTCTCGCCCCGCTTCAGGCCAACGGATAGAAGCCCCAAGGAGACCCATTTGACGTAGTTGAGGTATTCCTGCCAGCTGTAGGCCTGCCATATGCCGTAGGCCTTGTCCCTGATGGCGACCTTCTCTGGCCCCAGCCTCCGTGCCTGCCTGGCCAGGATCTGGGGGAAGGTCTCCATGCAGAGGGAGCCCCAGGGGTCCTCCCCTCTTGGCTCGCCTTCCCTCCGCTCTGTCCAGTCACTTTGCGACAAGATTCGCCCCCTCCCTGGGCAGCGGGCCAAAGCGAGATGCCGTGGACTACAAGACTGCCGTGTCCCCCAGATAGGCCTTGATCACCTCAGGATGCCTTTGGACGAAGTCAGGCGCCCCTTCGCAGATCTTCTCCCCGAAGTTCAGCACCACCACACGCTTGGAGATACTCATAACCACTGACATGTCATGCTCCACGAGGATCATGGTCTGGCCCCACCCCTCGTTGAGCTCCACGAGGAACCTCACCATGTCCTCCTTTTCCTCCAGCGTCATGCCGGCGAAGGGTTCGTCCAGGATCAGGAGCTTGGGCTGGAGGGCCAGGGCCCGACCCAACTCCACCCTCTTCTGCAACCCGTAAGGGAGGGAGCCCACCAGCTTCTTCCTGATGGGCTGCATCTCCAAGAAGTCGATGAGCTCCTCTATGACCCGCCTGTGCTGGACCTCCTCCTTCCTCACCGACGACCAAAAGAGGGCGCCGGCGGCCACGCCATAGTTGCAGTGGAGGTGACGCGCCAAGAGCATGTTGGAGATCACGTTCAGCCTCGGGAAGAGCTCGATATTCTGGAAGGTCCTCCCGATCCCTTCCCTGGTGATCTCGTGCGGCGGCAGGCCGGTTATGTCCTTGCCGTTGAACAGGATCCGCCCCCTCTGCCCCCGATAATAACCGGTGATGCAGTTGAGGAGGCTCGTCTTGCCGGCGCCATTGGGTCCGATGACGGCGACCAGGTCCCCTGTGCGAACCTCGAGGCTCACGTTGATCAGGGCCATGAGCCCTCCAAAGCTCAGGGTCAGGCCCTTCACCTCCAGCTCAGCCCTCCGATCTTGCGGCTGAGCGGAGGCGAAGATGCTGGGCTGTCCTCGAAAGGCCTTCATATCTCACTTCGTCAAGAGTTGAACCTTCTCCTTCCCAGGGGAGAAGAAGTTGGTGAGGGGCGTGTAAGTCGCGTCCTCGTTTATGCGAACGATCCTGGCCGTGAAGGAGCCTTGGTGATTTTCCTTGCTATAAGAGACATTGGGAACGAGTCCGCCGAAGTCCTCGTTCTGGAAGGTCTCCAGGGCCTTGTTGATGGTGTCGGGATTGACGTCCCCGAACTTCTCCTGGGCGCGCTGGAAGGCCCTCTCCATGATCATGGCCACCACCACGCCCTCCCAATAGGAGGCATCGAACTTGCTCACCGTCTTGTACTTGGCCCAGAGCTCCTCCATGAGCTTTATACCTGGGGAACCATCCACAGGGAGACCGCCAGGGAACTGCATGAAGACCCTGTCTCGAATGAGCCCCTTGCCCAGGTTGAAGAAGTCCGGGTCAGTGGAGGTCCATGTCCCGAAGAACGGGACCTTGAGCTCCACCCTGTCCGCGGACTTCAGGGCCGTGATGATGGCCGCAGGGAGGATCTGGACGAAGACGTACTCCGCCTTCTTCTCCTTCAGGCGGAGCAGCTCGGTGGAGAGGTCAACGGTGGCAGGGGGGAACTCCTCGATGCCCACGATGTTGATGTTGTTCTTGGCAGCGTATTCCTTGCTCGGGTCATGGATGGACTTGCCGTAAACGTTGTTGTAAGTCAAGAGCCCCACCTTCGGGGGTTCGCTCCCCTTGTGGATGGTCTTGATGTATTCCAGGACCGCGTAGGAGTCCATCACGTAACTGCCGAAGGGTAGGTAGACGTAATCGATGGGGGGGGCGAGGATCCCCTGGAAGGTCGAGTAGTTTATGCAGGGCACCTTGTACTCCTGCACGATGGGCTTGGCCTGGATCCCCGATCCCGCATCCCACGTTGCTATCATGTCCATCTTGTCCTCGGCGCAGAACTTCTTGACGAACTTCACCGCCTCCGGGACCTGATACGCATGATCCACCACGGTGAGGTCGATCTTCTTTCCCGCGATCCCTCCCTTGACCTCGTTGACGTAACGGAAGTAGTCCCTGTGACCCTTTGCGTGGAACTGACCCCAGGTGGAGGCAGGACCGGTGAGGTTTATTATGGCCCCTACCTTTATGGGTTTTTGCGCCCATGCGCCTGTAGCCAAGACCACGCCCACCAAGGAGAAAACTAGAGCCAAAATCAGAGCTTTACGCATGATCCTCATCCTCCTTGCCAAGACGGACCTGAAGGATACGGTCCATTGCCAAAAAAGATTTCCCGTACCGCCTCGAGGCGTGGCGCCCCTGCGGGCGCGCCGGCCCTCCTCGGTGGGACCCCTTGGGCCATCACCCGAAGGAGATGCACCACTGCCGCCTCATCCAGGCAACAGCTCTGGGGATCCTCATTCAGTGGCTCTGAGGGGTTTCACCTCCTTTCCAAGGCAGGATTCAATGCCCGTTCACGGGCAACTCCCGGGGACTATCAGGAGGAGAAGGAGGCGAAGAGGTCCAACGCGCAGAGAAACCGGCATGCCACATGAGCCAAAGCCCACCGTTTTCGCTTCGGTCCCAGTCCCCTGGATTCACAGCCAGTCTCTCATACCACACGGTGGGTTTCCGTGTCAACCGAATTCGCTTCTTTTTCCCGCAGGGTAGGCTCATGACCGAATATAAGTAGTTGAAAGGACAGGTATTACTTTCTTATCTAGTATCAATTTCCCTAGTCTAGAGGCTACTAGCCCTAAGGCACACACCCTCGCAAAACCGGCCCGCCCGGTACAGGTCTTGATGGCCGCTGTCTTCCGAGGAGGCTCAAAGAGGGTGGATCAAGACAAGGGCCTTAAAGAAGGCTTATAATCCCAGGGCGGCAATGAAAAATGGAGGGACGGATTTGAAACCACTCCCCTTGGGAAGCGATCCGAACAACGGCAACGTATCCATGTGCCCTGAACGCCTGTGGATAGAAGAAGGCTGCGAAGGGGAGCCATTGGCCAGTCGGATCCAGGAGGCCCTCACAGGTATCCCATGGGACACTATCCCTTCCGGGTATAGGCCCCCTTTTGAAGGGCGCAGCTGGAGCTTGCGCCGCCAGCGCGGGAGGTTTCTCAAGTCTTGCCCCGGCACTAGGAATTACCTGTGCTGCGGGTATCACGTCCTGAATCTCGTACTTGGATGCCCGTTCCAGTGCGCTTACTGCATCCTCCAGGATTACCTCGGGCAGGAGGGCATCACGATATTCGTGAACCTGGACGACGCCCTCCGCGAGGTCAGGGAATTCGTCTCGCGCAACGACGGTGTGCTTCGCATCGGCACAGGGGAGCTGGGGGACAGCCTGGCCCTGGAGCCTTGGATCAGGACGGGCGAGACCCTGGTGCCTTTCTTCGCGAGCCTCCCCAATGCGGTCTTGGAGTTGAAGACCAAGTCCGATCTGGTGGATTCCCTCTTGGAGCTGCCTCACGGGGGGCATACGGTGGTCTCTTGGTCCATTAACCCTCAAGGGGTAATCCAGGCCGCGGAGGCCGAGACGGCACCCCTGGAGCAGAGGCTCCGTGCTGCCAGGAGCTGCCAGGAAAGGGGATACCCTCTGGGACTCCATCTCGACCCCATGGTCCTCACCCGGGGATGGGAGGAGCAATACCGTGAGGTCGTGGAGATCGTTTTCCGGGCCCTGGACCCTGAAGGTATCCTCTGGGTCAGCATGGGCGGGCTTCGCTATCCCCCTTCACTGCATGGGCGGTTGCTCCATTGTGGCCTGGGTCTCGGCGAGCTCTTTCCAGGGCTCGACGGGAAGCTCCGATATCTGAGGCCTTTGCGCACGCGGATGTTTCGCATCGTGGCCCAGTGGATCACGGAGCTAGGGGGGGATATCTTCGTCTATCTGTGCATGGAGAGTCAGGAGGTCTGGGAGAACTCCTTGGGATGGGCCCCGAGGGGGATGGGCCACCTGGACAGGCTGTTCCAGGAGAGGATCAGGACATTCTGGCAGCGGCGGTGGCCCTCCTCTTGCGGTATATGAGCATCAGGTTCCGCACGTAGATCATGGACCCTGTGGCCTGGCCCAGGATGAACACCGGGTCCTGCCTGTATATGGCGTAGATGAGGAGTATGAGCCCCCCGCCCAGGCTGAAGTACCAAAAGGCGATGGGTATCACGCTCTCCTTTCTCCTCTCGGATGCGATCCACTGGATCAGAAAGCGCAGGGAAAAAGAGAGCTGACCCATGAACCCGAAGATGACCCAAGGGTTGGAGAGCAGATTCCAGAGTTCCTGCAGGTAGGGTATCTTCATCTTCCTTCCTCGATGACCCGGTAACTCAGCCGCCTCTTCTTCAGCCAGCGGACCCCCCATAGGTCCAAAAGGCCGCGCAAGAGGCGATTGCGGATGTTGTACTTGGAGGCCCCATGGCGGCGAGGGTGGTGCGGGACCGGCACCTCGCAGACTCTGAGGCCCCGCATCCTGAAGAGGGTCGGCAGGAACCTGTGCATCCCGTCGAAGGGGACCACGGCCTCCAGGCACTCCCTGTAGAAGGCCTTGAAACCGCAAGCCGAATCGCGCACGTCCTCCATGGTCCAGATGTTTCGCACCTCGTTGGCGATCCGGGTGGAAACCCTCTTGGACCAAGGGTCCTTTCTCTCCCTGCGCCACCCCGTTGCCATATCCCACTGGCCCAACTTCTCCAGCAGCAGGGGGATGTCAGCGGGGTCGTTCTGGAGGTCACCATCCATGGTGATGATGACCTTTCCCCTGGCTGCCCTGAGGCCTGCCCAAAGGGCAGTGGACTGGCCGCAGTTGGTCTCGAGCCTCAAGTACCGTATCCTGCCATCCTCGGAGTGAAGACGCCTCAGGGTCTCGATGGTCCCGTCCCCGCTGCCGTCATCCACGAAGAGGACCTCGAAAGCACGGCCCAACGGTTCCAAGGCCTCTCGGATCCCCTTGGCCAGGGGCCCCAGGGAGGCCTCCTCGTTGAACACCGGGATCACGACGCTGTAATAAGACTCTCCCTCAAGGCCCACCTTGCCAAACCCTCTCACAGATGGTCCTCGACCGCAGATGGCCGTTTGCTCGCATGCCCAAGGTCCCCAGGCACAAGCGGCCTCACCCCACCTCGGAATGCTGCTTGGCGCAGTTCACTATGGACTGCAACCTCGCGGGGTCGAACCCCACGAGGACGTCGGTGCCACAGGTCACCACAGGGACGCTGCGAACCCCGGCCACCTTGACCAGCTCATCCAGGGCAGCGCGGTCCCGGGTGACATCCTTCTCCTCGTAACTCACGCCGGCTTGCGAAAGGAACTCCTTCGCCTTTTTGCACCAGGGTCAGGTGGGACTGGTGTAGATCCTCACTTCCATTTCACCCTCCCTCTCCACGGCCCCCCGCGACGGATGACCGAGGCCATGGGACGCTCATATTCCACCCAAAGGCCACGGGATCGCCCCTGTCAGTAATACAACAGGAGCCACACATTGGCCATGGCAACGGTTACGATCATGTAGACCAACCCGAACTTCATGAACCTCACGAAGCTGATGGGGTAGCCCACGGACTCGGCGATCCCCATGGTGACCACATTGGCCGAGGCCCCGATGATGGTCCCGTTTCCACCGAGGCACGCACCAAAGGCCAGTGCCCACCACAGCACGTTGCTCTCCGCCCCTGGTATGGTCTGGGTCAGATAGGCGGTTATGGGGAGCATGGTGGCCGTGTAAGGGATATTGTCCACGAACGCGCTAAGAAAGGCCGAGACCCATAGGATCAGCACTATGGCCACCGTGAGGTTTCCCTTGGAGAGCTCCAGGACCCAATCGGCGATCAGGGCCAAGAGCCCTGTCTCCTCCACAGCCCCCACCACCATGAACAGGAACATGAAGAACAGCAAAGAGGGCCACTCGATGTCCTTCTCCAATAGCTCCAGCATCCTCACCTTCTTGGTGAGGATGGAGTAAGTGAAGAGCACGGATGCCCCCAACAGGGCGGCGATGCTCACCTCCATGTGCCAGAAACCGTGGGTGATGAAGAGGAATATGGTGAACCCCAGGATGAAGAGACCGTAGACCAGCAGGGTCCCGTCCGTGATCCGGTATTCCTCCCTGAGCCTCTGGGTGAAGGCCTCCACCTCGGTCACCTGCGCCTCCTTGTAGGCCCTGTTGTAATAGAGCCTCACCACGAGGAAAAGGGCCGTCAGACCTATGGCGCAAACAATGGCCAGGTTGTTCACGAAGTCCATGAACGTCAGCCCTGTGTACGACCCTATCATGATGTTGGGGGGATCCCCGATGAGGGTGGCCGTGCCACCCACGTTGGAGGCCATGACCTCAGGCACGAGCATGGTCAAGGGGTTCAGTCTAAGGGTCTGGCATATGGCTATGGTCACCGGGGTGAGAAGTAACATGGTGGTGACATTGTCCAGGAAGGCAGAGGTCACGGCCGTGAAGGTGCAAAACATCACCGCCAGCAGAAAGACGCTCCCCTTGGCCAGATGAAAGCACTTGTACGCGCACCACTGGAACACCCCTGTGTGCTTGAGGATCCCCACGATGATCATCATCCCCATCAGGAGGAATATGACGTTCATGTCTATCTTGTGCATGGCGCTCTGGAAGGAGATGATGTGATACTCGGGGTCGAGGGTCCCTATGGTGTACGAGACGGCCAGCATGATCGCCGCCCCCAGCATCGCGGCTATGGTCCTGTGAAGGAGCTCAAAACATATGGCCAGATAGGCGGCCACAAACACCACCGTGGCGATCCAGAAGGCAGGACCAGCGGTCCTTGGCAAAGATATGTCCTTGGCCAGATACAGGTTCTCCCCCCTCTGGGCCAGATCGCCCCCCGCGAGGGGGATCCTCGTGGTCCTGAAACTGGCCTTCCGGGCCTCCAGATCCACCCTGCTCGAAGGCCCGAACCCGCTGGGCACCTCCAGCTCCACCAAATAGGCCCCGTCGGAGCCTGACTGAATGACCTCGGCCTTCTTTCCCCTGCACAGGATCTCCTGGGCCCGACCGTCGATGCGGACACGGATGGATGCATCCTGCACAGGCTCGTTGTGATGATCCAGGATGCGGCCCGAGATGAAGATCCTGGAGCCGGAGCCCGGCTGGGCCTCCCTTTGGGATCCCGCGTGCACAGCCACGGCCGAGACCGTCAAGAGCAAAGACCACGTCAGCAACAGCGAACCGATCACCTTCTTCCCCTTCATCGCCCTTCTCCGCATGAACTGATCTTTCCCGCCCGGTTCATCCCTTCGCCTCCCACGGAACCATGCCCGCCCTGAAAGAGGCGTCAATGGTTCGAAGAGCCGCAAGTGCCTGGATCTTCTAACACAAAGCCTGGCGAAAGGCAAGTAACCCCCGTCGCACACAGGAAACGGATGAGCCCTTCCCCAAACAATAAAGGGGGACCGTGTGAGTCCCCCTGAGGGTCCATGATGCCCTGCGACCCGTAAACGCCTACAAGCCTGCCACCTTCAGACGGGCCAAGGCCCTTTGCAGTGCTGCCTGCGCTCTGGCCACGTCAATGCCCTCCTGTCTCTCCCTCAACCGCTGCTCCGCCCGGGCCCTCGCTGCCTCGGCCCTCCTGGCGTCGATCTCGGCCTTGGCCTCAGCGGTCTTCACCAGGACCGTGACCTTTCTAGGGGTCACCTCGGCGATGCCACGATTGAGGGCGTACCATTCCACCTGGCCTTCCCTGCGGAAGTGCATGGCCCCGATCTTCAGCTCGCTCAGAAACGGGGTATGGCCAGGAAGGACCCCGAACTCCCCCAGGGAACCTGGGAGATTCACCTCGTCCACCTCCCCGCTGAAGGCCAGCTTGTCGGGGGTGACGATATCCAACTGGATTCGATGCTCAGCCATAAAGGATCCCCAATGAAGCTTTCAAGTTGCACGTTCGGATCGCAGATGCCGGAGCCCAAATCTGCGATCCAAGGGCCACGGTGGCATCACACCTCGGCCATCTTCTTGGCCTTCTCGAGGGCCTCGTCGATGGTCCCCACCATGTAGAAGGCCTGCTCCGGGACCTCGTCGTGCTTTCCCTCGACGATCTCCTTGAAGCCCCTGATCGTCTCCTTGAGCGGGACGTAGGCCCCTGGCCTCCCTGTGAACTCCTCGGCCACATGGAAAGGTTGGGACAGGAAACGCTGGATCTTGCGCGCCCTGGCCACCGTGATCTTGTCCTCCTCCGAGAGCTCGTCGATACCCAAGATGGCGATGATGTCCTGCAGGTCCTTGTACTTCTGCAGGATCTTCTGGACCGAACGGGCCACCTGGTAGTGCTCCTCGCCCAGGAAGTTCGGGTCCAGTATTCGGCTGGTGGAATCGAGCGGGTCCACTGCAGGGTAGATCCCCAGCTCCACGATCTGCCGCGAGAGCACCACGGTCCCGTCCAGGTGGGCGAAGGTGGTGGCTGGGGCCGGGTCCGTGAGGTCATCGGCAGGGACATAGACGCACTGGACCGAGGTGATGGAACCCTTGGTGGTGGAGGTGATCCTCTCCTGGAGCTCCCCCAGGTCCGTGCCGAGGGTGGGCTGGTACCCCACCGCGCTTGGCATGCGCCCCAGCAGGGCCGAGACCTCGGATCCCGCCTGGGTGAAGCGAAAGATGTTGTCGATGAACAGGAGCACGTCCTGTCCCTCCTCGTCGCGGAAGTACTCTGCCGCTGTGAGGGCAGAGAGGGCCACCCGTGCCCTGGCCCCTGGCGGCTCGGTCATCTGTCCGTAGATCAAGGCTGCCTTGTTTATGACTCCTGACTGCTTCATCTCGAGGTAGAGGTCGTTGCCCTCGCGGGTCCTTTCCCCCACTCCCGCGAAGACCGAGATCCCACCATGTTTCATGGCGATGTTATGGATCATCTCCATCATGACCACGGTCTTGCCCACCCCGGCACCGCCGAACATGCCCATCTTCCCGCCTCGCGGGAAGGGGACCAGGAGATCGATGACCTTGACCCCTGTCTCGAGCACGGTGACGCTGGTGTCCTGGTCCACGAAGGAGGGGGCGGGGCGATGGATCGGATAGTATTTCTTGGCCACACACGGCCCCAGCCCGTCCACGGGCCTGCCCACCACGTTGAGGACCCGCCCCAGCGTCTCGTGCCCTACCGGCATGGAGATGGGGGCCCCGGTGTCCTTGACCGGCATCCCGCGACGCAGGCCATCGGTGGTATCCATGGCGATGCAGCGCACCACGTTATCCCCCAGGTGCTGCGCGACCTCGATGACCAGGTTGTCCTCGGCGTCATCGATGGTGGGGTTGGTCACGGTGAGGGCGTTTAGCAGGGGGGGAAGCTTGCCCTCCTCGAAAGCCACATCCACCACGTTTCCTATGACCTGAACGATCTTCCCGATGTTCATGCTCGCCTGTCCTCCTCAGATGCTTAAGGCCTCTCGATGCAGGAACTGGATCCTCGATACCCGATCAGCGGACACAGGATGGCAGGGCCCGGATGGGCCCCTCACCATCCCCTCCGAATCACGCGTCATTTCTTCAACGCCTCCGCCCCACCCACGATGTCCATCAACTCCTTGGTGATGGAGGCCTGCCTGGCCTTGTTGTAGACCAATGTCAGCCGATCTATCATGTCCTTGCAGTTCCGCGTCGCGTTGTCCATGGCCGTCATGCGAGCGGCCTGCTCGCTGGTGTTGGTCTCGAGCAAGGCATGGTAGACCTGGACGCGAATCTGCTCGGGGAGGATCGCCTCCAAGAGGATGTGAGGCTCTGGCTCGTAGAGATAGTCCACGGCGGAGCCGGCCGCCTCCCCCTCCTTGGACGGGACGAACGGTAGGAGTCCCTCCAGGGCGGGCCTCTGGATGGCCAGATTGACGAACCGACTGTAGACCATGACCACCTCGTCCAGCTCCTCTTGGACATAGGAAGTTATGAGGTCCTCGGCCACCCTGGCCGCGAGATCGTAGGTGATCCTGCGGTTGTCCACATAGCTGCCTCGGATCTCCGCCTTGCGACGGCGAAAATAGTCCCGCCCCTTCCTGCCGACGGCGAAGAAGCAGACCTGCTGCCCCTTGGCCACACGGGCCTTCATCTCCTTCTCCGCTTTCACGATGAGGTTGGTGTTGAAGCTGCCGCACAGCCCACGGTCCGAGGTGATCAAGAGCATGCCCACCTTCTTGACCTCGCGCCTCACCAAGAGGGGATGGGCATCGGCCTCCACCCTCTGTGCCACCGATCCCATTACCTCGGCGTATTTCTCCGCATAAGGCCGAAATGCGACCATCCTCTCCTGGGCACCGCGCAGCTTCGCCGAGGCCACCATGTTCATGGCCCGGGTGATCTGCTGGGTCTTCCTTACGGCCGCTATCTTCCTTCTGATGTCTCTCAAAGTCGCCATCGAGGTCTCTTCCCGCCTTTGTGCCGCGAAGGAGTCACGGCCCTCACGCCTGGACCTGGAACACGGTGTCGAACTCCTTGAGGGCCTTCTGGATCTTCTGGTCGAGCTCGTCGCTGATGACCCATTTCTCCTTCAACTCCTGGAAGATATACGGATGCTTGGCATCGACGAACTCGAAGAGCTCCTTCTCGTAGCGCTGCACGGCCTCCACCGGGTACTTGTCCAGGAACCCACGGGTGCCAGCATAGATGATCAGGATCTGCTTCTCCGCCGGCATGGGCTGGTACTGCGGCTGTTTGAGGACCTCCACCAGGCGCATCCCCCTGTTCAACTGGGCCTGTGTGGCCTTGTCCAGCTCGCTGCCGAATTGCGCAAAGGCCTCGAGTTCCCTGTATTGAGCCAAATCCAGCCTGAGGCTCCCTGCCACCTGTCTCATGGCCTTGACCTGGGCGCTACCACCCACCCTGGAGACCGAGAGACCCACGTTGACAGCCGGCCTGACGCCGGAGAAGAAAAGCCCGGGCTCCAGGTAGATCTGTCCGTCGGTGATGGAGATGACGTTTGTGGGGATGTAGGCGGAGACGTCTCCTTGTTGTGTCTCGATGATGGGCAGTGCCGTGAGGCTCCCTCCGCCCAGTTCATCGTTGAGTTTGGCCGCACGCTCCAAGAGACGGGAGTGATTGTAAAAGATGTCGCCGGGGTAGGCCTCTCGTCCGGGAGGACGCCTGAGGAGGAGGGAGATCTGGCGGTACGCTGCCGCCTGTTTGGAGAGGTCGTCGTACACGATCAAGGCGTGGCGGCCTGAATCCCTGTAGTACTCCCCCATGGCGCAGCCGGAGTAAGGGGCGATGTACTGGAGGGTGGCCGGATCACTGGCGCAGGCGGAGACCACCACCGTGTAGTCCATGGCCCCGTGTCGCCTGAAGGCCTCAACCACCTGGGCCACCGTGGACTTCTTCTGACCTATGGCCACATAGATGCAGATGATGTCCGAGTCCTTCTGGTTTATTATGGCATCGACCACCATGGCCGTCTTGCCGATCTGTCGGTCGCCGATGATGAGCTCGCGCTGCCCCCTTCCCACAGGCGTCATGGCGTCCACGGCCTTGTACCCGGTGTACATCGGTTCCTTCACCGGCTGCCTCGCCACCACCCCAGGGGCGACCATCTCTATACGCCTGAACTCCTTCGTCTCCACAGGCCCCTTGCCGTCCAAGGGATTCCCCACCGGATCCAAGACCCGCCCTATGACCGCGTCTCCCACCGGCACCTGGGCGATCCTGCCTGTGCGCTTGACGATATCGCCCTCCTTTATATGGGTATCCTCACCCAGGATGGCCACGCCCACGTTGTCCTCTTCCAGGTTCAGGGCCATGCCGAGGATGCCATGGGGAAACTCCAACAACTCCATCGACATGCAATTCTCCACACCGTAGACCCGGGCTATCCCGTCTCCCACCGATAGGACGACCCCTGTCTCGGACATCTCGATCTTCTTCTCGTAGTCCTTGATCTGCGCCCTGATGATCTGACTGATTTCCTCTGCCTTTATCTGCACAGCCATGGATCACCCCTTCATTAGAGATTCCCTGAGATTCTCCAGTTGTGTCCTTATGCTCCCGTCGTAGATCACACCCCCAATCTGTGTGACCACCCCTCCGATGAGTCGGGGGTCCACCGCGAGCGTCAGGATTACCTCCTTGCCCGTAATGGATGCGAGCCTCTTCCTTATGGCCTCCACCGCCTGAGGGGACAGATCTACCGCCGAAGTCACCTTGGCCCGACCCCTGCCTGCGACCTCATCGGCCATCTCGCCATAGATCCGCACTATCTCATTGAAATAGCCGAGCCTTCGCTTGTCGATGAGCAGCAGGATGAAGTTCACGACCATGGGAGAGAGCCCAAGCTTTGAGTTCAAGGCGTGAAACAGCGCCTTCTTCTGCTCCTTGGCGTATATTGGGTTCTCCATCACTGCCCTGAGCTCCGCGCTGAGGCTCAAGGCCTCGTCGAAGGAGATGAGCTCCTGACCGTAACGCTCGTAGTTTCCATCTTCCTGCCCTATGCGTATCAGGGCCTTGGCGTACCTTCTCGCGATGATCTCTTTCATCAGGCTGTCTTCCCCAGAGTCTCCACATATTCCTGAAGGATTCGATCGTGGTCCTTGGGCCCTATCCGCTCCCTCAAGAGGGCCTCTGCCATCTGGGAGGCCAGCTCCACCGCCTCTTTCCTCAAGAGGAGCTGGGCCTTCTTGGCCTCTTGCTCCACGGCGATCTCGGCCTGGCGGCGGATCTTGTGCGCCTCCCTCTCAGCGTTGGCCAAGATCTTCTCCTTCTCCGCCTTCCCCTGGTCCAAGAGCATCCTCCTCAGTTCGTCCATCTCTCTTTGGGCCTGAGCCAGCCTCTGCTCGGTCTCCGCGTACTTGGCAGCGGCCTCGTCCCTGGCCCTTTGGGCCTCTTCGAGGGCCTCGCGCACCCCTCGCTGCCTGCGATTGAGGAAGTTCCGTACGGGCTTGTTCAGGAAATAATAGAGCAGGGCCGCCAGCAGCACGAAATTGACGATCCGCATGACCAGGGAGAAGGGGCTCTCTATCTCCTCGTGTCCCCCGGAGGACCAGGTGACCGCAGGGAGGATCCACAAGGCCGCCCCCACAGACCGTGCAACCCATAGGGGAATGGATTTCCCGCTCATTGGAGGCTCCTCCCCAGGATCTTCGATGCCATCTCGGAGGCCAATGCGCTCGCCTGCGCCTTGAGGAGATCCCTGGCCTTGGAGATCTCCGCTTCGATCATCTTCCTGGAGTCCTCCACCAAACGGGAGCCCTCGGCCCTGGCCTCATCGAGGAGCCTTCGCTCGGCCTCCACCCCCTGTGCCTTGATGCGCTCCTTCTCGGCGTTGGCCTCTATCCTGGCCTCTTGTAGCTGCCTTTGATAGGACTCCCAGAGCCCGGATGCCCGGGCCTTCAATTCCTCCACCTCTCCCTCCGACGCCCGGATTCGCTCCTTTCGGTCGTCGAGGATCTTCAGGATCGGTTTGTAGAGAAAGCGGTTGAGGATCCAAAGGAGCACCAGGAAGTTGATCATCTGGATGATCAGGGTCTGGTCGAGGTTGATCACAGCGGCCTCCCAATCCTCGATACGGTCTGAGCCCTCGCGCAACCCGATGCACGGGGTGGGCTCATCCTCGGGCCCCCTGCGCGAGCATTGACAAACATAGTTAAAGCCCTGGCACCCGAAAGGCGAGGACCAAGGCTTTGGCTTGCCCACCCGAGAAGGCCGGGATGCAGCGACTCACGTACACCACCAAAAGGACGACGGCGCATTCTAATATCAGAAAACGCCACAGGTGTCAACCCTCTGAGGGTGACGGGCGTCATATGTTCGTCGTGGCTTGACAAATCGCGCCTCTGTCTTGTTAATAATACGTGAGGGAGGCGAGGGGCATCCCCGGCAGGGGAACCCCTTGATGATGCCACTTCTTAGGGGGCCAAAGGGATAACGAGGAGGGGAAGACATGGCCAAGAACAAGATGCCGCACGACGATCACGAGAAGCACCTTTGCTACCTTCAGAACACCGGGTGGGTCCAGTCGAGCTTCGGGGAGTACAAGAAGCTAGTGAAGGAGCCCAAGTTCGTGTGCAAGAACTGTGGCCGAGCGGCTGCCAGCGAGAAGAACCTCTGCAAGCCCGCAAAGCTTTAGTCGCTCGCCGGGGAAGCGAGGTTTGGAGCCCTTGAACCGCCCCCTGTTGCCGGCTCGTGGCTCGATGGCTCCAGCCGTTTCCCCTGGGCGAGATTCGAGATCACCGCAGACAGGGTCTCCTGATCCGTGATGGGCCTCTGGCAGGCATAGCCCTCGCATATGTAGACGACGGGCCCCTGTGCGGCTTGGACCGTCGCCGTTTGTTCGGCCAGGGGAGCGTTCAGCCCGGCATCTGGCCTGTCATCTTCTCCGAGCACCAGGACGCCGTGCGGGAGGAATGCCTTTTGCACGGTGGATATCATGGCACGGGTCCTCTCATCGTCTCTCTCCCCGGCTATCACAATCCGCTGGTAAGGGCCCAGGAGGGTATCGAGGGCGATGAGGAACTGGCAGTGGGCAGCCGGGTACGCGGAGATCTCCGGGGCGAATGTCTCCAGAAGGTCCTCGGCCCGTTGCTCCAACTCCGCCCTCCCGGTCATCCTCCCCAGACGCAGGAGGTTCAGGGCCGCCACGGAGTTACCGGATGGCGTGGCCCCATCGTGATCCTCCTTCAGTCGCGCGATGAGGGCCTCGTTCTCATGGCTCGCGAGATAGAAACCTCCTTCCCCTTGGTCCCAGAAGAGCTCCATCATGGTCTGGTTTATGCCCAAGGCCTCCTCCAGGACACTCGCATCCAGGGTCGCCTCGTAGAGTTCCAGGAGACCCCACACAAGAAAGGCGTAATCATCCAGATACCCGGGATGGGCCGCCTCTGCCTGCCTCCAACGGCGAAGGAGCCTGCCGTCTGGGCGCCTCATCTGGGACAGGACGAATCGAGCCGCCCTTCGGGCGGCCTGGCGATAAAGGTCCTCTCCCAAGGCGCGGGCGGCCTTGGCCATGGCCGCCACCATCAGCCCGTTCCAGGAGGTGAGGATCTTGTCGTCCCTGAACGGACGCACTCGCCTTTGCCGGACCTCGAAGAGACGCCTCCTGGCCCCTTCCAGCATCTCCTCCAGGGCCTCGGCCTCCAGGCCCAGCCTGGAGGCAAATAGATCAAGATCCACTGCCAAGTGAGGGATGCTTCGGCCCTCCTCGAAATTGCCTCTTCCCCTCACGTCATAGACGCGGCCGAAGATGTCGGCTGAGCGCTCCCCGAGGTGAGCGACTACCTCCTCCGGGGTCCATACATAGAAGAGCCCCTCCTTTCCCTCACTGTCGGCATCCTCTGCCGAATAGAATCCCCCTTCCGGCGAGGTCATATCCCTCAACACATAGGTCATGATCTCCCTGACCACTCGGCCATATCCTTGCTCGCCCGTCACCTGGAAGGCCTCTGTGTAGGCCATGGCCAGCAATGCCTGATCGTACAGCATCTTCTCGAAGTGTGGGACCAACCACCTCTCGTCCACCGAATACCTGTGGAACCCGTAACCGATCTGGTCGAAGATGCCGCCTCGCCGCATGGCAAGCAGGGTCTTCTCCACCATCTCCAAGGAAAGGGCCTCCCGGGTGCGTAGGTACCACCTCAGCAGGAATGTGAGCTGGTGTGGTGTGGGGAACTTGGGGGCTTGACCGAAACCGCCCCAGCGCATGTCGTAGCTCCTGGCAAGCTGCTCGAAGCCCTTTCGGAGCACCCCCTCATCCAGGGCATGCCCTCCTGGCGAACGGCGTGATCCTGCCCTTATGGCCTCTGTGATCTCCTGTGCCGTCCTGAGCATCCGTGATCTATCCTCGCGCCACAGGGTCGCTATCCGGCCGAGGAGCTCCAGGAATCCCATCAGACCCATGCGCGAGGATCTCGGGAAGTAGGTGCCGGCGAAGAAGGGCCTCGCCTCAGGGGTCATGAACACGGACAAGGGCCACCCACCCCTTCCTGTCAAGGCCTGGCAAACGGACATGTAGAGCTGATCTATGTCAGGTCTCTCCTCCCGGTCCACCTTGATGGACACGTAATGCCGGTTCAACATCTCGGCCACCTCTTCATCCTCGAAGGACTCGTGTGCCATGACGTGACACCAGTGGCAGGTGGAGTAACCGATGGAGAGAAAGATGGGTTTGTCCTCCTCCCTAGCCTTTCGGAAGGCCTCCTCTCCCCAGGGAAGCCAGTCCACTGGGTTGTAGGCGTGCTGAAGGAGGTAAGGGCTCTTCTCGTTTGCAAGCCGATTGGGCCTACCAGGTGAGACCGGCCTAGATGCCTCCATGATCGCTCCTTTGCCTTCTTTCTCTGAGGCCTTGCTTCTCACGAAAAGTCTAACCCGGAAGGGACGGCTCGCCTAGGGGGGTACTCAGATGGCCCTTGTGGCGGCCGCGAGCCACTCCCGATCCCGGTCTCGGAGGTGCGGGGAGATCCTCGAGAAGATCTCTCGATGGTATGAGTTGAGCCAGTCGCGCTCATCCTGTGTCAGGGAAGCGGTATCCACGAGCGTCAGGTCGATGGGGACCATGGTCAGGATCTCGAAGCCGTAGAATGGGCCGTACCCTGTCTCCGAAAGGCCCTCTTCTTTGACCATCATGACGTTCTCGATGCGGATCCCGTACTGCCCCTGCTGGTAATACCCGGGTTCGTTGGTGAGCACCATCCCTGGCTCCAGGGCCACTCCCAGGTCCTTGGGGGAGAGGCCTTGGGGACCTTCATGGACGTTGAGAAAGCAGCCCACCCCGTGGCCGGTCCCGTGCCTGTAGTCCAGACCGATCTCCCAGAGGCTGGTTCGCGCCAAGACCTCGAGCTGCCTCCCGCTGGTCCCCTTGGGAAACCTGGTCCTGGCCAGCCGGATGTGCCCCTTGAGGACGCGTGTGAAACGATCCATCTCCTCTCTCGAAGGCCTCCCCAAGGCGATGGTCCGCGTCACATCCGTCGTACCGTCCAGGTAATGCGCCCCTGAATCCACAAGGAGGAGCCCTTCCTTCCCAATCTCGCAGTCCGTCTTCTCAGACGGCCTGTAGTGAACGATGGCCCCATGGCCCCTGTACCCCACTATGGTCTCGAAGCTCAGCCCCTGGAAGCGATCCAGTTCGGCCCTGAGCTCATATAGCCTCTTGGCGGCCGCGAGTTCCGTCACCCCTTCCTTGCCTGCCTCCTCTTGGATCCACCGGAGGAACCGCGCCAAGGCCACCGCGTCTCGCACATGGGACGCCCTCATCCCTCTCTGCTCCACGGGGTTCTTCACCGCCTTCAGGGAGATGACAGGGCTCGGCCCCTCCACGGGCCTCGGCCCGCCTTCGAGGAGCTCATATATCCACTGGCTCGTGGTCCTTGGGTCCACCCAGACCCGAAGGCCCTTGTCGCGGCACTGGGAGAGGAGATCCGCAATGCCCGAGTAAGGAGCGAGGGTAACGGTATCGTCGATCCCCCCCATCACCGAATCCGGGATCTTGCCAGGCTCAACGCAGAGGGTGGCGGACTCCTCGGTGATGAGGGCATATGCGATGAAGACAGGGTTGTACGGGATGTCCGACCCCCGCAGGTTGAAGAGCCATGCCACGGCATCCAGGGTCGTGACCACGTGGGCCTGAGCCCCACGCCTGGCCATCTCGGCTCGGACCCTGGAGACCTTGGAGGCCACGGACTCCCCGGAGATGGCCTCGGGCAAGGACCATACACACCCACCCGGAAGGGGGGGTCTGTCCTCCCACAGGAGGTCCACCAGGTTCTCCTTCAGGAGACGCAGGTGGATGCCCCTTGCGTCCAGTCTTTCCCTCAGGCCCCTCACCTCCTCCACTGAGACGAGCCTCGGGTCGACACCCACGGCCTGCCCTGCCCTAAGGGTCTCGGCCAGCCAGTCCCCGGGGTCCCTAACCCCGGGAAGGCCCAGGGGGAACAGGGTGTAGATCTCGGGGTCCAGCTCCTGTGCGGCCTGCAAGTGATAGCGACCATCGGTCCAGAGGCCGGCGATCTCCTTGGTGATCACCACGGTCCCGGCTGATCCCGTGAACCCGCTCATCCAGCGCCTCCTCTGCCAACACTCCGGGACATACTCATCTTGATGCTCGTCGCCGGATGGGACCATGTAAGCATCGAGCCCTCGCTCGGCCATGAGACGCCTGAGCCCCTCCACGCGCAGGCCTACCACGGGATACCCCTCCCTTTCCGAGCAAATGGCCCCATAAGGCGGCTTCCTCCAATCACGAGGGCCTCTGGTCAGCGGTCCTCCTCGGTGGCCCAAAGGCCCCATCCTCCAGGACCGACCGGGGGGGAACGGCACCAAGACCACACACCAGGGCGGAGGCCCGCTGCGGGTTGTCCCTGAGGACAAGGGGCGAGGAACGGACGACCGCCGGCCAGCAGATCCCATCACCCCCCCCTCGAAGGGCACGCATCGGATTATCCTGTCTTGGACCCAAGGGCGTCAAGGTCCCTCGGAAGGCGCATGGGTCAGTTGCGGGGGCTCAAAAAAAGTGGCAGAATTCCCGATGGGTTTTCCTGGGATGGCCCCGAGGGACTGACCGATGGTTCGGTAGGGCTAAGTGACGCTGGGGGAAGACGTTGGGGGGATAGGGGCGATGGAGGATTGGTTGTTCGAGGAGGAGCACCGCATCTTCAGGCAACAGGTGGCGCGCTGGGTGGAGACCGAGCTCAGGCCCAATGCGTCCAAGTGGGAAGAGGAGGGGGAGTTCCCCTTATCGCTTTACAGGAGGGCGGGGGAGCTGGGGTTCTTCGCCGGGGGCTTCCCGGAGCGGTACGGGGGCGTGGGAGGGGACTTTCGTTATCACGCCGTATTCTCGGAGGAGATGGCCAGGGCCGGATCCGGGGGGGTGGGTGCTGGGTTGGGGCTCCACGTCTTCGTGGCCCTCCCGCACTTGGCGACCTTCGGCTCCGAGGCCCAGAAGGACCGATGGCTGGCCCCCGGGATATCGGGCGAGAAGGTAGGGGCCTACGCGGTCACCGAGCCCAACGCCGGCTCTGACGTGGCAGGGCTCCAGACCAGGGCAGTGCGCCAAGGCGACCACTGGGTGATCAACGGTGCCAAGACCTTCATCACCAATGGTGTCAGAGCCGACTTCTACATAGTGGCCTGCAAGACGGATCCCCAGGGAGGGTACAAGGGGATCTCCCAGATCATAGTGGAGAAGGGCACGCCTGGATTTCGGGTGAACCGGAGGCTGGAGAAGCTGGGGTGGCGTACCTCGGACACCGCAGAGCTCTCCTTCGAGGACGTAAGGGTGCCGCTGTCCCATCTCCTGGGCGAGGAGGGAAAGGGCTTCTACCAGATCATGCACGGCTTTCAGACGGAGCGATTGATCATGGCCGTGGGCTCTGTGGCAGGGGCGCAATACTGTTTCGACATCACCCTGGAGTATGCCAAGCAGAGGCAGGCCTTCGGTCGCCCCATCGGCAGCTTCCAGGTGACTCGGCACAAGTTCGCAGACATGCTCACCTGGATCCAAGCAGCGAGGTCCCTCGTGTATCACACCATCTGGCTGCTCATCCATGGAAAGGATTGCCGCAAGGAGATAGCCATGTGCAAGGTCTTCGCCTGCGAGACAGCGGTGAAGGTGGCGGACATGTGCATCCAGATCCATGGAGGCTACGGGTACATGATGGAATACGAGGTCCAGAGGATCTGGAGGGACCAAAGGGTCCAGCCCATCGGCGGGGGGACCTCCGAGATCCAAAAGGAGATCATCGGAAGGCTCCTGGGGGTGTGAACTCCCAGAGGCCCGAGGGAGAAGGCTCGGGCCCCAAGGCTGGGTTCCAGGACAGCGGAGATGGCCATGACCTCTGAGGGCGAAGTCGGGGGGGGGAGATGAAGGAGATCCTTGCTGACCTGAAGGAGGAGCAGGAGGCCTTGGAGCGATTCCTGATGGGCCTTCAAGAGTGGCAATGGGACCTGCCCACACCAGCAGAAGGGTGGACGGTGCGCGACTCGATTTCCCACCTGGCGCACATAGACGAGGTGGCAGTGGCCCTCATCAGCGGGGACAACACGCCTTTGGAGCAGGCAGCCAAGATAGGTGTCCGTTTCAACGACATCGGGCTCAACAAGGGACGATCCATGAGCCCCGAAGGGGTCCTCCGCTGGTGGAGGGAGGCCCGCTCTCGGGAGATGGAGCTCCTGGCCGGATGCGATCCCAAACAGAGGATCCCCTGGTTCGCCATGCCCATGGGGGCGCGCGCATTCGCCACCGCGAGGCTCATGGAGACGTGGGCCCACGGCCTGGATTGCTACGACGCACTGGGGATCGAGCCAAAGGACACGGACCGGCTCCGGCACGTGGCCCTCCTCGCATACCTGGCCAGGCCTTATGCCTATCAGGTCAACGGGCTTCAGATGCCAGACAGGCCCCTGCGCCTGGAGCTGACCCTTCCTTCCGGGGCCCACTGGGCCCAGGGGCCGGAGGGTGCGCCGGACATCATCCGGGGCAGTGCCGGTGACTTCTGCAGGGTGGCCGTGAGGAGGAGACATTGGAAGGACACGGCCCTGCTGATATCGGGGGAAGAGGCCTTGCGATTCGCTGAGATCGTCCAGACCTATGCGGGTCCGCCCGGATCAGGACGCAGGCCCAAGGGATGAAGGCCCCTGAGTCCATGGAACCCCAGCGGCACTCTTCTTCATGAGATCCTGTGGGAACCAATAGGGACGGTCTCGGGAGTCTCACTGCGAGGGAGGAGGTGTTACCGATGGACCTGGGTTTCACGGAGGAGCAGAGGATCTTCAGGGAACAGGTCCTCCAGTTCTCCCGCAAGGAGATAGCCCCACTCGGAGAGGAGTGGGACCTCCGGGGGGAGTTCTGCTGGGAGGCGTGGAGGAAGATGGGGGAGTTCGGTCTCCTGGGCCTGCACTATCCCGAGGAGTATGGCGGGGGAGGTTCGGACGTCGTGACCGCTTGTCTGGCCGGGGAGGCCCTGGCCATGGGGGGGGCCGACGGGGGGACGACCCTGTCCTGGGGGGCCCATACCTACCTCTGCGGGGACACGATACTCCAGCACGGCAACGATCGACAGAAGGCAAGGTACCTCCCGAAGATCGCCACAGGGGAATGGATCGGGGCCTTCGGGCTCACAGAGCCAGGGGCCGGCTCCGATGCCTCGGCCCTTCGCACCGTGGCCGTCAGGCAGGGGGATCATTACGTCCTGAACGGGACCAAGATGTTCATCACCAACGGGCCCATTGCGGATGTGCTCGTGGTATTCGCAGTGACGGACCGTGACAAGAAGGCAGCGGGGATCACGGCCTTCATAGTGGAGAGGGACTTCCCAGGGTATCGACCGGGCCAGCCCCTGAAGAAGATGGGATGTCGTTCCTCCCCCACATCGGAGCTCATCTTCGAGGACTGCCGCGTGCCAGTGGAGAACCGACTGGGGGCCGAAGGGGAAGGTTTCATGAAGATCGCCCTGGGGGGGCTCGAGTGGGACCGCAGCGCCTTGCTGGCCCCGTTCGTGGGGAGCATGCGCTACCTCCTGGACATCTGCGTGGATTACGCCAATCAGCGGGTCCAGTTCGACCGCCCGATAGCGAGATTCCAGGCAATACAGCACAAGATAGCGGACATGAAGGTCATCCTCGAGGCCTCGAGGCTCCTCATGTATAGGATCGCGTGGTGCAAGGATCAAGGACGGCCCTTGAACCACCTGGAGGCGGCCACGGCCAAGCTCTTCATCGCCGAGGCAGGGATGAGGCTGGTGCACGATGCGGTCCAGATCCACGGGGGTTACGGGTACATCCACGAGTATCCGGTGGAAAGGGCCTTTCGCGGGACAAGGCTAGCTTCCATAGGCGGGGGCACGAGCGAGATACAGCGCTCCATCATAGCCAGGATGATCATGAGTCTGGACTACAGCCAGGGCAGGGCTATCTGAGAGGAGGGCTGCGGATGAACTTCGACCTGAGCGAGGCCCAGAAGGCGTTTCAGAGGGGGGTGCGAGCGGTATGCGAACAAGAGCTCTCGCCCGTGGCCGAGGAGGTGGACCGAACAGGGAGGGTCCCTCAAGCGAGCCTCCATGCATTGGCCAGGGCAGGTTACATGGGCATGTTGATACCAGAGCCCCTGGGGGGCAACCGCGGGGACCTTGTCTCAACCTTTGTGGGGACCGAGGAGATCGCCCGCATCTGCCCTTCCACGGCCCTGGTGGCGGGGACGACCCTGCTGAGGTTCGCGGCCCCCTTGGTCCTGTACGGCACCGAGACCCAGAGGGAGCGATTCCTCCCCGCTGTGGCAAGGGGTGAGCTGAGGGGTGCCTGGGCGCTGACAGAGCCCCAGGGAGGCTGCGACACGGTCCACCTTGAGACGAAGGCCGCGGAGGTCGCAGCCGGCTACTCTCTCCACGGGGAGAAGGCATACGTGATAAACGGAGGGGATTTCGGGGCCGTGCTTGTGGTGGCGGTGCTGGAGGCCCCCGACAAGAAGTCCCGGGGCACAGGGGCGTTCCTGGTAGAGCCCTTCATGAGCGGGGTGGAGAAGGGAGAGATGCTCAGCCCCACGGGTGCCAGGGGGGCCTCTCTGTGTGGGTTACGGTTTCGGCACTGCCTGCTCGAGCACGATGCCAGGCTCGGGGGAGAGGCAGGTCCTGATCGGGAGACCCTGGAGAGGATGCCCCACGGTGCCCTCCTGGTGGCAGGGTACGCCGTGGGCATCGGACAGGCCTGCCTGGAGGAGGCCATCACCTACGCCCGGCAGCGGAGCACCTTCGGGAGGCCTATCGTGACCTACCAGGAGGTGCACTTCAAGATCGCCGACATGCAGGTTAACATAGACGTAGCGCGTCAGCTTTCGCTGCGTGCGGCCTGGCTCGTGGATCAGGCCATGGGGTCTGCGGTGGAGGCCTCTGTGGCCAAGCTCTTCGCCTCGGAGATGGCCCCCGAGTGCGCCCGCCTCTGCGCCCAGATCCACGGCGGCAGGGGCCTGTTGAAAGGGACTCGTGTGGACCGGCTCTTGAGGGACAGCCGTGTGGCAGAGGTGGCCGAGGGGACCCCCGAGATGCACCGCCTGTTCATAGCAGGGGAGGCCCTGCAGGGGAGGGCATGAAGGTGCCCTCTCGGGGAGCCCTCCCCGAGAAAACGCGCTTCGGAGACTCTTGCGCAATGGCCAGTAAGGACGAGAGGGAGCTATACATAGGCTTGGACGTCGGCTCCATCAGCCTGAACACGGTGGTAATGGACCAGCACCGGAGGATCTTGTACGAGGACTATGCCAGGGTCTACGGCAGGCCTCTGGAGACCGTGCTTCAGGTCCTGACCGCGGTCCTCGAGGAACACCCCAGGGACTCCATAAAGGCAGTGGCAGTCACCGGTGTGGGGGGGAAGCTCGTGGCCGAGCTCCTGGGCGGCACCTTCGTCAACGAGGTGGTGGCCCAGGCCGCCTCCGCGGGACTCTTGGCCAAGAGGGTCCGGACCATCATCGAGATGGGAGGGGAGCATTCCAAGCTCATAATCCTCTCGTCGGACGGGGCAGGAGGAAGCCTACGCATAGAGGACTTCTCCATGAACACCCTGTGTGCCGCGGGGACAGGGGCCTTTCTGGACCAGCAGGCGAGCAGGCTGGGGGTGTCCATCGAGGAGTTCGGCCAGATGGCCCTGCGTTCCCAAAGCCCACCCCGCATAGCCGGCAGGTGCTCGGTGTTCGCCAAGAGCGACATGATCCACCTCCAGCAGGGAGCGACCCCGGACTACGACATAGTGGCTGGGCTTTGTTTCGCCGTGGCCAGGAACTTCAAGGGAAACGTGGCCAAGGGCAAGGCCCTGGACCCTCCCGTATCCTTCCAAGGGGGAGTGGCGGCCAACCCGGGGATGCGCAGGGCCTTCAAGGAGGTCCTGGGACTCTCTGATGGGGAGCTCATCGTCCCCCCTAACTTCGCCTCCACCGGGGCCATAGGCGCGGCGATGGTGGTGATGGCCGACTCGGTCCCCAGGCGGCCCTTCAAGGGCCTGGGGCCGTTGAAGGCACACCTCTCCAGGCCCCCGGATCTCCAGGGCCGCACCCTGGAGCCGTTGTCGTTGTCTTCGGCGACCCGCCCCCAGCCTTTATGCGTCCATCCGTTGGAGGGCAATGGCCCGCGCGTGCGCGCCTACCTGGGCGTGGATGTTGGTTCCATCAGCACCAACTTGGCGGTACTGGACGAGCATGGGAGGGTCCTGGCCAAGAGATATCTCATGACCGCAGGGCGGCCCCTGGAGGCCGTAAAGCAGGGGCTGAGGGAGATAGGGGAAGAGCTGGGTGGGAAGGTTGAGATCGCGGGGGCTGGCACCACTGGTTCAGGCCGGTACCTGACCGGGGATTTCATAGGGGCGGACGTGATCCGAAACGAGATCACCGCACAGGCCACCGCAGCGGTCTTCATCGACCCGGAGGTGGATACCATATTCGAGATCGGGGGGCAGGACTCCAAGTACATAAGCCTGTCCCATGGGGCCGTGGTGGACTTCGCCATGAACAAGGTGTGCGCTGCGGGGACAGGTTCCTTCCTGGAGGAACAGGCCGAGAGGCTCGGGATATCCATCCAGGAAGAATTCGCCCGGCTCGCCCTGAGTTCGCGGAGTCCTGTGTGCCTGGGAGAACGCTGCACCGTGTTCATGGAGTCGGACCTGGTGCACCACCTCCAAAGGGGGGCGAGCACCCAGGACCTGGTGGCCGGTCTGGCTTACTCCATCGTGGAGAACTACCTGCAGAAGGTGGTGGAGGACAGGAGGATCGGCCAGAGGATCTTCTTTCAGGGCGGGCCAGCGTTCAACGATGCCATCGTGGCGGCCTTCGAGAAGGTCCTGGGCAGGCCTGTCATCGTTCCCCCTCACCACGAGGTGACGGGTGCCATAGGATGTGCCCTCTTGGCCCAGAGGGAGAACCGCAAGCCTTACAGCGACTTCAAGGGGTTCGATCTGGCAGACCGTCCTTATGAGATCTCCCCCTTCGAGTGCAGTGGCTGCCCCAATCGGTGCGAGATCAAGAAGGTCACCGTGGCGGGCGAGTCGCGTCCGTTGTTCTACGGTGGAAGGTGCGAGAAGTACGAGATCAGAAGGGGCCAAGGCCAGGGGGGGAAACGCAAGGACATGCCCGATCTGTTCTCTCGGAGGGAGGAACTCCTCCTCTCTTGCGGCGATGAGCGGCCCAAGATGGGCGGACGTCGCATAGGGATCCCGAGGGCCCTCTTCTTCCACGAGCTCCTCCCCTTCTGGAGGGCCTTCTTCACCGAGCTCGGTTACGAGGTGGTCCTGTCGGACCCCACCACCAAGCCGATCATCCACCGGGGGGTGGAGAGGGTCGTGGCTGAGACCTGTTTCCCGGTGAAGGTGGCCTTCGGGCACGTGGAGAACCTGTTGGACAAGGGGGTAAGGGAGATCTTCCTGCCGAGCCTCATAGACATGCGCCAGAGGAGAGAAGGGCTGCCCCAGGGGCTCAACTGCCCCTATGTCCAGACCATCCCTTACACCGTGCGCTCGGCCTTCGATTTCCCATCCCTTGGGGTCACCCTCCATTGCCCTGCCTTCCGCCTCGGGGCACCCAGGAGGGGGTTCCACCGGGCCCTCAGGAGGTTCGGGAGATCCCTTGGTGCAGAGGCCTCGAGGGTCGACAGGGCCATCGAGCGCGCCGAGGAGGCGCAGGAGCGGTTTCACAGCTCTTTGCAGGCCATGGGCAGGGAGACTCTCTCTGCCCTCGGGCCCGCGGAGAGGGCCATGGTCATCGTGAGCCGTGTGTACAACGGCTGCGATACCGGCCTGAACCTGAATCTCCCCCGGAAGCTCAGGGACCTGGGCGTGGTCTCCATCCCCCTGGATGCCCTCCCCCTGGACGAGGTGGAGCCGGACGAAGAGGTCATGAGCCATTACTGGAGATACGGCCAGAGGTTCATGACAGCGGCCAAGCTCCTGCGCGAGCGCCCACAGCTCTACGGGATCTACATAACGAACTTCGCCTGCGGTCCGGACTCCTTCATCGCCCATTTCTTCCGCAATGCCATGGGCGAGAAACCATTCTTGCAGATCGAGATAGACGAACACAGCTCGGACGTGGGGGCGATCACGCGTCTGGAGGCCTTCTTGGACAGCCTGCCGCATGCCCCAAGCGAGGCCAAGGGTCCCCTGCGGCCCATACGAAGGATGGGGTTTCACGGGTTCCAGCGGGAGAGGGTGGTCTATCTGCCATACATGACTGACCAGGCCCTGGCAGTGGCCGCGGCCTTCGAGGCGTGCGGCGTGGCGGCTCAGGTCCTCCCAGAGACCACCGAGGAGAGTCTGCGGATAGGCAGGAGGTTCACCTCGGGCAGGGAATGCTATCCTTGCATCCTGACCACAGGCGACATGGTAGCCTGGACCCGACGACCGGATTTCGATCGTGACCGAAGCGCCTTCTTCATGCCTGGCGGATCAGGGCCTTGCCGTTTCGGGCAGTACAACCGATTTCACAGGCTCGTGCTGGATGAGATAGGCCTTCATGACGTCCCGATTTACTCCCCGGTCCAAGACCAGGCCATGTACGGCGAGCTAGGTATCATCGGCAAGACCTTCGTCAGGCTGGGATGGAGAGGGGTGGTGGCGGTGGATTTCCTTCAGAAGGCCCTCTGGGAGATCAGGCCCTACGAGGCCGTGCCCGGGGAGGCGGACCAGGTATACAGGAGATACCTGGAGGAGATCTGCGGCGAGCTGCGAAGAGGCAACGGGGATATCTTCCCCATCTTGGAGAAGGCCAGGGACTCCTTCGCTGCCATCCCGCGTCGGGGGTTGGACGACAGGCCGGTGGTGGGGATCGTGGGGGAGATCTACATACGTTCCAACCCCTTTGCCAACGAGCAGGTGATCCGCCGTCTCGAGGCATTGGGTGCTGTGGTCTGGATGCCCCCCATCTCCGAGTGGTTGCTGTACATCAATACCGTCTCCAAACGTCACGCCGTGCGGGACCGCCAGTGGGGCAACTACCTCCGTACTGCCCTGAAGGAGTGGTTCCAGAGACGTGACGAGCATAGGATGGAGGGCATCTTCCATGGGCTGGTGCGCAACGTCCACGAGCCGACCATCCCGGAGACCCTGAGGCTCGCAGCCCCTTACATACATGACTCCTTCGAGGGGGAGGCCATACTGAGCCTCGGGAAGTCCAAGGACTTCTATCGGAAGGGGGTGTCGGGCATCGTCAATGTGGGACCGTTCACGTGCATGCCTGGGACCATCGTGATGGGGGTGCTCAAGCGCTTCAGGGAGGAGCACGGGCATCTCCCGGTCCTGAACCTCTTTTTCGATGGACAGGGGGAGACCTCCACCCAGAACCGCCTGGAGGCCTTCATGTACCAGGTCAATCAGTACAGGGAGGACAACAGGCAACGGTCTAATGCTGGAGGGCGCATTGCCCCGAGGGCTCGATGAAGACCCTATGGAACGGATGTGGGGCTGGCAGGAGAGGCGATGACACAAAAGGATTGCAAGAACTACAAGAGGAACTTGGAGAAGTGCAATTGCTCCTACGAGCCTTGTGCTAGAAAGGGCATTTGTTGCGAGTGCCTGGAGTATCACAGGGGCCACGGAGAGCTCCCCGCCTGTTTCTTCCCGGCCGGGGTGGAGCGGAGCTATGACAGGAGCATTGAGCGGTTCCTCTCCCTGCACCGCCGCGGTCGATGAGTTTGAGGCCCATGTTGCCTTTGGTAAAGGGAGCGAGCAGGAGGTACGCCCATGCCATGAAGATCGCCTTCGGACCGGTCCCTTCGCGACGCCTCGGCCGGTCGCTGGGCATCGATGTCATACCTTTGAAGACTTGCACGTATGATTGCATCTACTGTCAACTCGGCCCGACCCGGCGTCTATCAATACGCAGGAGACCCTTCAGGAGGCCGCAGGAGGTGGTGGCGGCCGTGGAAGAGGCCCTGGAGGATCGCCCTGAGGTGGATGTCTTGACCTTCTCTGGCTCGGGGGAGCCCACACTGCAGCTAACACTCAAGGCCATGATCCGGGCCCTCAAGGCGCGTTTTCCCCTGCCGGTAGCGGTGCTGACCAACGGGGCCCTCCTCTACCGAGCCGATGTCAGGGATGAGCTCAGGGACGCTGACCTCGTGCTGCCCTCCCTCGATGCCTGGACAGATGAGATGTTTCAGGCCATCAACCGCCCCCACCCAGGGCTGAGGCTGGGGGCCATACTGGAGGGGTTGGTGGCCTTCCGCAAGGTGTTCCATGGGAGGTTGTGGCTGGAGGTGCTCTTCGTGAGCGGTATGAACGACGACCCTAGGGAACTGCCTGGTCTGCTCCAGTGGGTCGAGAGGATCCGTCCGGACCGTGTCCACATCAACACCGTCGTCAGACCTCCCTCGGAGCCGTGGGCACGCCCCGTGGGAAGGGAGAGGCTGGAGGAGATCCAGCTGGCCCTGGGATCTGTGGCGGAGATCGTGGTTCCGTATCGCCGAGAGGCCGAACGGGCGTTGAGGAGGGACTTGGAGGAGACAGTGGAGGAGATGTTGAGGAGGCGCCCTCTGACCGCAAGGGACCTCGTGGCCGCGTTCGGTCTCGGCGTGGAGGAGGCCAGGGAGACCTTGGAGCGCCTGGCAAGACTGCACGGCTGGGTCAAGGAGGCCCGTGGCAGGGACGTCTATTACAGGGTGCCCTGAGTCTGGGCAAAGGGCCCTCCAGGGCCCCGAACCCCCAGGGACGATCCCACGGTCCACATACCGGCCATGAATCTGAAGCAGCCAGAAGAGATCGAGAAGATCCGACAGGCCAACAGGATAGTGGCCTGCATCCTGGAGGAGCTCAAGGGGATCATCCGTCCGGGGGTGACCACCAAGGAGTTGGATGACTTCGTGGAGGATCGCATACGCCGTCAGGGTGGGGAGCCGGCCTTCCTCGGGTACCGGGGCTATCCGGCCTCCACGTGCATCTCCGTCAACGAACAGGTCGTCCACGGGATCCCGGGGGGCAGGAGGATCCGGGAGGGCGACATCGTGAGCGTGGACATCGGCTCCCTGTATCTGGGGTACTATGGAGATGCGGCGTACACCTATCCCGTGGGCAGGGTGAAGCAAAAGGCCATGAGGCTCTTGAAGGTGACGGAAGAGGCCCTTTACAAGGGGATCGAAGCGGCCCGGGTGGGCAATCGGCTCTACGACATCTCCCGGGCCATTCAGGGATGGGTGGAGAGACACGGCTTCTCCGTGGTGAGGGAGTTCGTCGGGCACGGTGTCGGCCGCAGCCTCCACGAGGAACCCCAAGTGCCCAACTATGTCCCCAAGAGCCCCATCAACCCCGTGCTGGAACCAGGAATGGTCCTTGCTCTCGAGCCCATGGTCAACATGGGTGGCCACGAGGTGAAGGTCCTCCCGGACGGCTGGACCGCCGTGACCGCAGACGGGTCCCTTTCCGCCCACTTCGAGCACAGCATCGCCATCACCGAAAATGGACCGGACATCCTGAGCCTGTGTTGAAGGGATGCGCGGCCATGATGCATGGGGCAGGAGGTCCCGTACGGGACAAAGGATCGCCGGGGACGGCAGGGGGAACCAAGCTCGGTGCGAACCCGGCCCCCTCGTCCCAAGTCTTGGGTCATGTCCTGAACTTCTTCCCCGCCTTCTCCTCGACGGACCGGATCTTGGTCTCGAGCCCCCCACGCCGGCCTTTGCGGTAGTCCACCTTGATGACCGCTGCGATGCGATTGCAGTCCTGTTTCATCCTCTCGAAGCAGCGATGGACCACGTCGAAGACCTGATCCCATTCCCCTTCGATGATGGTGCCCATGGCGTTCATGCGGTAGTCCAGGCCGCTCGCCTCTATGATCTCCATGGAGCGGGCCACGTACTGGCTGAGGCTCTCCCCCTTGTCCAGGGGATAGATGCTGAACTCCAAAAGGACCATGTCCACCTCCTCCCGTGCTCCTGATGTGGGCCGAGACAGCGTTGGCTCGGCTACTGATGCAGAGTATATCACGCGGGCCCATGGGTTTGCATCTGCGGGCTGGAGGACCTACAATGGCCATCGTCGTTGGGATCGCCGGGTCGTCACCGCTGGGGAATGCGGAACCATGGCCCGAGCCTGTGTCATTCGGGGCCATGGTTCTTTCCTTAGAAGGGTGCCGATAGTTGACGTTCAAGGGGAGGTGAGCGATGAGTTATGAGTTCATCGATGTGGAGAAGAAGGGGCACTTGACCATAGTGACCATCAAACGCCCGGAGGTAATGAATGCGCTGCACATACCCGCCAACCAGGAGATGGACAGGGCATTCGACGATTTCTCCGAGGACCCGGAGGCATGGGTGGCCATCCTCACCGGGGCGGGTGACAAGGCCTTCTCTGCTGGCAACGACCTCAAGTGGCAGGTCCAGCACGGGGCCGAGGCCGTGCGCAAGGGACTCGCCGCCTTGAGGGGCGGCTTCGGTGGGATCACGCGCCGCTTCGATTGCTTCAAGCCCTTGATCGCTGCGGTCAACGGCTTGGCCCTGGGAGGAGGTTTCGAGATGGCCCTGGCCTGCGACATCATTGTCGCTGCCGAGACGGCCTCTTTCGGCATTCCGGAGCCAAGGGTTGGGCTGATGGCCGCGGAGGGGGGCGTGCACAGGCTCCCCAGGCACATCCCGTATCACCTGGCCATGGGCCTTGTCCTCACCGGGCGGAGGCTCTCGGCCCAGGACGCTCACAGGCTGGGCCTCGTGAACGAGGTCGTCCCGGCCGAGCGCCTCATGGAGACAGCCCAGAGGTGGGCGGCCGAGATCCTGGAGTGTTCCCCCCTGGCGGTGAGGGCCAGCAAGGAGGCCGCCGTCAAGGGGCTGGCGCGACCCCTGGAGGAGGTCATCACCGCGGTCTTTCCGGGCATGGAGGCCATGGTCAGGTCCGAGGACTTCGTGGAAGGCCCCAAGGCCTTCGCGGAGAAGAGAAGGCCGCAGTGGAAAGGGAGATGATCGCGTCAGGGGGCCCGATGTTCAACGGGGTGCGCCAGGGGATCCTGGAGATGACACATTGGCTTGTGGAGCTCCGCAGGGACCTGCACCGCCACCCCGAGCTCAAGTTCGAGGAGAAGAGGACCGCCCGCGTGATCGAGGAGGGGCTCAGGGGGTGCGGTCTCGAGGTGAGGACCGGGGTGGGCGGGACCGGTGTCACAGGGCTCTGGCGTGGAGGGGACGAAGGCCCTGTCTTGGCCATCCGCGCGGACATGGACGCCCTTCCCATACAGGAGGAGGGTGGCAGGCCGTACGGCTCTCTGTGGCCTGGGGTAATGCATGCCTGCGGCCACGATGCCCACGTCACCATGGCCCTGGGCGCTGCCCGATACCTGGCAGGCCAAGGCGCCCATCTGAGGGGGGCGGTGAAGTTCATCTTCCAACCCGCTGAGGAGGGTGGTGGAGGCGGACTCAAGATGATCGAGGATGGCGTCTTGGAAGGCCCCAAGGTGGATCGGATCCTGGCCCTCCATGTCCTGCCCACGATTCCCCCAGGGAGCTTTGGCTTCACCGAGGGCTCGGCACAGGCCTCTGTCGACGACTTCGTTGTCCGCCTTGCCGGGCGAGGAAGCCATGCCGCATATCCGCAAAGGGCCAAGAACCCGATACTGGCGGCATGCGAGCTCATTCCCGCCCTCCACGCCATGACCAACCCTTCCACCGAGCCAGAAAAGGCCCTGGTGGTGAGCGTCACCAAGGTGGCAGCGGGTTCCGCCTTCAATGTGATACCCCAGCGGGCGGAGTTGTGGGGCACCCTGCGGGCCTTGGACGAGGGAGTGAGGGCCATGGCCAGGGAGGAGATCCAACGGGTCGCGCATGAGGCGGCCCAGGGCCACGGGGTGCAGGTGGAGGTGGAGATGAGGAATGGATACCCAGTCCTCGTGAGCGATCCCAAGGTCCTGTCCTTCGCCAGAGAGGTAGCGGCGTCCCTGGTGGGAGATGCTGCTGTCTTGGAGCTCCCACCCTCCATGGGGGCCGAGGATTTCGCCTACTTCCTCGAGCGATGTCCTGGGGCATACCTGAAGCTCGGTTGCGGCAAAGGCGACGGTGGAGAAACCCCCATGCTCCACACCCCCCAGTTCGACCTGGACGAGGGGATACTGCCCGTCGGGGTGGAGTTCTGGGTCAGGTGCGCGGAGTCCTTTCTGGGCCCCGGGAAGCCCGGGGGGTAGCGCGCATTGGACGCTGTACAGGCCCTGTGATTGCTGGGCATAGGGATCTCTGGAACGCGAGGGAGGCACTATGGCGAGACACAAGAAGATCGAGAGACGAAGGGAGCTGGAGAGGAGGAGGAGGCGAAGAAGGAAACGGATGAGGCTTCGGGCCAAGGGGTTGTTGGTAGAGTGAGTGTTCGTCCTCAGTGGTAGTTGCCGACCAAGGATGCACTTGCCCCGGAAGTGACATCTCCCCACTGACTGCCGAAGATCGCAACGCGCGGGCCAAAAAAATGGGGCCGACCCGAGAGGGTCGGCCCATCTTGGTATTGCAGCCCGATTCTTTCTTCGTTAGCCCCATCTAGCGATCAGGAGGGGGGCGAGGATCAAGGAGATCACGGACATCAGCTTTATGAGGATGTTCATGGTGGGTCCCGAGGTGTCCTTGAACGGGTCGCCCACTGTGTCACCTATGACCGCTGCCTTGTGATTGTCCGAGCCCTTGCCGCCCAGGTTTCCCTTCTCGATGTACTTCTTGGCATTGTCCCATGCCCCGCCTGCGTTGGCCATGAACAGGGCAAGGAGCACACCTGAGATGAGTGCCCCAACCAAGAATCCTCCCAAGGCCTCCTTGCCGATGATGAAGCCAACGGCGACGGGAGACAGGACACCGAAGAGCCCCGGGGCGACCATGTACCTGAGGGCGGATCTGGTCGCTATGTCCACGCACCTGGCCGAGTCGGGGTCGGCCTTCCCTTCCATGAGGCCCTTGATCTCCCGGAACTGCCTTCGGATCTCCTCCACTATGGAGAAGGCCGCCTTCCCCACAGCGGTCATGGTCAGGGATGCGACTATCATTGGAACTATGCCCCCGAGGAGGGCCCCTATGATGGTGTGGGCCTCGGTGATGTCTATCCTCTCCACCTTCGCTGACTGGGAGTAGGCCACGAACATGCTCAGGGCGGTGAGGGCGGCCGAGCCTATGGCGAAGCCCTTGCCGATGGCAGCGGTGGTGTTGCCCAGGGCGTCGAGGGAATCCGTGATGCTGCGCGTCTCCGGCCCCAAGTGGGACATCTCGGCGATGCCGCCGGCGTTGTCAGCGGTCGGTCCGTACGCATCCACGGTCATGGTAACCCCTACCGTGGCCAACATCCCCACGGCCGAGATACCGATCCCGTACATCCCGGCAGAGACATAGGCGATATACATGGCGATGCATATCCCAACGATGGGCAGGGCCGTGCTCACCATCCCCACGGAGAGCCCGGAGATGATCACCGTGGCAGGCCCGGTCTTGGCTGACTCGGCGATGTCCCTGATGGGCTTGGCGGATGTGTAGTATTCCGCCAGGAGCCCTATGATCATACCCACGATCAGGCCGCTCACCACCGCCCAGAAGACCCCCATGGGGAGCCCCAGGCTACCCTGGATGACGAGGGTGAGGATTATGAGGATGGCACCGGCGATGAAGGTCGAGTACCTCAGGGCGCTCTGGGGCCCGAGGCCCTGCAGCACCTTGATGGACAGCACCCCAAGCAAAGAGGCAATGAGGCCGCCCATGACGACCAGAACGGGCATGGCCATGTACAACGACTTGATCGCCCACTCCCCCTTGCCAGGGAAGAGCTGCATCAGTTCAGGGGTGAGCGTCATGGTGGCCCCGATGGCTATGGTGGCCACGATGGAGCCCACGTAAGACTCGAAGATGTCCGCGCCCATGCCGGCGATGTCGCCGACGTTGTCCCCCACGTTGTCTGCGATCACCCCCGGGTTGCGTGGGTCGTCCTCTGGTATGCCTGCCTCCACCTTGCCCACCAGGTCCGAGCCGACGTCCGCGGCCTTGGTATAAATCCCGCCACCCATGCGGGCGAAGAGGGCGATGGAGCTAGCCCCCATGGCATATCCGTTGATGTACATGGCCGTCTTGGCCTCCCCACCGAAGAGGAGAAACCAGATGCCCACGCCCAGCAGCCCGAGACTTGCCACCGAGATCCCCATGACCGACCCGCTGAAATACGAGACGATGAGGGCCCTGCCCATGCCCGACTGGTTTGCCGCCCAAGCCGTCCTCGAGTTGCCCTTGGTGGAGGCCATCATGCCGAAGTAACCTGCGAACATGGAACAGAGGGCACCAGTCAGAAAGCAGACAGCCGTCCAAGGGTCGATCCCCACGGCCAGGAGGATGAAGACGATGACCACGAACACGGCCAAGGTGGTGTACTGCCGCCTCAGAAATGCCAGCGCGCCCGCGCGGATGTAACCCTCTATCCTCTGCATGAGATCGGTGCCGTTGGGCTGTCTCGCCACCCACAGGAAGATGAAGACAGCTACCAAGAGCCCGAAGATGCCGAACACCGGCGCCAGAGTTGTAAGTGATAACATGCTCCCGTCACCTCCTTGTTTGAATCATCTCCCCGCTACTCCCCCGATATCTTCTCCTTGCTCACCTTCGGCTCGGTCTTACCATGGTAAAGGTTCATGGCCTTTTGGATGCCTTCCGAGATCAGGGTCCTCAGGGCCTCCAGACCCATGGCCAGCGCCTCCTCGAACTTGGCCCGCTCCTCTGCTCCCAACGGGGTCAGGACGTAATCCTCGGCCGGCACCCCTGGAGGCGGGCGCCCGATCCCTATCCTCAACCGCAGGAAGCGATCATCTCCCAGGGCCTCTATGACGGATCGAATCCCCTTGTGCCCAGCATCACCTCCCCTCTGCTTGAATCTGATCCGCCCGAGCCCCAGGTCGAGGTCGTCGTGTACCACCAGGAGCCTCCCCGGCTCGCAGCCCAAGCGCCTGAGCACCTCGCGCACCCCCAATCCGCTCAGGTTCATATAGGTCATGGGACGAGCCAGGGCGACTCCCTCATCGCACCAAATGCCCTCTCCCCATTCCACCTCTGGCAAACGGCGGGAAAGGCGAATCCCGCTGACCTCGGACAGCATGGCGATGAACCGGAAACCAGCATTGTGCCTGCTCCACTGATAGCGGCGGCCCGGGTTCCCGAGGCCCACCACGCACCACATGGCGGTCCCTTCCGGTTAGGTCTCCCCCGTCTCCCCTGTGGCCGGGAGCCCTTCCTCCGCGGGGGCAGCCGCGGCGGCCGCCTCCACGGTCGGTGCGCTCACGGTCACCACCGCTGTGGACGGGTCCGTCAGGATCTCTATCTCCGCGGGGAGCTGCAGGTCCGACACGTGGAGGGTGTCTCCGACCCCTAGGGCGGAGCAGTCCACGTCTATGTGTTCTGGGATCTGTTCCGGCAGACAGGAGATCTCGAGGGTGCGTAACAGCGGGCTCAGTATCCCCCCGTACAAGGCCCCTTCAGGGGTCCCTGTCAGGCGGATGGGCACCTCCACCCTGATGGCCTCCTCCAACGAGATCTCGTACAGGTCCGCGTGCCAGAGCCTGCCCTTCACCGGATGAACCGAGTAGTCCTTGACCATCACCAGGCGGTTTTGGACCTCCTGCCCGTCGCGGATCTTCAGCTCCACGATGACGTTCTCCCCGGACGAGAGGACCCTCCTCACATCCTTTGGGTCCACCACGATGGGGGTGCTCTCCATATGCGGGCCGTAGACCACGGCAGGGATCAGGCCCTGGCGCCTGAATCTCCGTGAAGGGCCCTTGCCCAATTCCTTCCTCATGGTCGCTTGGAGTTCGACACGTGCCATTTGCGGTTCCTCTCCAGCCTCTCAAAAGGCGTCATCGCACAGGAGACCTCCCGGCCAACCCCTCACACGAACAGGGAGCTGACCGATCTCTCCTCGTGGATCCTCTTTATGGCCTCGGCCAGGAGCCCTGCCACGGACAGCACCCTGATCTTCGAGCACGTCCTGGCCTTGTCCCTCAAGGGGATGGTGTTCGTGACCACCACCTCACGGAGGTCCGACTGCTCGATCCTTTCCACCGCTGGGCCGGACAGGACAGGGTGGGTGCAGGCGGCAAAGACCTCCTTGGCCCCATGTTGCCGCAGGGCCTCCACGGCCTGGGTCAGCGTGCCTGCGGTATCGATCATGTCGTCCAGGATCAGGGCATTCTTCCCACGGATGTCCCCTATGACGTTCATGGCCTTGGCCTCGTTGATCCCCTCTCTCCTCTTGTCTATGATGGCCAGGGTCACCTGGAGCCTCTTGGCAAAGGCCCTCGCCCTCTCCACCCCCCCTGCATCCGGGGAGACGATGACGAGATCATCCTGGTAGTTCTTCCTGATGTAATCCAGGAGCACAGGGGCGGCGAAGAGGTGGTCGAAGGGGATGTTGAAGAAGCCTTGGATCTGACCGGCGTGAAGGTCCATGGAGAGGACCCGGTTCGCCCCGGCAGCGGTGATGATGTCCGCCACGAGTTTTGCCGAGATGGGCACCCTTGGGGCGACCTTTCTGTCCTGACGACCGTAACCGTAGTAGGGGATCACCGCCGTGATCCTCCTGCTGGAGGCCCGCTTGAGGGCATCGATCATGATGAGGAGCTCCATGATGTTTTGGTTCACCGGGGGGCAGGTAGACTGCAGGACGAACACATCCGTTCCCCGGACGTTCTCCTCTATCTCCACAAAGACCTCTCCGTCGCTGAATGTCCGGACATTGGCCCGGCTCAGCGGGATGGCCAAGTCGAGACAGATCTCCTTGGCCAGATCCACATTGGAGTTCCCGGCAAACATCTTGAGTGTCTCCGGCATACCCTCCCCTCCGCCGTACACAACAATACCCCCCTCTTGGCAAGAGTCAGGGGCATCATGGATCACGGATCGGCGAATCTCAGGGCCAGGCCCCGGGGCGTTTCCCGCCCACACGGAGGATCTCGACCCTGGTCACCTCCGTGGAGGACCTCCCCGGCCGAGGGCTCAGGAGAGCCCCTGTGCCAACCAGACCGACTCCCCCTCCTCCAGTACGAGGCGGGCCATCGCCTCTCGCGCGGCGGCCTCCTCCAAGAACAGTCCGAAGACCGTGGGCCCGCTGCCGGACATGATGGCACCCGCGGCCCCCGACTCCCTGAGTCGCAGTTTGGCCCGGGGTATCCACCCGTGCTGCCGGGCGGTCACGGACTCCAGATCGTTGTGAAGGAGTTGGATGATCTCTTCCGCTTCCCCAATAAGATGTGGAATCTTAATCCCTTCTCCCTTCCTTGTCAATCCCGGATCCAGGTTTTCGTATGCCCACTTGGTCGACACAGGCCACCCAGGGGACAGCAGCAGATACCAAAGCTGCGGCATGATCTCGACCCGCTGGAGCCTTTCGCCGATGCCCGTGCCCAACGCGGGGCCTCCGAACAGAAAAAAGGGCACATCCGCCCCCAGGCCAACCGCCCACTGCGCCATGACCCCATGGGGGACCCTTGCGCCCCTCAGCTGGTTGAGCCCGCGCAGGACCCCAGCCGCATCGCTGCTCCCCCCGCCCAGGCCGGCGGCCACCGGGATACGCTTGCGCAGAATGATCTCCAGGCCGAAGGGGTCCTCCGTCCGTTCCTGGAACAAACGGGCCGCCCTGAACGCCAGGTTCTCCTCTCCGGAAGGGACGCCAGGGGAGTCGCAGATGAGCTTGATCCCCTTGCCTCCCAGGGTAAGAGAGATCTCGTCGAAGAGGCCAATGGGCTGCATCAGGGTGACGAGCTCATGGTAACCGTCCGGCCTTCGCCCCAAGACGCGCAGGTGCAAGTTCACCTTGGCAGGACAGAGCAGTTGAAGGGACTTCACCATGACTCCCTGTTTTCTCACCGTGGAGGGTAGCAACGGGCCGAGGCCCCCATCGGACAAGGCACGCGAGTCGGTATCCGAAGACCCATCTTTTCGCCATAGGGTCTTGCAGACAAAGTGCGAGGGACGGGGCTTGGGCCCCGCCCCTCGCTACGAGCCACGGGCCCCGGTGTGAGACACGCCATGGGAGCCCATTGTGATCAGAGGCCCTCAGTCCTTGGGATGCACCACTATGTAACGGCGGGCCTTGCCCCGCTGTATCCAGATCAGGATGCTCTCCTTGCCCGCCTTGGCCAGGATCCTCTGATAGTCCTGCACGTTGCGCACTGGCTGGTGTTCCATCTCGTGGATGAGATCTCCCCTTTGGAGCCCTGCCTTGGCCGCAGGGCTGCCAGGCTTGACAGCGGAGATCAGGACCCCTTCGGGCCTCTCCAGGCCCAGTTGCTCCGCCATCTCCTTGGGCACATCCTGCACCGAGAGCCCCAAGCGATCCTCCTTGGGCGGGCCCGGGGCGGCAGAGGTCTCTACCTCCGACGGCCTCTCCCCGATGGTCACCCAGAGGGTCTTTTCCTTGCCATCCCTGAGGATCACCACCTTGGCCTTTTGTCCTGGCTGGAGCCGCGCCACGGTGTTCAGGAGGTCACGGGTATCCTTGACCTGGTGCCCCTCCACCTCCAGGATGATGTCGCCCTTCTGCAGGCCAGCCTTCTCGGCCGGCTCTCCCTCCATGACACGGCCCACGAGGACACCCCTCTCCTCCTTGAGCCCGAATTTCTGGGCGAGCCCCGGCTCCCAGGGCTGGATCTGCACGCCGAGCCACCCCCTCGTGACCTTGCCCTTGTCCCTCAACTGCGCCAGCTCCTCTTTGGCCATGTTGATGGGTATCGCGAACCCGATGCCCTGGCCAGAGGCCACGATGGCCGTGTTGATCCCCACCACCTCGCCCTGGAGGTTGAACAGCGGCCCGCCGCTGTTGCCTGGGTTGATGGAGGCGTCGGTCTGGATGAAGTCATCGTAAGGACCTGAGCCTATTACACGCCCCTTGGCGGAGACGATCCCGGCCGTGACAGTGTGTTCGAGGCCGAAGGGGTTACCGATGGCGATGACCCAGTCGCCCACCCTCAGGCGATCCGAATCCCCCAGGATCGCGGCGGGGAGATCCCTTGTCGCCTCTATCTTCACCAAGGCCAGGTCGGTGTTCGGGTCTCGACCGACGACCTTGCCCTGGTACTCCTCCTTGTCCGAGAGCTTCACCAGTATCTCATCGGCCTCGTCCACCACGTGGTTGTTGGTCAAGATGTATCCGTCCTTGCTGATGATCACCCCGGATCCCAGGCCCTTCTGCTCGAACTCCCTTGGGAGCTGTTCCCCGAAGAACCTCTCGAAGAAGTCCCTGAAGGGGTCTTGCTCCCCCCGGGGCCCCCTGAAGAACGGAAAGGGTCCCCTGGTCTGGATCTTCTTGCTCACCTGGATGTTGACCACTGATGACTTCAACCCCTCGACCAGATCGGCGATGTTGGGCAGGCCAGTGGAGGCCTTGACCGCTGTGACCGGCGAGGCCTCCCTCCAGAAACCCCTTTCCCCCCTTGCCAGCGCCCCCGAGTTGCTCAAGAGCAGCGCGATGACTCCCATCGCCAATGCCACGGCGACCGTGGCTCCCACCCTGAAAGCATTGTTCTTCATGATATACGCTCCTGCACTAAGGATTCTCTCTCACCCCCCGGCCGCCTTCACATACCGCATGCGTAGCTCGGTCAGGAAGGCGTCCAGTTGGCCCTGCTCTTCCTGGGTCAGATTGCCCTTGGTCTTCTCCTTGATCATGGCCAAGGTATCGATGAGGTACTTGGCCATGGGCAGGTTCTTTTCCACCTGCCCTGTCTCGGCATGGGGAATCTCCCCCAGGAACATGAGGGCCTGCTGAAAGAAGAAGAAGGTCAAAAAGGCGGAGAAAGACGGCTCAGGCAGGGGCACCTCTGTGGCTGTGGCACGTGCCTCGGCTCGCCGCTGCCCTGGCTGCCCTGTGGGCCTTTGGACCTCTTCCTCGGCCTTCTCTTGGGAAAAGATCCTTCGATCCCTCACCTTGAAGCCCTGCCCCTCTCTCACCTCTTCCATGTTCACCTCCCTCGATCCGTGGGATGCTCAGGCCTTCGGCTGCCGCAGGGGTAATCCGTTTTTCCGAAGGCCACCCTAGGGAGAGTATAGTTTCGCAAAGGGCGCTTGTCGAGAAGGGCTCGCTCGCCAAATCGGCTCACCCGCCCCCGGCATCGCGGTCCACGCTGCACCCCATCAGGGCCTCCAACCCCTCCTGTGCCCTGCGGATCCCCTGTGGGTCGTGGAGCTGCTCGAAGGCCCTCTTCGCATCCTGCCACCGACCGGCCGCCTCGGCCCTCTGGGCCAAGAGACGCAGTTCCTCCGGGTCAGCCCCGCCGAGGTCTATCCCGTCCAATGCCTCACGAAAGAGGAAGAAATCCCCGCGTTCGACGGCCGTCTCCCTTATGCGGGCCAGACCCTCCCGGTGACCTGCCTGACGATAGAAGGCCAGGGCGTCGTGCAGCCTCATCTCTTCCATGAACCTGTCTCCCCAAAGGATGAGGTCCTCGCGCGGGGTCTTGGCGGAAAAGAGGATCTCCTTTTTCTTGAGGAAACTAGGCCACTTCATGGCCCTTCCCCCCGTGGGACCCCATCTTTTCCCATGGAGAGCATCTTCCAGCAGTAGTGGACTCGCTGGAGGACCGTGACATGGGTCAGGAGGGTGAGCAGGGCGAGGGCCCAAGGCATCAACTCCAGGAGCGCCCCAGCCGCCAGAAGCAGGATCCGTTCAGGTCTCTCCATCCACCCCACGCTGCACTGCGGGAGGAAACACTCGGCCCTGGCCCTTGCGTACGGGATAAGGACGGTCCCGAGGATGGCCAGGCAGCAAAGCCCCACCAGGCCAAGACTTCCCCCCCTGGCATAGAACAGCAGGACCCCCATGAGCAGGAGGAGATCGGAGTACCGGTCCACTATGGAATCAAGGAACGCACCAAACCTATCCGATCCCCCTCTCGCCCGCGCCACCCCACCGTCGAGCATGTCGAAGAGCCCTGCACCGAGGGTCGCGATCCCGGCCCAGAAGAACTGCCCGGCCGCCAACAGGGCCGCGGCCACGACACTGATACCGAGTCCCACGAAGGTGAGGGCATTGGGGGAGATGCCCCAAAGGTGAATCCTTCGAAACACCGGCTCCCCGACGCGATTGAGGCGCGACTTCAGCAAGGGGCCGATCATGCCCTCACCCCTCTCCCATCTCCAAGGTCAGGTAGTAGCCGAAGGCGCCGCGTTGGATCAACAGCAGGATGTTCTCCCTCCTCAACGCCGCTGCCATCGCCTTCTGATACTCTTGCAGTGTGAAGATCTCCCTGTCGTTCACCTGGCGGATCAGGTCCCCGCGACGGATACCGGTCCTATGGGCCAGGCCCTGAGGCTGGACGCTGAGCACTACCACCCCGGCATCGGAGGAGAGCCCCAGCTCCCTGCGCAGTGCCCCGGTCACAGGGCCCACGGCAAGACCTAGCCTCGCCTCGGCCTCTTTCATGGCCTGCTCGGCCGTGAGCGCCTCGGCCTTGACCGTGGCCTCCCTGGTCCGACCCTCGCGTATGTAACGGATGCTGATGTCGCTCGTGGCCGTGTATCCGGACAGGGCGCGGGAGAACTCCCTCTTGGAGGTCGTGGGCCTTTGGCCTAGGCTCGTGATCAGATCCCCCTTGCGGATACCCGCCCTTTCAGCCGGCCCAGAGTGTGCCACATCGGTGACGAGAACGCCTCCCTTTCCCTCCACACCGAAGGCCTTGGCCAAGCGGTCATCCAGGTCTTGGACCTCCAGGCCGATCCAGGCGGGGAGAACCTCCCCGTAATGAATCAGGTCCTGAACGATCCTCTTGGCCCTGTCGATGGGGATGGCGAAGCCCACCCCCTGGGCCTTCTGGTATATGGCGGTGTTGATCCCGATCAATTCCCCGTCGATGTTCAGCAGGGGACCTCCACTGTTGCCCGGGTTGATGGCTGCGTCGGTCTGGATGAAGTCGTGATAGACCCGCAGCTCGGTGCGGACCGACCGGTTCAGGGCGCTTATCACCCCCGTGGTCACCGTGTGGGAGAGGCCGAAGGGGTTGCCGATGGCGATCACGGTCTCACCGATCATCAGGTCGTCCGAGCGCCCCATGGGGATCACGGGGAGATCCTCGTTGGTTTCCACACGCAGCACCGCCAAGTCCGAAGGAGGATCCGCCCCGACGAGCTTGGCCACGAACTCCCTTTGGTCGGCCAGGGTCACCCGGATCCTGCTGGCCCCCTGGCATACATGCTGGTTGGTCAGGACATAGCCACGCTTGTCTATCACCACACCCGAGCCGAGGCTCGTGCTACTGCGCCCCTTGGGCTGGGGCGCGAGGAAGTCTCGGAAGAACTCGTCGAAGAAGGACTCCCCCAGCAACCCGCGGAAGGGGCTCGAACGTTCGCTCATGGCCTGATCGGAGTTCACGTTGACCACTGCCGGGCTCGCCTTCTCCACGGCCCTGACAATGGCGCTTCGCCTCAGGTCGGAGGCCCCCAGTGAAAGGGCGGCGGTGAAAAGGAGGACGGAGACCCAAGCCCACGAGGCCCCCTTTGGCCTCCCCTGTCCTTCGCCGCCCTCGCGGCCCCACCCTCGGAAGAAAGTCGCCATCGCCTCCTCGACCCTTCTATGTCTCATGACCGGGGAAAACCAGGTCCGTTCCGTGAATCTTCTCGTCGTGACATGGGACGCACCTGCCTGTCATCTCGGAGGCGATAACCCAGCAGGATGCCTCCTGTCCCGCGTACAGGTGCTTTCGAACCCGCAGAAGCCACAGGGCACCCATCGCAAGCGAGCAGGCTGTCTTGGGTTTCGCAAGACAGCCCCCGAGTCCTCGTGCATGGGCGACGGGCGTTGCTGTCCAGGGCCGCCTTGGGGGAAAAGGTCTTCTGCCCACGGGGCAGTCGCAGAGGATTTTAGGATCTAAGCCAATGGCTGTCAACGTGCGCCCAGGGGGCTAAGGACTAGGGCAGGTGTCCGGCCAACCCCCGTGTGTTATACTCATACAGTCGTTTCGACTCGGCGGTCTCGGGTCTGGTTTACCGAGGGGCCGCCCCTTGGGGCCTCGAGACTTTCTCGACCCCCTTGGCGATACCAGCAATCGAGGGTCACGGCACCTTCTGTCATGCCCCCGATCCCCTTAGGAGTCCCGATCCAATGGTGGCCCAGCCCCCACTTCACCCCTGGGAGGACCACCCAGGTGGAGCTCATCGTCCTCCATGCCATAAGCCTCCCCGATGGGGTCTTCGGGACCGGGGATGTCATCGATCTGTTCATGGGCAGGCTCGACCCGCGCCGGCACCCATCGTACAGGGAACTCGCCCAGATGCGCGTGTCCGCCCACTTCTTCATCGAGCGCGACGGCAAGCTCCATCAGTTCGTGGACACCGAGGATACGGCATGGCATGCTGGGGAGAGCCGCTTTCTGGGCAGGCGCAATTGCAACGACTTCTCCATCGGGATCGAGCTGGAGGGGGACCGGAGGCAGGAGTTCACCCCCGAGCAGTATCGAGTCCTATCCTCGCTGTGCGCCGCCATCCAGGATCGATATCCTGCCGTCACTGCGGATCGAATCGTTGGCCATTCGGAGGTGGCGCCGGGCAGGAAATGGGATCCAGGACCTCGATTCGACTGGGGGCGCCTCCGCCGCGCAATGGCGGAAGGAGGCGAAGGCAGGGGGCGCGGCAACAGGGGCCGGCCACGCCCGCCCTCTCCCACCCCTGGCATGGGTGGAATGGGTGACCGAATATTTCCCGGGCAGCTCCTCCTTGTGGGGTTCCGACCGGAGGAAAGGGACCTGGTCTGTTGCCTCCTGCGCGAGGGGAGGTTGGGGGGGGTGATACTCCTCGGCCGCAACTGCGGCGATGCCATGGCTGTGGCCAGGCTGTGTCATGACCTCAGGGTTTCCGCCCAGGGACTGGGGGCCCTGGCCCTGCCCCTTGTGGCAGTGGATCAGGAGCAGGGGAGGATCCACCGGGTTGCCGAAGGTGTCACCCTCTTCCCAGGCGCAGAGGCCCTCGGGGCCTTGGACCGGCCCAGTACCACAGAGCGCGTGGCCCGCTGGGTGGGCAGGGAGCTGGCAGCGATAGGGGTGCACCTGAACCTCGCGCCAGTGGCCGACGTCTTCAGGCAGGAGGTCGGCTC